>Ga0265294_10004272_pt1 | contig 17925 bp, 16 predicted proteins | sample MunlanPumphouse3_FD_192504 | JGI IMG/M metagenome (GOLD analysis project Ga0265294, IMG submission 192504) | Groundwater microbial communities from a municipal landfill in Southern Ontario, Canada - Pumphouse #3 | ecosystem: Environmental > Aquatic > Deep subsurface > Groundwater | place...
CTGATATCGCTTCAAAATCCAATCCTCTCGAACCTAAATCAGAACTAATCAAGTATTGATATTTTAACTCATTAACATTATTAATAATTGTTTTACGCTCTCTTAATGTTTGTTTACTAGAAAGTCTCCCCACTTGATAACCTTTTTCTAACATCTTTAAATAAAGCGGTTCAATATCAGCGTTTCTACTAACAAAGATGAAAGAGAGAAAAGGATTAAGTACTTTTAATAATTTAAAAAGTCTTTCTTCTTTATCACCACTAGTAAATATTAAATGATGATTGATGTTTAATTTTATTTCTTTTCTCACATCTATTAAAAAGGTTCCTTTAAAATAGCTTTTCGCCCAGCTCAGTAAATGAGCAGGTAAAGTAGCGGAAAAAAGGTAAATATTAGCTTTTGTTTTTTTAATAATATTATCGATTTCTTTTAAAAAGTCTAAACTAAACATCATATCAGCTTCATCGATAATTAATTCTTTAACGGTACTAATATTTAACAGTCCTTCTTTTTCTAAATCGGCAAGTCTTCCTGGAGTAATTACTAAAAGTTGCGGGGGGGTGGTTGTAAAGCTTTTAAAGGCTCTTAACCGATCATCGCTTGCACTAATTGTTTGGTGAGTATAAGCTGGCTTTAACTCCCTTAATACTGTTTTAATTTGGAGCGCTAATTCAGTCGTGGGAACAATAATTAAAGCTTGTAAGTGATTAGATTTATTAGTAATCTTTTTTAATAAGGGAATTAAATAAGCTAAAGTTTTTCCAGTACCTGTCGGCGAGAGCAAAATAGCACTTTTATTTGCTAAAAATGCTTGGTAGCTTTTTTCTTGAATTAAAGTTGGTTCTAAAAAACCAAGACGCTTAATTTCAGCTTCTAAAAATTCCAATAGCAGCCCTCCTAATCTTAGTTATTTTAACATATTAACAACCTTTTTACTATTAATCGTGTATAATTTAAGTGGTGAAATAATGAAAGTAATTAAAATCCAACCGCAAGGCTTCTGTAAAGGAGTCCAGAGAGCTTTGGTAATTGTAAAAGATGCTTTAAAAGATGATAAAGTAGCGAAGCCACTTTATATTTTAGGCTTGATTGTCCATAATAAAAGATTAGCTGAAAGTTTGGCTGAACTAGGAGTTATTTCTTTAAATGAACCTTCAAAAACAAGACTTGAACTTTTAAATTTAGTTAAAGGAGGAACAGTGATTCTAACTGCTCACGGTGTCAGTCCAGCCGTTATTAAAACGTTGAAAGAAAGAAACATTCCTTATATTGACGCTACTTGCCCGGATGTAGATTATGTTCACCAACAAATAAAACACTATTTACCAACCCATAAAATTCTCTATTTAGGGCAAAAAAATCACCCCGAAACTGAAGGGGTATTGGGAATTAGTAATAATATCACTTTAATAAGCTCTTTAAAGGAAGCGAAAGCTTACCGCCATCAAACTGAAAAACCGCTCTTCCTCTTTAATCAAACTACTTTAGATGTGGGTTTTTTAAATTCTTTAACTCAAGAACTGCAAAAAAACTACTCTCTTTCTACCGATAATAATATTTGCAAGGCCACCTTAAGAAGGCAAAAAGCCGTGATAGAGACTGCTAAAAGCGAACTTTTAATAGTGGTTGGCGACCGGCTTTCTAGTAATAGTAATAAGTTAGTTGAAGTGGCTAAAAACAAGGGACTTAATAGTTATTTAATTGAAACTGTTGAGGACCTTAAAATTGAATCGCTTTTAAATATTAAAACCGTTAGCGTTACTAGTGGCGCTTCCACGCCAAAGGCAATTACGGCTGAAGTTATTGAGTTTTTAACCAACTTTGATGCTAATGATCATAAAACATGGGAGAATAAATCTAACTTAACTAGTTATGATATCTTGGGTTAAGTTTCTTGGTCTAAACGTTGATAATTAAAAAGTGTTCTTTCTTCTTTAAAATCGCTTAAGGGAATTATATTAGCGAATCCTACGCCGATGAGTCTAATCGGTTCTTCAATAAAAAGTTCTTCAAATAAATCTTCAGCGGTATGATACAAAAGTTCATAATCGGCGGTTTCTTTTAAGAAACTTTTTGTTTTAGTTTTCGTTTCAAATAAATTGTTTCTCAGTTTAACAAAGACACTTCTACAAAGCAATTTTTCTTTTTTTAACCGTTGATGAGTTTTATTAAAGATTTCTGCTAATTCTATTTTTAAAAGATCGCGGTTATCAAGATCGAATGATAAGGTGTTTTCATTGGAGATCGATTGAGGTATTTCATATTTATGCACATCGACAAAATCACTTGATTTACCTAATAAATCATTTTTACTAGTCCAATAAGCGTTTTCGCCAATCGCTTTTATGATCGCCTCTTTGTTTTTAGGATTCATAAAATCAGCAATCGTATTAATATTGACTGTTTTTAAACGTTCTTCAGTTTTAACGCCAATCCCGTGCACTTCACCTACCGGAAGGGGATATAAAACGGTTTTTAAATCACGCTTTCTTAAAATCGTTATTCCTAACGGTTTTTTTAAATCAGAAGCCATCTTCGCTAAAAATAAAGTCGGGGCGATACCAATGCTTGCTGGTAGTTGATGTTTTAAAAGGGCTTCTTGCATTGCCTTCGCTAATAAAAGCGGATTTTCAAAATCGATAATATCGGTAACGTCTAAATAAGCTTCATCGATGGAAGCTTGATAAATATGAGTGGTAAATGTTTTTAAAGTTTTAAAGAAAAGTTTCGAATACTTTTGATATTCTCTTCTTTTATTAGGGACGATAATTAAGTTGGGATACTTTTGATAAGCTTCAAAAACAGTCATTCCACTCCTAATTCCGTATTTACGCGCCTTATAAGAGGCGGTCGTTAAAACACCGCTTCTAAAATAATTCGTTCCTCCACCAACAGCGAATACTTTTTCTTTTAAGTGAGGATCTAAAATCATTTCTACGGAAGCGTAAAAAGCATTTAAGTCGATATGAAAAATTACTTTTGTTGTTTTCTTCATTATTAATCCCTTTTATTTTTAAAATCCTATGTTATAATGTTTATGCAAAATGAGGTGAGATTGTGGCTAAAAAACATGCATACAAAAAAGAAATTAAACCGAAAGAGACAGAAACAAAGCCAGGCGAGATTCCAAATTTTAAAAGTCCCGCTAAATCGCTTTGGGGTAAAATCACAATTTATATTATTGCTGCAGCGATGATTTTAATTCCCATTATCTCTTTAATCGTGATAATCATTCAAAACTTAAGCCGTTAAGGCTTTTTTTCTTTTAAAAGTTCTTTAGCGTGGAGTAATGCTCCTTCAGTTAGTTTACTACCACTTAGTAAATAAGCTAACTGATAAACCCGTTCTTCACCTTTTAATAGTTTTAAATTAGTAGTCGTTCTTTCTTGATTAGTTGCTTTAGTTATATGGTAATGAAAACTCGCTTTACTAGCAACCTGAGGAAGATGGGTTATCGCGATAACCTGCCTTTCTTTAGCTAATTGTTCTAAAGCATCAGCAACTTTTAAACTAGCTTCTCCAGAGACTCCTAAATCGATCTCATCAAAGACCATTAAACTTAAGTTATGGACTTTGCCATAAATCATTTTAAGGGCGAACATACTTCTTGATAGTTCTCCTCCAGAGGCGGTTTTATAAAATGGTTTTAAGGGTTCGCCTTCGTTTAAACTAATTAAAAAAATCACATCATCAATACCATTATTAGTAAGTTCTGTTTTCTTAAAGTGCACTTTAAAACTAACATAATCGATTGCTAAATTTTTTAAAGAGGCGATAAACTCTTTTTCTAACATTAAAGCTAGCTTTTGTCTCTTTTGAGAAATATCTTCGGCACTCTTAAAAGCTTCTTGATAAGCTTTTTCTTTTTGTTTTAAAAGCTTCTCTAAATACAAATCATAGTTTTCTAACTTTAAGATTTCATCTTGGAGTTCTTCTTGGTAAGTTATTAAACTATTTAAAGGTTTTTGATACTTCTTTTCTAACTCCTTTAAGAAGAAATAACGTTCTTCTAAATTGTTGAGTTCTAGTAAAGAAACATCTTTAACTTCTAAAAGTTTTTGATAAATTTCTCCTTTAAGATCATCGAGTTCATAATAACTATTGGCGACTCTTTCTTGGAGATTACCTAAGTTAAATTTTTCTAAACTTTGTAAGGCTTTTAAACTTTGATAAAGCAAGTCTTCTTCGGTTATTATTTTAATATTTTCATAGGCTTTTTCTAAATTAGTGACGATCTCTTTTTTATTTCTTAAAGTGTTTATTTGTTCTTTTAAAGCAGTTAATTCGTCAAAAACTAAGTTAGCCTTAGTAAGCTCATCATAGTAATATTTAAACTTATCTAATTGGTCTTGTTGTTTGATAGTTTCTTTTAAAGCGTGCTCATAAAGTTTGCTTTTTTCCTCATAGTTAAATTTTAAAATAAGATAACTATTAAGAACTTCTGTTAAATTCCCAAAAGCATCTAAAATAGTTAATGATGTCTCAGGGTTAATTAAGGAAGCGGTATCGTGTTGTTCATGGATATCGCCGATTAAAAATGCTAATTCCTTTAAAGATTGCAACGTTACTAAAACATCATTTACTAACACTTTATTACTACCTTTAATAGTTATTACTCTTTCTATTATTAAATCTTTGTCTGGTAATTCTTGGGCTTTTAAATAGGTTGTTATTTTTTCATCAAGATTAATAAAATGAGCTTTAATATAAGCTTGTTCAGCGCCAAATCTAATCAAATCGCTATCGGCTCTTTTCCCAAAAATTAAATTAAGAGAATCGATTAAAAGACTTTTTCCAGCTCCTGTTTCACCTGTTAAACAAGTAAGACCAGAAGAAAAGTCAATCGTAATATCTTCGATAATAGCTAAATTTTTAATTGTTAAGCTTTTTAACATTATTATCCCTCTTATTATTATAATAGCAAACTCTTACTATTTTACTTTTTTACTAACATTAAATACTCTTGATTACCTTTTTTACCTTTAAGCGCGGTTTTAATAAAATCTACCACAGTTAGTTTTTGTTCCTCTAAAGCTGACTTTAATTCTTGAAGTTTTAATAAAGCAATCTTTTCTTCTTTAACAATCCCTTTTTTTAAGTTTATTCTTCCTACTTCGAATTGCGGCTTGAATAATATCACAAACAGTTTTGCTTTATTCTTAATGTGTTTCATAATTGGTAATGTAGAAGTAAAAGAAACATCAATTAAAGCAATATCAACATTTGGAGGATCAGCTTTTAAAATATTTGTTTGTTCTTTTAAAACAATCCTTTCATCTTTTCTCAGCGTTTCATCCATTTGCAGAGTGCCAACATCATAAGCATATACTATTTTCGCCCCATGTTTTAAACTACAATCGGTAAAACCACCTGTCGAAGAGCCGACATCTAAAATAACTTTATCTTTAAAATCTAATTGAAAGTACGTAATCGCTTCTTCTAATTTTAATCCCGCTCTTGAAACATATTTATTAGTAGTTAAAAGTTCAACCTTATCATCTTCTTTAATTTGATAACTCGCTTTCATTATTATTTTATCATTAACTTTAACTGCTCCTGCTAAAATAAGTGCTTTTATTTTAGAACGAGTCAGCTTTTCTTTTCCTTTTAAATAATTATCTAATCTCATCTTCTTCAATTACTCTTTTTAAATCAGCCATCGAGAGCGCTGCTGCTTTTCGGTTATCCTCAATAGTACCATGATTAATAATCTTATTATAAGCATTAAGGGCGATAATTTGGTTTTTAAAACCATTTTCCATCGCGAAAGCTAAAATAAACTGATACAAACTACCACTAGCATGAGTTTCCTCATAAACTATTAAAAGCTGATGTTCTTTTAAAAGCTCTTTTAAGAGTTTTTCATCTAAAGGCCTAATATATCTCGCATTGCATAAACTAAAATCAAAATTATTAGCAATTAATAATTTCTCAATTTCTAATAAGATAGGACCGTAACTAATAATAATCCCCTTTTTTCCTTTTCTTAACAGTTCCCAAGAAGGTGCTAATGGAGTTATCTCATCTAAAGTTATTAACTCCGTATTAGTGCGCGGATATCTTATTACGAAAGGTTGATTTTTGGAAAAAGCATATTTTAATAAACCAGCAGCTTCTTTCATGTCCTTAGGCATCGTAACGCTCACATTAGGCATACTTAAAAACATTGAAACATCATATAAGCCTTGATGGGTAGAACCATCTTCACCAACAAAGCCAGCTCGGTCAATGCCAATAATAACTTTTAAATTAGGGCGGGCAATATCATTTAAAATTTGATCATAAGCGCGCTGCGAGAAGGTGGAGTACAATGGTAAAAAAACATTAACGCCATTTAAAGCAAGACTCGCACTCATGACGGCGGCGTGTTCTTCTGCGATTCCAACATCGATAATCCGCCTTGGATATTTTTTTTGATAAGCTAAAAACTTAGTCCCCATTAACATCGCTGGCATGACTACGAAAATGTCTTCTTTTTCTGTTAATTTTTCAATAATAACACTAATCGCTTCACTAAAACTGATTTTATTGTTTTCCTTACTTGAAGTGCCGATAACACTCGGTTCCACGCCATGATAAACCCCTTTTAAATCACTTTCAGCTGGAGAGTAACCTTTTCCTTTTTGAGTAATAGTGTGAATAACAACCGATTTATTAAGTTTTTTCGCAGCTTTAAAGGCGCCAATTAATTCTTTTAAGTTATTACCATCAAAAGGCCCAATATACACGTATCCCATTTCTTCAAAAATATTTTGTCTTTGCAACAAAGCTTTAAAAGCTCTTTTAAGACGACCGAAAAACCGATAAATGAAAGCAGGCGTTATTTTTTTAAAGAAAGCTTTTAGTTTTCCTAAAAAAGGCGATCCTCTTAAATTTGTTAATACTTTAGAAAAAGCACCGACACTTTTAGAAATGCTCATTTTATTATCATTAATTACGATAATCCCTTTTAAATCTTTTTCGCTAGCCAGTAAATTTAAAGCCTCCATATTAGTACCATTAGTAATTGAAGCGTCACCAACAACGGCGATCACTTCGTCCTTTTTACCCTTAAGTTGGTTGGCTTTTAAATAACCAAAAAGTGCACTTAAAGAAGTTCCAGCATGACCAGATTCCCATTTATCATGGACCGATTCATGATAACTTGCATATCCCGATAAGCCTTGAGCCTTCCTTAAAGTAGGAAAATCATTAATTCTTCCTGTTAAAATTTTATGAGTATAACTTTGATGAGAAACATCAAAGATAATACTATCTAAAGGGGAATTAAAAACATAATGAAGCGCGATTGTCAGTTCAACAACTCCCAAATTAGAAGCGAGGTGGCCGCCTGTCTTTTTAATATTTTCAATTAAAAAGGAGCGAATCTCTTCGGCTAAATTAGTCAGTTCAGATAGTGATAACTCCTTTAAAAAGTTAGGGTCTTTAATCGCTTTTAAATTACTCATTTACCTCAAAAGGCTCTTCTTCATCAGCGTTCATTTTTACGGTAATTAGTTTTTCTGCTTCTTGTAATAATTGATAACATTGTTTAGAGAGTTCTAAACCTTCATTATAAAGTTTAACAGCCTCATCTAAACTAACTTCTTTATCTTCTAACTTTTTTAATACTACTTCTAGTTTTTTTAAAGCTTCTTCAAAACTTAACTTCATTATAATCGCTCCTTTTTCTTGACTTTGGTCGTTAGTTTACCATCTTTAAAATAAGTTGTTATTTCTTCATTTAATTCGACTTCATCGATTGAAGTTATTCTTTTATCATTATGAGTAGTAATTGAATAACCTCCTTTTAATAACTTTAAAGGATTTAAATATTCTAAACTATTTAGTTTTAATGCTAGGGTTTGTTGTTTAGTTGTTAGTAGTCTATTTAAATTTACTTTTAACTGTTCTTCTTTCGTTATTAATACTTCTTTTTTAAGGTTTACTATTGTTTTTAAATCAAACTTTTGATAAGCATTGTTTAAAAGTTGATAACTTTGTTTTTTAGTAAGTAATTGCCACTGGTAATTTCTCTTTAAATCCGCTTTTAGTTTTTCATAATGGCGTTTTATTTCCGCTATCTTTTTAAGAGGATGTAGCAGACTAAGTCTTTCTTCTAAGTGAACTAATAAAACTTCTCGTTGCCTAATTTCTTGCGAGAACCAACTTTTGATAGTTTCCGCTGTTTGCTTAATTTCACGTTTTAAAATATTAATATCTGGAGTTGCTAGTTCCGCTCCTGCGGTAGGGGTTGGCGCTCTTAAGTCGCTCACAAAATCGCTTAATGTAAAGTCTGTTTCATGGCCGATTGCGGAAATAATGGGAATGTTAGAATTAAAGATCGCTTCCACGACTTCAATTTCATTAAAGGCCCAAAGGTCTTCAATAGAACCACCACCACGACCAACAATTAAAACATCTACTAAACCTTGACTATTTGCTTTAATAATATTATCGCTAATTGACTTTTTAGCTCCTTCCCCTTGAACTAAAGTTGGATATAAAATAACTTTAGTAAGTGGGTATCTTCTTTTAATAGTATTAATAATATCTCTAATTGCCGCTCCTGTTGGAGAAGTAATCACTCCAATAGTGTTGGGATATTTGGGAATTGCTTTTTTATGTTCTGCTTTAAAGTAACCTTTTTCTGCTAATTCTTTTTTTAATTTTTCATATGCTAAATATAAAGCTCCAATCCCATCAGGTTCCATTTCATAAACCAGTAAAGAATAACTTCCTGAGGGCTCATAAACATTAATACTACCGAAGACTAGGACCTTATCGCCTTCTTTTAAAGAAAAGTTTAATTTTCTCGTTTGAGATGCAAACATCACCGCTCTAATTTGAGCATTTTCGTCTTTTAAAGAAAAGTAATAATGACCGCGACTATGCTTTGTTAAATTAGAAACTTCTCCTCTTAAGTAAATTTTACTTAAATGTGGATCACTTTCTAAGACATGTTTTAGATATTTAGTTAAGGCTGTTACTGTTAAATACTTTTTTTCTTCCACTTTAAAGCCCCTTTTTAATATTATCTAATAGCTTATTAGTAAATTTATATTGTTTATCATCGATGTCAGCGTATTTTTTAGTAATTTCAATCGCTTCATTAATAATAACGCCTTTAGGTGTCTCCGTAAATTTCATTTCATAAGTAGCGAGTCTCACAATCGCTCTATCGACAAAAGAGAGCCTATTAAGGGCGTAATTTTCTAAACTACTAATAATTAACTCATCGATTTCTAATTCTTTTTCTTTTACCTCATTAAAAAGGTTTTTAACCTTTTCATTTTTAAGTTTTGGCAATGTTTTTAATAAATCATCTATATATAATGCTAAGACGACTTGCTCACGGAGTTCTCTTCTTGTCATATTCATACCTCGCTAAATATTTTACCATAAAAGTAAACTTTTATTGAAAAAAAAGATACAGCATCTTGGCCTGTATCTTCTTAAATTTAATTGCTCGATCTTATTTTCGCCCACGCGTCATCGATAAACTCTTTAGCATCCTTATCGTATCTAAAGAGCTCATCATTTTCATTTCTAATTACTTGATAAGCGCTTAAGTAATCATAAAGCTCACTTCCGGGACTAATTAAACTTTCATAAACATCTTTACGAGGGCTTTGATACATCACATCTAGGGTGTTTTTTAAAGCATTTTCCTGGCGCGAAATAAAATTAATAAACTGATAAACAACATCTAAATTAGTAGCGTCCTTCGGAATGGAAAACCCATCTACAAAGACATTAGTACCAACTTTAGGAACATAAAAATCTAACTTGCTGTTTTTACTCATTAAATAAACCGCATCACCTGAATAAGTTAAAGAAAGATCATATTTGCTCGTTTTCATATCATCTAAGATTTCATCAGTTAAAAAGACAACATTTTTATGTTTAGCAATCGCCTTTAAATGTTTTTCTGCTGCTTCTAACTCCTTATCATCATTAGTGTTCCCAGAATAACCTAACTGTTTTAAAGCGATAAAGAAACCATCTCTTGAAGAATCATAAATTACTATTCTTAACTCCTCATTAGCAAAAATATTCCATTCTTCGCTTTCTAACAATTCCAAACTCACTTTAGTTTTATCATATAAGATCCCTAAATTACCCCAAAAATAAGGAACATGATAATCTAAAATTGGAAACTCTTCTTGATAGTCACTAAGTAAACTTTGCAGCTCATCGGGAAAACTAGTCTCTTTATCTAGTTCGGTAATTAACTCCCAATCAATTGGCTGCAATAAGTCTTCAAAAATCATTTGTTCCACCATATAATCACTAGGAACAACCAAATCAAACTTTTCCATTTTAAGCTTAATTAAGGCTGCTTCATTAGATTCAAAGGTAACTATTTTAACCTTTTTACCGGTCTCCTTTTTAAAATCTTTTAAGAGCTTTAAATTAATGTAATCTCCTGGCATTAAAATCTTAATATCGGCACCTTTACAGGCACTAAGAGTAATTAACGCTAATAATAGCACCATCAAACTAAATACTTTTTTCATTGAACTTTACCCCCTTTTTAATTTGTTTATTAGTTCTTAAATAATGAACAATTACTACTATCGTTATTACGATAATCATCAACGTTGATAAGGCATTTATACTAGGGTTTACTCCCCTTTTTAAAGTGTATAAATAAATTGAAATATTGGTTGCGGAACCAGATGTAAAATAGGAAATGACAAAATCATCAAAACTCATCGTAAAAGAAATCGCTAAAGCCGCTACTACCGCTACTTTTATTTGCGGGAGAATAGCATGTCTTAAAGCCTTTAATGGCGGCGCACCTAAGTCCATCGCTGCTTCAACTAAGTTTGGATCTAAACTTCTTACTTTCGGATAAACTGAAATTATCACATACGGTAAACAAAAGGCAATATGAGCTAATAACATTGTAAAATAGCCCTTTTCTATTTTTAATGATTGAAACAACAATAACATTCCTATCGCCGTAACAATCTCCGGATTAACAATGGGAATATTATTTAAAGTCAAAACCGTATTCCTAAGCCTTTTCTTATATTTCGCTAAAGCAATAGAAGCGAAAGTTCCAATAAAGGTAGAAATGATGGTTGCTAAAATCGCAATAATAAAAGTCATTATCACAGCGTTAGTAATCTCTTCATTTTTAAATAATTCTAAATACCATTTAAAAGAAAAACTTTTAAAATGAGTTAAGCTGTTATCACTATTAAATGAAAAGATCATCAAACTAATAATCGGAAGATAAAAAAAGGCAATTACCGCTACTAAAAACAAGCCGTCAACTACTTTAAAATTATTCCTTTTCATAAGCTTCACCACCTTTATTACGGTCAAAACGTTTCGTCAAGACTACCATTAACATAATAATTAAAGCTAACACAATCGCGATCGCAGAACCATAACTCCAATTACCTGCCTTTAAAAAGCGATCTTCAATTAAGTTACCAATTAAATACTTTCCTTCTCCTAATATTTTAGGAATTACAATCGTCGTCGCTGCTGGAAGTAAAACCATCGTCACCCCTGATAAAACACCACCGATAGAAAGGGGCAAAGTAACCTTTAAAAAAGTAATTACCGCACTACTACCTAAATCAGCACTAGCTTCATAAAGAAGGGGATCTATTTTCGATAAGACTGTATAAATAGGGAGCACCATAAAAGGTAAAAAAACATAAACCATCCCTACTACAATCGCAAAATTAGTGCCAATAATTCTTTCATCGATAATATTAAAGATCTGTTTCCAAGCTAACACTCTAATAAGCATATTAATCCACATCGGAGCCGTCACCAATAAAATTAAAATTGCTTGTCTTTTAGGAGCTTGCCTACTAATAACGAAAGCAAGTGGATAACCAATTATTAAACAAATTAAAGTCGTAATTAAAGCTAAGACAATCGAGTCTTTCATTACTTTTACAAAAGCTGCTTCTTTAAAAAACATTAAAAAGTATTTTAAAGTAAATTCAAAATAAATATCTTTAACATTGTCAGTAATAGCGTAAAAAACAATTAACAATACCGGAATAACTATTAAAATAAATAAAATTAGCAAATACGGCCAACCAATTAAATTAACAGCCTTAAATTTCCTTCTTTTTAACTTTTCTTTTTTTAAAGGTTCTATTTTAAACATTACCACTTCTCCATCACATGAATATCTTCTTTATCAAAAGTAATTGAAACCTTTTTACCTTCTTGATGATAGTCAGTAGTGTGGATAGTATAAATTCTTTTCAGAGTCTTAACATCAATCTCATAGTGAACACCCTTAAAAACCACACTATCAACAACACCATCAATATAACCCTCTTGTTCAGGAACTATATCTAAGTCTTCAGGCCTTAAAACGATATCGATGACTTCATTCTTTTTAAAACCATAATCAACACAATGATAATCTTTCTCGTCCCAGCTCACTAAATAATCATCTTTCATAATTCCTTCGATAATATTCGATTCACCAATAAACTTAGCAACAAACTCATTGGTTGGTTCATTATAAATATCCTCAGGGCTACCAATTTGTTGAATTTCTCCTTCATTAATGACGACTATTTTATCGCTCATAGTAAGTGCTTCTTCTTGGTCATGAGTAACATATAAAAAAGTAATACCAGCATTTTTTTGAATTTCTTTTAACTCATATTGCATTTCCTGACGCAATTTTAAATCAAGCGCAGCTAAAGGCTCATCTAATAATAAGATTTTAGGTTCATTAATTAGAGCCCTCGCAATCGCCACTCTTTGTTGTTGGCCTCCAGAAAGCTTATAAACATTACGCTCTTCAAAACCAATTAACCCTACCATCGATAAATATTTAGTAACTTTAGCATCCAAAGCTGCCTCTTTTTCTTTTTTAGTGCTTTTATCGTCTTTATCTTTTTTTATTCTTAGCCCAAAAGCAACATTCTCATAAACATTTAAATGCGGAAACAAAGCATAGCGTTGAAAGACAGTATTAGTAGGCCTTTTATGAGCAGGGATGCTTAAAAGATCTTTACCCATCAAAGCAACATTACCACTAGAAGGCGTCTCAAAACCACCAATAATACGTAGCAAAGTCGTCTTCCCACAACCAGAAGGACCCAATAACGTCACGAACTCATTTTCATAGATCTCTAAGTCAATTCCTTTTAAAACTACTTGATCGCCAAAAGCCTTCGTAACATTTTCTAACCTAATTAACTCTTTCATAACTGCCTCACTTTCTTTGTTTAAAGCGATTAAACATTTAAGCACTTAAGTGGCTAAATAAAGCCATCATCACTTTTATATGTTTACTTTAATTAAACTGTTTGTTAAGTTAAAATAAACATGACAATCTCATTATAAGAAATAAATTTTAGATGTCAACAGTTCCATTAAAATATTTGAATTTTTCTTTAATAACTAGTATAATAAGTTGCTTGGGGATGTTCTTGGATTCGTCAGAATTAAATTGGTTAAATAAGCATGTCTTGGTTGTGCAAGTAAAAACACCCGAGGTTTCAAAATAACCGGAAACAATAATTTTGCCTACGCTTAAGAAAAAGCGTAATCTCTAATTAGACCAACTTACAGTTTAATTTAGAGTCCAGAAAGTAAGTTATATTTGCTATTTGCCGCCTTAAGATAGTAAACGAAACAATAAGGCTAGCGCTAGGATAATGTGATCTTTCATGATTTTAGTGCCAAATAAAATAAAGATCTAAACATGTAGAAAGTTTAATGCAGTTTACTTTTGCACAGGGGTTCGAGTCCCCTCATCTCCACCATATAAGAACTAGAACTTTGATACAAAAAATATCAGAGTTTTTGCATTAAATAGGCTTGTTTTGGACAAAAATAGGTTTAGGGTCTATCTAAGAAAATAATTATATAATATAATTATGTTAAGTTTAATGTTTGAATTATAAATTTAACAAACATTTTAAAAGAAAGAAGGTGTTTTAAAATGAAAAAAATGTGTTCGTTTTTTATTGGCTTAGGCTTAATGATTGCTATGATTTTTAGTTTATCGGCTTGTGGCGATAATGCAAAACCGACTTCATATTATATAAATGGCGAAGGAAATCTTATCGTAGTTTTAGATGATGGAAATGAAAACAATCTCGGTGGTTGGGGTGAAGATATTATTTCCTCTTTTAAGAATATTACTATCAGTGACGATGGTTACTATGTTATAGATGAAATAAAAACGAAGATTACTTTAGATGAATCATTTGTAAAAGGAGTCTCTAGTATTGAAATATCAGATGATGGTTTTTATATTGTTAATGGCGTAAAGACCAATATTAGTGCGATAAATGTTTATACAGTTTCATTTGACACTGGTTTTTCTGCAAATGTTCAGGCTCAGAAGGTAAAAGATGGTTATAAAGTAGAAAAACCATCAATTACAAGAAATGGCTATGAGTTTAATGGTTGGTTTTATAATGATGAAGAGTGGTCTTTCAATTCAAATATAGTTAAAAATGATATGACTTTAGTAGCTCATTGGACTGCTAATGCTTACACTGTAAAATTTAATAATACGAAAGGTGATAATCCTGAAGACGCTACATATACATATGACAGCAATGTTACTCTTCCTATAGTTCCAAATGTTGATGGTTATACAATGAGTGGCTGGTACAACGGAAATACTCTAGTATCAAATGGTAAATGGAGTATAGCTTCAGATGTTACATTAACAACTAAGTGGACCGCAAATAATTATACAGTAACATTAGATCCAAATGGTGGATCTGTATCTACAACAACTGCTAGTGTTAAATATGGCGACAATTTCACGTTACCTGTTCCTACTAATACTTTTGGTGCATTTAAAGGTTGGTATTATGGTGATGAAAAAATAACTGATGCTTCAGGAAATTCATTATCACCATTTACATATACGTCAAATATAACACTTACTACAAATTGGATAGAAGAAATCTCAACAGTAGAGCAATTGAAAGCTATAGCAAATGGTTTAAATGGACATTATAAATTAGTTGCGAATATTGATTTAGAAAACGAAGAATGGGCACCTATTGGAAATGCATCATCATCATTTACTGGTGTTTTAGATGGAAATGGTCATACGATTTCTAATTTTAAGGTAAGCAACCAAAGCGGATATATTGGTTTGATTGGCTATAATAAAGGAACAATTAAGAATTTGATTATAACTGGAACTGATGTTAATGTACCTGCTGTTTCACAAAATAGTTATGTTGGAACAATTGCAGGTTATAACAAAGGAACTATTGAAAATGTTCAAGTTTCTGGTTCATTACTAATGAATTCACACAGTTCGTCATATACAACATATATTGGTGGTATCGCTGGATATAATGAAGGAGCAATTAAGAATTCAACAAATAATACTTCAGTTACAGGTATAAATTATGTTGGCGGTATAACTGCTTATAATGAGGGTACCTTATTAGGATTAACAAATAAAGGTATTATTATTGCTGATACATATGGTGCAGGTATTACGACATTTACAACAACTGGAATTAGTGAATGCATTAATGAAGGAAATATAACTGCTGGTTCATATACAGCTGGAATTGTTGCTTCAATCCCTGAAGGAAAGGCAATTACTATTTCAAAATGTAAGAATACTGGTGATTTAAACACACAATCCCATGCAGGAGGAATCATCGGTTATCATACTGGAAGTGGTTCATACATAACTATTTCACAATGTGTTAATACTGGTAATATTACTTCCTCAGTAAATGATGAATATTTAGGTGGTATCGCAGGATTTATATATTCAGTTTATATCAGTGATTCATATAGTGTTGGTAATGTAACTGGTGGGTACTATACTGGTGGTATTATTGGTTATGCTTGGAATGGAAGCGTGACAAATTGTTATGCAGCAGGTACTTTAAAGCCTCATACTAGAACTGGAGGTATTGCAGGTATATTCCAAAGAGGTTCCTTTAATGAGTGTTATACAAATGTAGTTATTTCAGGAGGTGAAATAACTGGAACAATAAACGGTAACGAAACAGATAGTAGTTCACTATCTAATTGTTATTATTCAGGTTCTGGCACATTAGGTAATACTTATTTGACTCAAGGAACAAATACAACTGTTCACTATGATAAAGCATTTTATACAGGCTCTTTATTCTGGTCAGATAGTATTTGGAATTTCAGTGGCACAACATACCCAACATTAAAATGGGAATCAGAATAATAAACTTATGAAAAAAAGATATTATAAGAAAGTATGGGGAATGGTTGGCTTTGTGGTCAACCTTTCTCAAATGTTTGAATACAACTTGGCTAATATACTTGCACTTAATGAAATCTTAGTTGCTTTTGATAATGAAGAGTCTATGTATGAATTTGAGTATGCTGAATTATTGAGAAAAACAGATGATTGGTATAAAAAGCTTGATAAATGTGAACTTGGAAAAGTTCTAAGAGAAGTAAAAATTAAAAAGATTATTACTGAAGAGTTTGTTAACTATCTTGACGAGATAAGAACTGAGAGAAATTATTTTGTTCATAATGTTTTTAAAGAGGATTTGGTTACGAAGGCTTTTCAAAATAATCCAAAGCAATATATACCTCGCTTACAGGACCTCGTTGGAAAGATGCATGCTGCGAATGAGGAATTAGTAAAAATATTTGCAGATATGAAAAAAGAAGTAAAACTTATTTATTAGGAATGGATGGGGAAATAGTGGCTAGAAAAACTAAATATCAACCTTTGGCAGATTATCTGGCTGATTCTGGACAAAATGATGTAACTTTATCTTTTTCGCAAATTGAAGAAATTTTAGGATTCAAACTTTCACCATCGGCAAGGAAGCATAGACCTAATTGGGCTAATAATACTGTAGAAGCATTGTCATGGGGATGGATGCCAGTGGGATATGAATCATATGGCATTGATATGAAAAATGAGATTGCTCATTTTAGAAAAATTAGTTCTGTGAATACTAGTTACGTACATGAAAAAGTACAAAAAGTTAAAAAGACACGAACTTCAAAAACTCATGCAACTAATGGCATAATTATTAGTAATGATCTAATTGAAGAAGCACATAAACAAGTTAAGGCTACAAAAAATTATGGAAAAGAAGATGATTTGATAACTGATTGTTTCAAGAGATTTCCATTGAATAATGATGTTACTATTGTAGCTATGAAAGTTGGACTTATTGATATAACTAATTCAACTCATGTATCGCAACATAAGAGTTTAATCAGCGCAGTTGAAATTGCTGAGTGCATTGTAAACATTAAAAATATTGATGAGCGAATAAAAAAAGGTGATCCTGAAGTTGTAAATGAGATAGCGAGATCAAATGGCAATATAAATTTATTTTCTTTTGCAACGAAGTATTGTTGTTATCATAACAAAAATTTATATGGAAGAGATGATTATTCAATATTAGATACTGTTTTAAAAGATCATTTACCTGACTATTTTGCTGACATTACAACTGGACAAATAAAAAAATGGGTAGAATCATATGATTATAAATCTTATAATGATTACCTAACAAAGAAACTAGATGAATTAGGAATAAACGTTCCATTTAGGAAAAGAAAACTTGACCATTACATCTGGTTTAATAATAGAAAGCAAAATGAATAAAAAAGGTGCTAAAAGTTGACACGATTTGAAGCAAGGGTGCTAAAAATTTTACACGATTTAAAAGTAGGGGTGCTAAAATTGTATTAAAACATTTCTACTTTGACACATTAAATTTCTTTTATTACAATTCATACATACTATTTCTTCTTTTTAGGAGGTACGAAAAGTATCTCTTTTTATTATACGATGGGGGGTACGAACTTTTTTGATAGGGGTACGAAAAAATAGTGGAGGGGTACGAACTTTTTTGATAGGGGTACGAATTGTATCAAAATGGTTGCCCTAACACATATTGAATATATAGGTTTGATACAATAGTATTGAGCCTATTTTTGATTTAATAA
>Ga0265294_10004273_pt1 | contig 17924 bp, 15 predicted proteins | sample MunlanPumphouse3_FD_192504 | JGI IMG/M metagenome (GOLD analysis project Ga0265294, IMG submission 192504) | Groundwater microbial communities from a municipal landfill in Southern Ontario, Canada - Pumphouse #3 | ecosystem: Environmental > Aquatic > Deep subsurface > Groundwater | place...
CAAGTTAGTGTAAATTAAAGGGAACGCCGTTTCTAAACCCACAATTCCAAAAGGCGCTTTCTCCATGCCCAAATCCTTCTCGTTTTGAGCGTGCGGGGCGTGGTCGGTCGCAATACAGTCAATTGTTCCCTCAATCAAAGCATGAATTAAAGCATATTTATCATCAATTCCTCGAAGTGGCGGATTCATCTTAAAATCACTATTTTCAACATCATGATTAACTAAAAGTAAATGATGCGGAGTCACTTCGCATGTAACTTTCTGCCCTCGTTCTTTGGCATCTTTAATTATCCTAACGCCTTCTTTAGTGGAGATATGACAAACATGATATCGCGTGTCGGTCTCTTCGGCAATCAAGACATCACGAGCTATTTGTAAACTTTCTGGCAATGATGTCATCGATGTCCAACCGTTAGTTTTAGACTTAATTCCCCGATGAACAAAACCGCCAAAAAGCATATTTTCATCTTCGCAATGAGCCGCAATCATGGCTTCAATGTCGCTGGCTTTTAGCATTGCTTGATACATCACATCCGAATTTTGAATTCCCACTCCATCATTAGAAAACCCCGCGACATCATTAATCATTGCGGCCATGTCCACAATCTCACCATGATTCGATAATGATGTCGTTATTGATGAATATGGACGGACTTTGACTAAGGCATCCTTTTTGACAATCTCTAAAAACCGTTTTAGTTTCTCAACACTGTCACATACCGGATTAGTGTTTGGCATCGGACAAATCAGCGTATATCCGCCTCTAGCGGCAGCTTGTGTTCCTGTTTTTACCGTTTCTTTGTATTCAAACCCTGGTTCACGCAAATGGACATGCATATCTATAAATCCCGGTGCGATAACAAAACCCGTACAATCAATGATTATGGCTTGCGGACAATCAATTACATCCGCAATTTCCGCAATTTTGTCGTCGATAATCAATATATCTTTTTTTTCAAGTTGATCTTTGATGATTTTTCCGTTTTTTAATAACGTTTTCATTGTCTCACCTATTCCAAAACAACTTGTTCAACGCCATCCGTTTCCATAAACCGAACCAATATTGATTCATTTTGACCCGTTGGAATGTTTTTGCCAACATAGTTTGCCATAATCGGTAACTCTCGATGCCCACGATCAATCAAAACTGCTAAATAGATTTTCGCCGGTCTTCCCATATCCATCACCGCATCAAGAGCCGCTCTCACGGTTCTTCCTGTATACAATACGTCATCAACGAATATTACGGTCTTGTTGGTGACATCTACTTTTGGCAATATTTTCGGAAGCGGAACTTTTAAATCATCCCGATAAGGTCGAACATTCAAAATATCACAAGCGACTTCGACACCTTCGATGGCTTTTATGTTGGTAGCAATCCGATTACCTAAAACGACGCCGCGAGTCGGAATCCCCAGAATTACCACATTAGTTAAATCGTGGTTCTTCTCAATAATTTCGTATGATATCCGTCTTATGGTTCTTTCAATTGTACTTTGATCAATAATTATCTTCATAATGGTTTGTGTAATTATACCGATAACTACACTGCTCCTTTCAATTATGATTCGAAAGCTCGTTTTAAAACTGTCATTCGGACAAAAACGCCATTCTGCATCTGTTTCATAATTCGACTTTTCGAACACTCAACAGCATAATCCGATATCTCAATTCCACGGTTATATGGAGCGGGGTGCATGATAATAGCACTATTTTTCATCAACGCTACCCGTTCTTTCGTCATTCCATATTCATTAAAATATTGATTCCGATCCAACGTCATATCATATTCGTGACGTTCAAATTGGACTCTCAATAACATAATGATATCCATCTCACGTAAGGCTTTTTCAAAATTGATGAACGGAGCACTTCCATCATCAAAACCTTTGGGACCTGATGTATACGTCTCCATGCCAAGTCGATCCATGATTTCGATATTGGTATGCGCTACACGAGAATGACGGATATCGCCGATAAAGGCAATCTTTAATCCTTTAAAATGACCAAATTCCTCATAAATAGTCATCAAATCGAGCAAACTTTGCGTCGGATGACTTCCCGATCCATCCCCACCAGATAAGATTGGGATTTTGACTCCATCCAGTTCTTCATAATACTTAATGGTTGGGTGCCTGACGATAGCAACATCATATCCAATCATCTCAAAAGTCTTCATGGTATCATAGAGACTTTCACCTTTCTTGACCGATGATGTTTCGACGTTGAAATTGGTCGCAATCATCCCTAAATTTTGTTCAGCAGAGATAAATGAGTACTGCGTTCTTGTCGAAGGCTCAAAAAACGCATTAATGACGCGTTTGCCCTCTAGCTTGTCATATTTCATACCTGCTTTGAATCGGATTGACTCTTTGATAATTGCCTCAATTTCGTCAATTGAGATATCCGAAAGCTTGAACAGATTTTTCATAAAAAAAATCCCTCCCCGCCTGCGGCGAAAAGGGTTTACGTCAAGATCGCGTATTTAGTTGATCCCCTTTTTAGCCTCACAGGACTAATTTAAAGTTAACCTTACAACGTATTATAATGCATTCATCAATGAGAGTCAAGAAAACATCAAAATTATTTTTAGGAATCTTTTGTTATTCATTTTCGATAAAAGCAATGGTCAAAGTCACCATTTGGTCTTGTTGTTCTAAATTAGTAATTGTCGCGGCATTGTCGTACTTTTGCATTCCATACATGCCAAATCCCGCGTGGTTTCCACCGATAATTTCGACATATTGAGCACTTGGAGGTAATAAAGCCATACTATTACCGATATCTTCTTGAAGTGTCAATCCATCATTCTCGGCATAGATTGATAATATGCGTAAATTAGTCTTCGATAAATCCGTAGCGTCCGAAGGATATGAAGCAAAGAAAATAACACCTTCGACGATTTCGACATTATCTAGTGCGTAGGACGCGGCAGAGACGCCGCCCATTGAATGTCCAGCAACATACCAAGTGTCGACTTCCTCATGTTCTTTGATAAATTCTCCCGCTTTGTTTGTTTCGAAAATCGACATATTAAACGCTACCTGAAGAATACAGACAAGATACCCTTCCTTCGACAACTCGTTGGCATAATAAGCATAAGCTAACGGTTCGACAAGCGCTCCGGGATAAATGACGATGCCGATGCCATTGGCAACAATTTTAGGGGTAAAAATAGTGAAATCGCCGACCACACTATAATCATCTTCATCGACATATTCCCACATTTCATCTGCGGGTGCATATGTGTTATTAGACCATGCCAATAAGCCGAAATAGAGGACCAAAACAAGACACACTAAGACTATTAACAAAACCCGTATTTTCTTTTTCAAGTGAACCACCCACACTCATATTTATTATCATTTATCTTACCATAAAACTCCGAATTTGTTGATTTATTACCAAAAACACTCGTAATTATTTTTACGAGCTGATGTTAAGAGAACGAATGTTTGTCCAAGTTATTCTTTATATCTCGTTTTTATATAACGTCTCAAAACTTTCGTCGATGGCACAAGTGGCAGCCTTTAACTCATCAATTCGTTTTCGAATTAAGGCTGGTTCTTGAACTTCTGTCTCCGAAATTAAAGAACGGTAGTCGCGACTAATTCGTTTAAATGTCGTTGATGCCTTCCAGCAAAGAGCCGCACTATCAGCATATTGAGTAATTTTTGAAGAGGCATTCAGATAAAGAAGGATTCCCGAAGCCACAGCACCGATGGGTACACTAATATATGGCTCCACAAAAATAGTTGTAATAAATGTACCTCCGGTAACAATAGACAATATTGATTGGATGTTTTTGATTTTCTTAGCTTCTTTTCTATCATGTAACGCTCGTATTTCATTTGCTTCTTGGCATAAATCAACGTCAGTTTTTAAGTCAGTAATTTCCTGTTTAAGTTCTTTTTGATAATCTTCAATCGTTTTTTCTGGCATAACTGATTTCCTCTCTGATTTGTCATAAATAGTATCTTAAAATAAAATGTAGGCAACTATCGACGCCGCATTAACAAGTAGTCAGTGATGACTTTGCACTATATTCAATACCCTATAATCATTCTTTGAATTAACATCCCCCCACTAACAGCAATAGTTGATAATATAGTAATGTTTTCGTTCTATATTGTTAGTATAATACGAAATTTATGATAAAAACAGCGCGGATATGTCGTATTTTTATATAAAAATAAAAACACGCACTTTTTTTCATGTGCGTGTTAAATATATTTGTATAAAGACGCTTATTCTTTTTATTAAGCGCCAATTTGTGTAAAGTGGTCGGAAAGACGGGATTTGAACCCGCGACCCCTAGACCCCCAGTCCAGTGTTATATAACCATAAATACCGCTATATCTGGGCATAGTTAAGCACTTTTGAATATGGTATGACACACGTCTTGACACACATTCTAAAAGTGTAATCGAACCCTCATATTTGAAGATGCATTCTTTTGATTGAACTCATATAGAATTGACTGAAAAGCTGTGAAAGTATCAATAATTGCAGACACTGCATCACCACTCCTGCATCAACTCATACAGGAACGCATTTTTATATAATGTCTCTTTCCCGACTTTTTCTTCAATCAAGAAGCCGTTTTTTTCCAGTTCTTTTAAATGAGCGGAAGCTGTGTTGCGGGAGATTCCCAATGCTCCCCGGAAAAATTCGTTTTTGGTATAGAAATCACGGAACAGATATAAAATCAGATCATGTGAATATATTTTGGGGCATTTTGTCCGGATTTGTTTTTCGGCAAGATCCATTTGTTTTGTCATTTTTTCAATGAATCCGATAGTGAAGTCGCACATAGCTGAAACGCCGTTCAACATATAAATAACATATTGTTGGATTCCTGTTGGATTCATTCTCATTGTTTGTAGGTGACTGTAGTACTCTGCTTTCGTCTGGTTGATGTATTTGCTTAAGTAGAGGATTGGAAGACTAAGTTTCTTGGATTGGACCAAATATAGAATGTTCAGAATTCGTCCCGTCCGACCATTTCCGTCATGGAAGGGGTGAATGGATTCGAACTGATAGTGAATCAATGCCATCTTGATGAGCGAATCAGTGTTTTCCATCTCTGGGTTATTGATATAGTTTTCAAGATTGGCAAGCAAATCACGAATTTCTTCTTCACTCTGTGGCGGCGTGTGAAGAACTGCTTTGGTCTTTGTATTAAGAATGACGGTTCCGGGAATCTTCCGAATGTCTCCGCTTTTGGAATCCACGATCCGATGGATTTCAACAAGGATGTTCGTCGAGATGAACCCATTGTCTTTCACAAGTTTCAGACCATGTAACATCGCCGTCCGGTAATTAACGACTTCTTTTGCCGACGTGGTGACTTCTATTAACGTGATTTCGCGAAAGATTTCGTCGAACGTCGTGACAATATTTTCGATTTCCGAGGATTCCTTGGCCTCCCCGAGTGTGATTGCGTTAAGAATGATCTGGGGATTTGGCAGTAAGCGAAGCACCCCATTCAATTCCCCGATGCGATTGTTAGCTATGTTGAGCGCTTTGAGAATGTCAATTTGATCTAAATCAACTTGAAATGGCAGTTTGGTCACGTTTTCACCTCATGCACAGATTTTATCATTTATTGCGCACGTTGTCAATACGTGCCCAATATTTTAAAACCAAAGTTGATAGAGGGGCCCATTGATTCCATTTCGCCATGATCTCATATGAATACAAAAAACCATTCTATTTTTTTAAAATAATCCATTCGGTGAATTGTCAATACTTCGTTCGGTTATTTGACAATGCTATGTCAGGTGAATATCTGTCTGCATATCGGGAAAATAGCTTTTCGTCCTTTCGGTTTGTACCCATATGATATCATAGGCGACCCACTGACAAAAAACCATACCAGTCCAATATTTCGTTGATATTAATCAGGAATATAACGTGATCTCATTTGCCTATAAAATCAGTTCAATACCACATAGTATTTATTTTACCATGTGGCTTCCAGAATTCAATGCTTTATAAATAAATGCCGGAAGATAGTATAGTGCCGATTAAATTGTATTTAGGTTTTTTGAATTAATCAAATCACAATGATTCATATGATCTGAACAAAACTAGACCTTCATCTTTTTTGGGAAGTTCAGCATCTAAGAGCACTAGACTGATTTAGTGGGTATTTACAGACAATTACCGCCAAAAATAGCGGTTTTTATTTGATTATTATCACTTGACACACGTTTTGACACACGTTAATGAACTCAAAAAAGTGCTCTTTGAGAAAAGCCAACTACTATTCATCACTGGAGCAAAAAAAATAGGCACTTTCAAGGGCGAAAGTGCCTATATTTTATACAAATGGTCGGAAAGACGGGATTTGAACCCGCGACCCCTAGACCCCCAGTCTAGTGCTCTACCAAGCTGAGCCACTTCCCGAAACCTGCACTATCTATTTTACCAAATAATCACCAAAAGGGGAAATGTTTTTTATATAAATAGCACAAGCGGGAGCGATAGCAAACGTTCCCGCTTATTCCTTAATTAATACTCGATACGATTTACGGTTTTTGCCAAAATAATTTCTTTCGATTTCATCAATCTAGTGATATTCCCGCGTTCATTGTCTTCAAGTTTCATTGTGATATAATGAATCGATTCTTCCATGTCAGGAATCATGATATATTCGATTGCATTGACTCTTCTTCTCGTTTTTTCAATTTCCGAAGCCAACATATCACAAGATTTCTCCAAAGATGCCAACTCAATCATTTTCGGTAACAATCTGGATAAATCAATGACTGCCGTATCTAGTTCGGAAGGTGTAAAAGCAAAACCGTACGTCAAATCAATAATTCCGTCATCTTGATAACTAATTTCCGGAGTTTTAATATTCATAATGGTTTTATAATCAACCGCAAGGGTAACTTCGCGAGTCGGCACCATTAACGCTTCGATTATTCCTTCATAACTCATCTTCAACTTGGCATTAACAAAATGAGCCATTATTTTGGCTAAACTAGCTTCAACTTCAATTCGTAAAGCCCGGTTTTTCTTGATGATTGCCATAAACCGCCGAACTAATTCATCTTGTTTATCCTTTAATAATTTGTGGCCGCGTTTGGCAGTTGCCAGTCGCTTTTTTTGACTATACAACACCATTCTTGTGGGATTTAGCGATTGAGCCATTTTATTCCACCGCCGGCAAATATTTTGCAATCTTATCCAGACTGATTCGTTTTAGCTCCGCTTTCGGTAAAATTGTTAGTAACTTCCAGCCCAAATCAAGAGTTGTACCGATGCTCCTGGCTTCGGAATAACCTTGCTGAACATATTTATTTTCAAATTGGGTCGCAAATCGAGAATATAACTTGTCCGTGTCAGATAATGCGGCCTCGCCCAAAATTGTCGATAACTCTTTGGCTTCTTTTCCCCGCGCATAAGCTGCGAACAATTGATTCATTGTCTCCGAATGATCCTCGCGGGTTTTTCCGGCGCCAATCCCTTTATCTTTCAAACGCGAAAGCGATGGTAAAACATCGATCGGTGGATATATGCCTTTTAAATTCAGTTCACGAGATAAAATAATCTGACCTTCAGTGATGTAACCGGTTAAATCGGGAATGGGATGCGTTTTATCATCTTCCGGCATCGTCAAAATCGGAATCTGAGTAATCGAACCCACTTTGCCTTTAATCCTTCCGGCACGTTCATAAAGTGATGCCAAATCGGTATACATATATCCAGGGTAGCCACGACGACCAGGTACTTCTTTACGCGCCGCAGATACCTCACGAAGAGCCTCAGCATAATTGGTTATATCAGTTAAAATAACTAATACATGCATATTTAATTCATATGCTAAATATTCAGCACAAGTGATTGCCATTCGGGGGGTGGCGATTCGTTCAATAGCCGGATCATTGGCTAAATTGATAAACAAAACCGATCGTTCAATAGCTCCGGATTTTTGGAAATCGCGAATAAAAAAGTCTGCTTCTTCAAAAGTAATTCCAATTGCCGCAAAGACAACTGCGAAAGCTTCTTCTTTACCTAAGACTTTTGCTTGTCTAGCGATTTGAGCCGCCAGTTTGGAGTGCGGCAATCCCGAACCTGAGAAAATCGGCAATTTTTGCCCTCTAACCAAAGTGTTTAAACCATCAATCGCACTGATTCCGGTTTCGATAAATTCACTGGGATAATTCCTGGCAACCGGATTAAGCGGGGTTCCGTTAATATCGGCATTCTTCTTAGGAATAATCTCGCCACCGCCATCAATGGGACGACCCATGCCGTCAAAAACACGGCCTAATATTTCTGGAGCGAGTTTTAATTCGATTCCTCGGCCAAGAAACATCGCTTTAGCATCACTGATTTTTAATCCTTGGGAAGAATCAAATAATTGGACCAAAGCCCGATCACCATCAATTTCCAACACTTTTCCAATACGTTCTTCGCCGGTTGCTTGACGAATTAATACCAATTCATCATACTTCACATTTTCCACGTGATCGACGAGCATTAACGGTCCGACAACTTCCCTAATTGTCTTATATTCCTTAGGCATTAATCTCACCGCCCTCTGCCAAGGCCTGGTATTCTTCATGAAGGTGACTCATAATTGTCACACAACTGTTATCAAAGTCAGCTTCCTTGATGTATTTCATCCGACCAATCTTTTCCAATATTTTCATCTTTATTATTTTAGAAAAAGCAATGTCATTCTTTAAAGCCTTTTTTCCTTCATTGTACCAAGTCAAGATCGCTTTTAGCATTCCATATTGTTTATTAAGTGATGTATATGTATCGACTTCATGAAAAGCAATTTGATGCAGATAATCTTCTCTAATGCTCCGGGCACATTCCAAGGTCAGTCGATCCAAAAATTCCAAACTATCAACTCCGACCAGTCGAACAATTTCTTCAAGTTTAGCTTCTTCTTGAAGAATATCTTTAGTTTCAAGAACTAATTTTGACCAATCTTTTTTAACATGAGCATCGAAATACTCGTCCATCGTGTCGCTGTAAAGTGAATAACTTTTCAGCCAATCAATTGCCGGAAAATGGCGTCTATAGGCCAATGTTGCCGAAAGACCCCAAAACACTTTAACAATTCTTAAAGTGGCTTGTGATACCGGTTCTGAAGTGTCTCCTCCTGGAGGTGAAACTGCACCAATTGCGGTAATAGCACCAAAGCGACCTTCAGATCCAGAACACTTTACTAAACCGGCCCGTTCGTAAAATTCTGCAATCCGTGATGATAGATACGCAGGATAACCTTCTTCACCGGGCATTTCTTCTAACCGAGAAGACATTTCTCGTAAAGCCTCAGCCCAACGGGAAGTCGAATCCGCCATAACCGCAACTCGGAACCCCATATCACGATAGTATTCGGCAATCGTAATGCCAGTATATATCGAAGCTTCACGCGCCGCAACCGGCATGTTTGAAGTGTTCGCAATCAAAACGGTTCTCTTCATCAAGGCTTCTCCGGTTTTTGGATCTTTTAATTCCGGAAATTCCATTAAAACATCAGTCATTTCGTTGCCACGTTCACCACAGCCAACATAAACGATGATGTCCGCATCAGCCCACTTAGCCAATTGATGCTGAACAACTGTTTTTCCTGAGCCAAATGGACCGGGAATCGCAGCGATACCCCCAATTGCAATTGGAAAAAGAGTATCGATAACGCGTTGACCGGTAACCATCGGCTCCGTCGGAGCTAGTTTTTTGGCATATGGTCGGCTTTTACGAACTGGCCACTTTTGGAGCATGCAAATCTCCCGTTCATTGCCATCTTCTTCCGTTATTTTAGCAATGATGTCGATAATGGTGGCCTCACCATCCATTATCCATGTCAAAGTTCCATTAATATCTGGGGGCACCATAATTTTATGAACAACTACGCTTGATTCTTGAACCGTACCTAAAACATCGCCACCAATAACCTTGGATCCCGTACTGGCTTTTGGAATAAATCGCCATAATTTTTCGCGATTTAATTTAGGAACATCGATACCCAAAGGAATGCGATCGCCAGATGACTCGTATATTACTCTAAGTGGTCTTTGAATGCCATCAAAAATGCCTTCGATTAAACCGGGGGCAAGTTCGACTGATAGTGGTTCATTGGTAAAATAAACCGGTTCTCCGGGTCCGATACCTGCAGTTTCTTCATATACCTGTATGGATGCTAAATCACCACGTAATTCGATGACTTCGCCAATTAATTTTTTTTCACTGACACGAACGACATCGTACATTTTGACGTCCTTCATGTTTTTGGCGATAATCAAAGGTCCGGATACTTTGGTAATTATACCAATGTTATTTTCCATGTTGTTTTTTATCATATTGTTCAGCCTTTCTAGAAAATATCGATTCCTATGGCATTTTCGACATTCTTTTTAATTTTTTTCAACCCGATTGCTCGCGATTTTGTCCCCGATGGAATCGGAATGAGAACCGGAAAAGTAGAAAACTGATATTTTTCAATTGTTTCAGGAATTAATTCATAGATTGATTCGGTAATATAAATAATTTTGCATTTCTGATTAGCTAACTTAAAAATCGTTTTATCAGCCTCGGATGCATCCTGAACTGAAAAGGCCCGGATACCGACGGCATTGTATAAAAGGATTGTTTCATCGGCGCCGATAACGGCAACCTCAATAATTTTTTCCATCGAGACCCCTCTTTCTTTTAGCATCCGACAAGATCGTCAATTTCCACAGATCCGCTGTAGATAGCACGGATGTTATTAGCTTCCGCAACTTTTTTTAAAAAATAGTAGATGATGGGACCAATGTTAAATGCATCATTTCGGTATTCTTTGACAATGTCAAGTATGATTCCATCAAAATTCCGTTCCAGTCGATCCAAATTACGATCAATCGAATACTTTTTTAGATTGATCGATATTTTCTCGCCGTAATAATCTTGAAATGCTTTCGCAAGCAATCCATATTCAAGATTATATGCTGTTTGGAAAACTAAGTCAGATATGATTCCACCAGGAATAACCATTTCAGCAAAAGCCGAATAATCCCAATTTAACGCCCGTGAGCGGATAAGGGTAATCACATTCCTAAAATCTATGAAACTGCGGTAGTAAGCCTGCATTGCAGCGTATTGACTGTATTTAATGGCTTTGAACACAAAAGCAAAGGTTTCATTATCAATGATGGCCGATAATCTTCGCGGATTATTGATCTCTTTCGTCTTCGCCGCGATTTGATTAAGCCACGGACGATATTCAGGCAAAATATCATTTTCGGTATTTTCGTTGACAAAAGCTTTTAAGATGTAGGGATTGATGGCGCCCATCATTGAAAGATTTTCAAAATGGGGGGCATCAAAGATTTTCTCTTTGTATAATACTTTAAGATTCATAGCATCATATGTGAGATAAAACAAATCAGTATATTTCCGTTTAGGAGAGATGATTTCTAAGAGATGTTTGAGATTAAGAAGTTCTTTATCAATGATTTCCGTAAGCGAATCAAATGTGACGCCATTCCCGTAACCTAGAGTTATGAGTGTATGAAGAAAATCCGCTTTATCAACCGCTGCTAATTTAGCGTATTTAACCTTTGTCAATATTTTCTCATCAATGGCATTAATAATACCATTCGCATACGGGTAATTCATTTCACTCACATCCAGAAAATAAAATTGTGGCAATTTCGGATTCATAATGGTTTAATATCTCGGTTAAAATAGCTCGATACGAATGGTCAACATCGAAATTGGTTCCCACAACTAAAAAACCACCGTCAATAGCCGCAATTTGTGGCGAAAGGGTAAGTTGAAATTTTTTATCATTTAGTTGTTGGTTCAGTTTATCCAAAACAATTGGAGATGCTTTCAAATCCGATACGAAAACTTGGAGAAACAAAGCATGATCACGTTTTGAAGCGATTATCGTTTCACTACCCAAAAGGGCATCCGTCGATAGCAGCTGCAAGACAAGCTTTTTCCATTGATCCGCGGGAATTGATCTTAAGGAGTTGGTAGCCAATAAAAACGTATCATCGATTAATACTTGTTTGCGTGCCAATGAATTCTGTTTGGCGGCTTGCTCAAATTCCGTCGCCATCGTCTTCAATAATTGGGCATTTTTTAGAGCAAGTTTTGCTTGCGAAGCAAGAATTTGCTGCTTCGCCTCATCGATAGTCACTGTTTTCAGTTCTTTGGCTTTCTGCGCTCCTGCCTCAATAATTTTTTTGGCATCCTGTCGTCCTTTGTTTTCAATCTTCTCGTAAATCGAAACGTTTGCCAATTTTACCTCACTCATTTCGCTATATTATATACCTGTAACCATTAAAATACTGGCAAGCAATGCCAAAACCGCGTAGGTTTCGACAAGAACCGTCATCGTAATTCCTTTGCCAGATGCATCCGGTTGTTTAGCAACCATATTGATTGAACTGACAGCCATTTTCGCTTGAAAGTATGCCGAAATCGGAAGCACAATGATTCCCGGTATACAAGCCGCAAAATAAGAAAGTCCAGTGTCCATCGACATCGCGACATCAGGAGCGCCACTCAATACTCCGCAATTAATCAGAACCAATACAGCAATCAAAAAGCCGTAGATTCCTTGCGTCCCCGGAAGCGCCTGCAAAATTAATAATTTACCAAAAAGTTCTGGTTTTTCGCTGGAAACACCCGCAGCTGCTTTACCAGCCATTTGGACGCCTAAAGCCGAACCAAATCCTCCGAGACTCGCAACTAATGCCGCTCCCAGAATCGCATAAAACAAGCCATAATTGTCACTCATGATATCAAATCCTCCACATGTTTTCTATTGATTTATATTATCATTGACCATGTCAATGTGTTTCAACTGCAAAGTTAAAGGTTGAAAAGGAATTCCTCCACCCTCATAAAACTTGCCAAAAAATTCGATATATTGAAGCCGAGAAGTATGAACATATGCTGATAATAGTCCCATGGCCAAGTTAAATACATGTCCAATTACAAATACAATCGCCGCAAAGAAATATCCGATTATGTTGGTTGCCAACATCGCCGCCAACATATTCATCACCATTCCGAGAACTGCCGATGACATTGCTAGAGCAAGAATTCGTGAATAGGAGAGAATATCACCTAAATAACTTGTCGCTCCATATAATGAATACAAGCCGATTCCAATCCGAGCAATCGGATTCTTTTGTTTCCAACCGGCGAATAAAACGATAATCGCCGCACCTGAAATGGCCATCCATTTGCCGATTTCTGCCGTCGAAGGTAAGAACAATAACCCAACGCCAATTAGCAATAAAATCCAACTTACTGAGTCCGAAAGGATGGGAAGATAGTGTCGATCGCGGAAATTATGATATGCTTTGACCATGAGTCCACAAATCAAATGACATCCCCCAAGAATTAACGATACCAGCAACATTTTTAAAGGTTCATTGATTGGTTCAAGCAGGATGGGAAAGAAAGTAAACCCAAAATAACTTCCAAATAGGATTCCCCAGATGATTGTTGAAAAACTACCATAAAAAATGACCAGAAATAATCGACGCATGTTACCTTTGGGCTTCATTTTTTTTAGCATGAGCCCGACAACCACTAACATTAACACTCCATATCCGGCATCACCCATCATCATTCCGAAAATTATCCAATACCAAACCGACATAACCGGATTGGGATCGACCTCATAGGGATTGGGCTTCGAAAACATATCCGTAACTGATTCAAAAGCATCAACGAATTTATTGTTTTTTAGCACCGTTGGTGGCATCTCCGATTGTTCGGGATCAACCAATTCGAAATCGTAAATATCGGTTACTTCGGTAATTGATTTTTGAAGGCGTTGAAGGCGATCGCTACGAACCCATCCTTCCAGATAAACTGTATCAATAGTCTCCTGAATCAAAGCTTTTTTTCGCATTATCGTTGTGGCGGCTTGATCCGCAAACAGTTTGATTTTATCGGTTTCGTTCGCATATTCAGCTAAAGACAATTCCAGGGTTTCAATTTGCTGATGATTATTGGTAATTGAATTTTGTAATTTCAATATAATTTCAGAAACATATTTTTTCTCTGAAGGTAAGATTACCTCAGTAAAGCCGAGATTTTTTGTCTGTTCCTTAATTTCAGTATCATCATCTTCATAACATGCGTATACAATTGCTTGGGAATACCCCAAGATACTGATGATTTGAAATTCCCCGCCGTATTTGACAATCAAGTCCATAAATGCTTCGGAATTCCTAATTTCAAGCATGCCCGTATGAATGATTGCCGCATGCGGCGTCGATAAATCTGAAAGCATTATCTCTAAACTTGCCCAGGGAAGAAAAAAAGCTAATTTTTCTTGAAGAGTAATATTCTCTTGTTTAAGCGTGTTTATTTCTTCATCGGTTTTTTCGATTGTCTTAAGCAAATCTTCTTGCATCGGGTTATTAGTTTTAAATTCATCATAATCAACTTCGATTTGATTCCTAAGACCTTTTTGTTTTTCTTTGAATTTTCGGATTAAAAGAAGTGATTTTTCGGCGCGTTGTAACAACGCTTCTTCTTTCGACGCATCAATATCTGTGTTGATGTCCTCATTGCATTTTGTGAACATCACTTCGCCGTATCGCTGCAAAGACACAAGCAATCTTTCTTTATCTTCTTTGAGGGCAACAAGTTTTAATTTCTTCATGGGGACAATCATAATTCAATCACCTTCCCCAAGATAAAATCCACAGTTTGCTTTTCCTTTTTTTTAGCAGAATCAATAAGTTTATCATCTTCAGCATCGACTCTTGCGAAAATTTCCAATCGTTTGGCTTCAATCGCTTTTTGAACGGTAAGTTGGATTTGTTTTTCTTCATCGACTGCGGCTTCCATCATCTTAGCCACTGTCGATTCAGTCAACGCTTTTGTTTCATCCATTAAAAGACGAACTTGTTCCATCGCTTCGCGACGATACTCTTCTGCTTTAGCTTCGGCTATTTTAATTGCTTCTATTATCGGCATTTTTTCACCGCCTTCGGGTATCAAATTTGATTAATGTTGACAAATCACTAGAACTATTTTACCATATTCTTTGATGAAATTACTATAAAATGTGTTTTATTCAAAGAAAAAAACATGTTAATATTTATAAAGATAATCGGTTCTTTGATTAAGAACCGATCCATGTCTTAGAAAGTATTATTTCATTTTTCTTTGTCTCGTTTTAACCATGCGTCTAAATCTTTTTCTTTCAAAGGTCGGGCAAAATAGTAACCTTGACCAAGGTCACATCCAAACCCTTGACAGATAGCCGTAACCAATTCATCTTCAATGCCTTCCGCAACAACCATACACCCCAGTTTGTGAGCAAGATCAATTGCTGACTTAACAATTGTTTTTACTCCCTCACTAGCAACAATATGGCGCATAAAGTATTGATCCAACTTGATTATTTTCACATCAAATTGGGATAAATATGCTAATGATGTATAACCCTTACCAAAATCATCAAGTGACATGGTAAATCCATCACTCATCATTTTTTTCATCCATCGTTGATTATCTTCGAGATTAGCGATAATTGCCGATTCAGTCACTTCAAATTCAATCATCTGATGCCCAATTTGGGAAAGCTCAATCATCGATTGAACTCTCGTGAAGAAATCCGGGTCAGACAAATTATTCGCCGATACATTTATGGAGATGGGAATCTTGTAACCATCTTTTTGAAGTTCTATTTCTTTATCAATTGCCTTTTTAAGCACCCAGTCCGTTAATTGATTGATTAAATTTGTCTCTTCAACTAAAGGGATGAATCGATCGGGCATAATCAAACCATGAACCGGATGATTCCAGCGGATGAGAGCTTCAAAAGCCACTGTTTTCAGCGTTTTTAAATCAATAATCGGTTGAAATACCAAGAATGTTTGGTTTTCCTCCAAAGCCCGAAGAAAGGTCGACAATAGTTCGATTCCGATCTTTTTATCCGATAATGTATCGTCATAAATCATATATGTGATGTTCCGTCTTTGTGCATCCTTGGCAGCGATATCCGCGTGTCGGTAACTGTCGATCACTTTGCAGTCCGATTGCATTTCGATTTGATCGACCCCAATCGCATATTCAGCGTAAATAGGGATACCAACAACCGAAAGCGGATGTTTGAGAATTTCGCAGATCAGATTAATATCATTTTCAAAACTTGTGAACGGTCTCGTTATCCAAAACTTATTATTGGCCGCCTGAACGATTGTCGTTTGTGGATCCAACTTGTGAATTAGCAAATTGTATAGTTTATTAAGCAAGCGGTTATAGAAATCATTGCCAAGCCTTTCAATAATGTTTTCAAAATTATTAATTAAAATGGCTATTACAACCGCCTTACCTTCGCGGGCATCTTTATCCGTAAAATTGGATAAACTATAAATGTTGGGAATTCCCGTCTCGTAATTATGTGATAACATATCGGTAATCATGATGATTTTTTTTCTTAAGATGGTACTGAATAAACCCATCGCCGATCCCGCGGCGGTAAATATTAAAGCTCGATATATCCAAAAAACCGGTTCTTGCCAAACATAACCGACAAAATTGGCATCAAATGGAGTTGATAAAGGCATGAGCGGTCCTAATACGATGCCACCAATCGCTCCAATAATCGCGCCCCAGTTTGTACCGAGTGACATCCCCGCAAAAATAATCACCAAATACATCGTATGAGAAAAAGAATATGTTATCCCCCCCGTCAAAAAGACCAGGGCATATATGGCTGGCATCGCGATCGTAATCATCAGTATCTTTTTCCATTTTGCTAACTGGTCGATTTTCAATAATAGTCGCTCAATAATGCTGGGGTTCTTACCCATTTTTTCACCTCTTTTTGATGAATAATAAGTCAACTATGCAAATATATATATGTTTTGAAGCCTTTTCAAAAAACAAGTGACAACCAATAAATCGGCAGCACCTCCGAAACTGATTTTTCTTTGCTTGCACCACTCGGTTATATTATCAATCACCAATTCATCGTACTCATAAATTGATGCAATCTTTCGTTTAGCAATATGATAATTTTCTAATGATCCACATCGTTTTAATAAGACTGTATCCTCACATTTATTGATAATGGCAATCAGAGTCATCATCAAATTTTTCGAGGAAAAATCAGTCAATATTGGTAATGCCATCTGGACAGAAGGTAATCCCAAAAAAGCTTCTTGACGAGCACCACCAAAACCATACCGCTTCCAGGCTTCAAGCCCGAAACTGCCATTTTCGGAGGAAAATTCGTCCATAATCTTTTCGGTCATAATGCGAACTGAGTCAAAAATCGATGAAAAAGAAAGGTTGTGCCCAATGGCGTATCCCGCAGCTGTTATCGCGAGCCCAAGACTGAATATCAAACCTTTATAGGCGTTGACATTATTAGTAGCTCTCATCATCATCTGCTCAGCTTCATAGCCAATTTGACGAACCCTAGTAAATAATTTATCATAACCGTTAGCATCGTAACCAGTAAAAAACATCGCTGTCAACGGTTGAATAATCGCTTCTTTAGCTTTAATCATTAATTGATAATTCATATCACAATGCGATCCACTATCAAACGGTGTAACCAAGCCAAATTTAGGACTTAACTTTAATTCATCGTCAATGGCATTACCGATTATTGTTTGACAGGTTGTCAAAAGATGGAAGCGAACCGTTTTGCGAACAAAGTCAAGCAATTCAGTTAATGAATGTGTGTGATTTCGGCTACATACAAAAGCCGGTTGTTCACAAATAAAACATTTACGTAAATCGTGACGGCTTTGTGAAGCAGCTTGATTAATTCCATAGACATCCAGATCGATGAGTCGTCCCAAACTAGTTTCTTCTTCAATTTGCATCGTTTGTCGTTTGATTTTTGAAGTATCGGAATCATTCAAAACATAAACGATTGCTTCACCGTCCGCGCCATTAAGAAAATGAATGGCTTCAATATC
>Ga0265294_10004274_pt1 | contig 17924 bp, 12 predicted proteins | sample MunlanPumphouse3_FD_192504 | JGI IMG/M metagenome (GOLD analysis project Ga0265294, IMG submission 192504) | Groundwater microbial communities from a municipal landfill in Southern Ontario, Canada - Pumphouse #3 | ecosystem: Environmental > Aquatic > Deep subsurface > Groundwater | place...
TTTAAATTCAAAAGCCTTAACCGTCCCAAGAGCCCCAATCGCTGTTAAGCAAGACTTTTTCGGGGCTGTCGTATTTTGGGAAAAAAGGAAACTTTCCCCCAAATAAATTGCTAAATAACAAAATCGGATTACCTTAAAGGTTGATACATTGGATTAAAAAATATGCTTGTAAAGGATTTTCAGGTGAATAAAAAAGCGTTTCTTATACTTGCCGGAACTTTCGTTCTTTTATATCTGGGAACTTTGTTTTTTCGTCCCCTGTATACTCCGGATGAGCCTCGTTATGCGGAAATAGCCAGGGAACTCATTGTCCATAATGACTGGGTTGTGCCAAAATTGGATAATCTCGTCTACTTCGAAAAACCGATAATGGGACACTGGCTGAACGCTTTTTCAATCATGGCCTTTGGAGAAAATAATTTTGCCGCACGTTTTTCTTCCGCTATGACCGCACTGCTGACCGCGTTGATGCTGGGCTGGTTCGTTCGGCGTTTTACCGATCAGCGCCTTGCTTTTATGACTACGGTTATTTATCTGACCATGGGACTGGTTTTCGGGGTCGGCACCTACGCGGTTTTGGATACTCCGCTTAATTTCTTCCTTACAGGAACGCTGGCCGCGTTTTTCTGTGCTTATCAATGTCCCAAATGGAACCGCGGCAGAATCGCTTATCTGGCGGCGGCCGGCGTTTTTTGCGGCGGTGCTTTTCTGACCAAGGGATTTCTGGCGTTCGGTATTCCGGGAATTGTGATCCTGGCGTTCCTGCTTTGGGAAAAACGCTGGAAATGCATATTCACGCTTCCCTGGATACCCCTGTTCATGGTATTGTTGACGGTTTTACCGTGGGCGCTGGCTGTTCACCATAGAGACGCCGATTTCTGGAATTATTTTTTCTGGGTGGAGCATATTGAACGCTTTACCGGCGAAAATTCATCTCAGCATCCTCAGGGATGGTGGTTTTTTATTCCGTTCATGTTTGTCGGTCCCTTGCCTTGGACTTTTCTGCTGCCGTCAGTTGTTAAGGGGTATGGAAATAAATATAAGGACTTTTTCAAACAGCCGCTATTGCGTTACGCCGCCTGCTGGGTTATTTTCCCATTTTTAATATGCTCCGCCTCCAGCGGCAAACTGGTGACTTACATTCTGCCGTGCTTCCCCGGTATCGCGATACTGCTTGCTTTTGGTTTGAACGAATATTTCAAGGCCGGGAAACTCAAGGTTTTTGATCTGACCTTGAATATCCTTGCCATAGTTTTGTTTGCCGCGATATCCTTGTTGGCTGTCGCCCAGATATTATCCATATTGGGGGTTATCCCCCGCGCCTTGTATACGCCGGACGAAAACTGCAAATGGGTAATTGCGGCGGGCGCTGTCGTTATAATGGGCGCGCTGCTTAAAAAAGCGGTAAAACAAAACGACGCCTATCAGAAATTCGGCTACTTCGCTTTCGGTACGATTATCGCGATGTTCGCGTTCCATGTCATAGTTCCAACTATTGTCGAGTCCGGGAAAGCCCCGGTTGGGCGATTGGAAAAATTCAAAAATAAAATTGACGATAAAACCATTCTGGTTTCCTATAAAAACCTGATCAGCGCGGTGTGCTGGACCTTCAAACGGGATGACGTTTACCTTTATCACAAGGCCGGGGAGCTTTCCTACGGTCTGGAGCGCAAAGATTCCGCGCACCGTCTTCTCGATAATGAAAACTTCCGCAAGATGGTCGGAAACCCAAACAATCATGTGATAATCATCATGGATTCCAGGAAGCGCCGCAAAGAGCTTCCGGACTTTGAAAAGGGATTCTGGGACGGGGAAATCTTTGTCAAGGAATACAACGCGAAATGAAGAAATATTATATCGGATTAATCCTTCTTTATGTTCTGGTCTATATCCTGCCGCTCGGCGGCAGGCCGATGCTGACCCCGGATGAATTCCGCTATGGGGAAATTCCGCGCGAGATGCTGGAAACCGGAAACTGGACGGCGCCGAAACTTATCGGCGTGCGTTACTTTGAAAAACCGGTGATGGGATACTGGCTTAACGCCCTTTCAATAATGGCGTTCGGAGAAAACGCCTTCGCCGTCCGTTTTGCATCGGCGTTATCCACCGGGCTGGCGGCGCTGATGTTATTCTTTCTGGTATTGAAATTTCACCGGGACCCGGAAGAGGCGCTTTTAGCCGCCGGGCTTTTCCTTTCATTCGGAATGGTTTTCGGGGTTGGCACCTTTGCGGTGCTGGATGCCCCGACAATGTTTTTCATAAGCGGTACCTTGATAAGTTTTTATTGGGGGTGCGAACAGGAAAAATGGGGTTGGCGCAAAATTACGGCTTTGGCCGTCGCCGGTATTTTTGCCGGGTTTGCTTTCTTGACCAAGGGTTTCCTCGCTTTTGCGGTACCGGCGGTAACTGTAATTCCTTACCTGATCTGGACGAAACGCTGGAAACAGATATTCACACTGCCTTGGATTCCGCTGGCATTTACCGTGATCGTATCCTTGCCTTGGGCTCTCATGATCCACCGTCAGGAACCTGGTTTCTGGAACTATTTTTTCTGGGACGAACACGTGAAACGCTTTCTGGACAGCGCCGGAACCCATCATCCGGAACCGTTTTATTTTTATATTCCGTTTTTGTTTCTCGGAGCCCTGCCTTTGCTGTTGTTTATACCGGGGGCGTTTGTGGCTTTCAGGAAAAGGTTCAACGACCTTATACAGGATAAATTGATTAAATTCGCGTTTTGCTGGCTGGTGTTTCCGTTTTTGTTCTTCTCGGCGTGCCGCGGTAAACTGCCGACTTACATTCTGCCGTGTTTCATGCCGTTCGCCGTTTTATTCAGCCGCGGCCTGATAGAATATTTCCGGGCCGGGAAAACTAAAATTTTTGACGTCACGGCCCGTATACTTATCGTTTTGGCGCCTGTCGGGGCGTTCGGTTTTGCCGTTGTCCAGATTATTGCCGATTGCGGCGTTTTCAGGGGAATGTACGCTCCGGAAGAACGCTGGAAATGGATTTTGGCGGGCTGTGCTGTCGCGTTGCTGGTTATTTGCCTGTATAAAATGTCCAAGGCAAAAGCTTACCGGACGAAGGCCGCTTTTCTGCTTGCCGGCCCCGCGATGGTAATGGCCGTTTCATTTTTCATAATCCCGGAGCGTTACCTGAGCGGTAAGGCGCAGGGGCTTTTCCTGGAGCAGTTCAAGGAACGGGTAAAGCCCGGAATGACAATTATCGCGCATCCGAACGTAATGCACGCCGCGGCCTGGGAATTCAGGAATAAGGATATATTATTTTATACTCACGGCGGAGAGCTGGAAATGGGATTGAAGTATAAGGATTCGAAAAAACGGCTGATCTCACGCCGGGAATTATCTGGACTTATTAAGAAAGGTCCTCCGGGAAAGATCATATTTATAATGCGCGGCGATTTCAGGGAAGACATCCCGGAAGGAGCTGAAGCGGTTTTTGAAAAATACGACCATGAAATAATGTTTTCCAATTTCTAACGAGGGGAAAAATTTGACGAAACAACTCTTTTTTAAAAGATTCCTGGCGAATCCTGGGCTTATAGGGGCTCTTTGTCCGTCGTCTCCGGCGTTGTGCCGGGAAATGATTGTCGGGATCAATATCGAATGTGCGGAAGCCGTAATTGAATTGGGTCCCGGAACGGGCGCAATTACCGACGAAATACTAACCAGTCTTCGTTTCGGAGCGAAATTTATTGCGGTCGAACTGGATCATAAAATGTATGAAGACCTGAAAAAAACCCGTCCGCATGTGCATATTGTTAATGACAGCGCGGAAAATCTCCCGGAAATCATGAAAAATGCCGAAGTAAAACATCTTAACGCGGTTATTTCCGGCCTGCCGTGGGCGGCTTTTCCCGCAAAACTCCAGAAGGCAATTTTGGGAACGATTATCGAATCTCTTGCCCCGGACGGCTATTTTACCACTTTCGCGTATTTGCAGGGGCTTTTGCTGCCGGCGGGGCAGCGTTTCAGGAAATTGCTGAAAAACTCGTTTCGGGAAGTAAATGTTTCCCGTGTTGTCTGGCAGAACGTTCCTCCCGCGATAGTTTACCGTTGCCGGAAGTAAAAGGAAAAACATGTTAGCGAAAACCTGGTCAGCCGCAATTAGCGGAATTAACGCTTTCCCTGTTGAGGTGGAGGTTCACGCCACGAAAAAGGGCGAGCAGACCTTCGTTTCAATTGTCGGTTTGCCGGATGCCGCGGTCAAAGAAAGCAAGGACAGGGTGCGTTCAGCGTTGCATTCGTCGGGCTTTCCTCATCCGCGCGGCGCGACCCTGGTGAATCTCGCGCCCGCCGGATTAAAAAAAGAGGGCGCCGCTTTTGATTTGCCGATAGCCTTGGGCATGCTGGCCGCAACCGGGATCATTGAACGGCAGCTTCTTTCACGTGCCGCCATAATTGGAGAACTCGCGTTGGACGGTTCTGTGCGCCCGGTGCGCGGCGCATTGCCTGTCGCAATTGAGATCAGCGCGAAAAACGAGATAGATACTTTGCTGGTTCCCTACAAAAATGCGGAAGAAGCGGCTCTGGCGGCGGGAGATTTTCCGGTTATTCCGATTCATAATTTAAGGGACGCCGTAGCGTTTTTTACGGAAGGGGATATTTTCCCTTACAAAGCCAGTCTCCAGGACTATATCCGCAGCCATCATAATGAGCTCCCCGATTTCAACGAGGTAAAAGGGCAGGCCGTTGCCCGTCGCGCCGCGGAAATAGCCGCCGCCGGCGGTCATAACAGTTTGATGATCGGTCCGCCGGGAACCGGCAAAAGCATGATCGCGAAACGCCTGCCCGGCATACTGCCGCCAATGACCCTGGATGAAACGCTGGAGACCAGCCGTATCCACAGCGTGCTCGGCATGCTTTCGAACGGCGAACCGTTATTGAACCGCCGTCCTTTTCGCGCGCCGCATCATACCATCAGCGACGTCGGATTGATTGGCGGCGGCGGGAATCCCACACCGGGAGAAATAAGCCTGGCGCACAACGGGGTTTTATTTCTGGATGAACTTCCCGAATTTAAACGCAATGTGCTTGAAGTCCTGCGCCAGCCTATGGAGGACGGGGTGGTGAACATAACCAGGGCGGCCGGAAGTTGCAGCTTCCCCGCGAATTTCATGCTGGTTGCGGCAATGAATCCATGCCCATGCGGTTTGGAAAACCCAGCTTTGGGCTGTCGCTGCAAACCCGACGAAAAACGGCGTTACCGGAATAAAATTTCCGGGCCGCTGCTGGACCGGATAGATTTGCATGTGGAAGTAAACCGCCTGTCGCATGAAGAACTGCTGGCCGCGCCCGACGGGGAAAACAGCCAATCCATTCTCGAACGGGTTATAGCCGCCCGTGAAATCCAGCGGGAACGCTTTAAAACCCAAAAGTTCCACTGTAATGCCGGGATGTCGGGAAAAGATTTGCAGAAATTCTGTAAACTTGAACGCCAAAGCCAACTACTGCTTCGGCACGCGATCACGAATTTCAATTTGAGCCCCAGGGCTTACGACCGCATCCTGAAAGTTGCCAGGACAATTGCCGACCTGGCCGGGCGGGAACAAATCAGCGAAGACCATCTGTTTGAGGCGATAAGCTATCGTTCTTACGACCGTACCGACTGGTAACTGAAGATCGCCGGTTTTTATTTCCCTGGAGAGGGAAAATATATTAATTTTGTTGATTTTCTTGTTATTCTATTGTATTTTCGTTATCTGTAAGCTTTTATATGTTATCGTCAGTCGTGTTTTATTTCTGCAATTATTATTTCTGTTTGCGATTGGTTAGCAAAGGAATTCTTAGATATGAGGAAAAATTACCATCTGCAATCAGCGTTTCTACACTTTTCCAGGAATGTATTTGTCAATGATTTTGATAATGACATTAACCGGCAGTTATTTCTGGGTTTTTTTAGGTTGTCATACATTTCAGTAGAACAAAACAGCAACTTTTTTTCACACACTCATAGCTCTTTTGAAATTGTGGTGCCGTATGATAAAACATATGAATGTGTTTTGAATAATAACAAACTTACGATCAACCCCGGACAAGCTGTTCTCATCCAGCCTGACGACCGCCATGAGGACTTCTATTCGGCGGGAGGCAAGTTAGTATTTTTCCAGTTTTCAATCCTGAACGCTTTCAGTAAGCTGGAAGTGAAAAGCATCTTCGATAAAAAAAGCGTTCCCTCGCATCGAATTATTGATATCGCACCGGATTCCATGACGGAGAAAATAGTTGAATTAATCCTGAAACATGAAAAAAAAAGCGAATATCAATTACTGGCGTTAGGCAAATTATGCGAAGTATTCTTCTGGAACTTGATAGATTCCGTCCCGGAATCATTTTTCAATGCGGATTTCCTGAAAATAATAAAGCGGAATGCCTTATTTAAAAAAATTGAAGAATATTTTCTTGCCCACAGCAACCAGAAACTTAATATCAGCGCCTTTGCGAAGGAACTCGGAATAAGCAGAAGGGCGTTGGAAAATAAATTTTATAATTTATTCGGAAACAGCCCGTCGAATATGTTCATGACCATGAAAATGAATACGGCGTCCGGTATGCTGAAATCAGGGATGAGCGTCAAGGAAACAGCCGAAAAGCTTGGCTTTACCGATCAATTCTATTTTTCCACCGTCTTTAAACGTATTATGGGCTGTCCGCCTTCGAAAATACTAAAGAAATAATTTTGCGCAATCTCAAATGTGTTTTGCGCAATTTCCCATTCCAAATACAGAATTCCTGTAGTATTATATTACATAAATGAGTATAATATTACATTTTAAAGGTAATACCGGTTCCTTAAATGAAAGCAAATAACAGATACAGGAGGCTGAGAGCATGAAAATTTTTCCCGGAGCTTGTATTATGATTATTTTAAACCTGCTGTTATGCAGTCAGGGTAATGCCGCAGGCCCGGAAAACGATGAATCCCTGCTTCTGTACCTGAAAATGAACGAGGGCAAGGGAAGCATCCTGCATGACAGTTCCGGTTATCATAATCATGCTAAAAGTCATCACGGTCAATGGGAGGCCGACAAGACGATTAATGCCGCCGCAATGGTGTTTGACGGCAAGTTCGCTTATTGTTTCTTCAATACCGTTATTCCCGGTCAAAGTGTGGAACTATGGTTTATGCCGCTGGAAAAAAGCCGGAGAAATGCTTATTTGATTCACGCCGCAGGCAAAATCTGGTCTTCCCGTGCCAGCCGCTTCCGTTATGGAATATTTTTAGATAAAAACCTGATCTTAAAGGCAATAATCGGCGGCAACCACAGTCCCCGGGACGTATCGGTCTACAAAACTCTTCAGAGCCGTACCGGCGTTACTCTCAGGAAATGGCACCATTGCGCGCTTGTACTGCAAAAAGATAAAGTCCTTCTTTTTCTCGACGGCCGGCTTATAGACACTAAGAAGCACTGTTACAGGTTCATTGTTCCGAATTACACGACCATCGGGGCCACTTATAGCGATTACCTTGATTATAAGAAGGGGACGCTGCAACAGGCGTATCGGGATTTTTTCCCCGGTAAAATAAGAAAAATAAAAATATATGATCGAATTCTGTCGTCGGAAGAAATACAGGAATCATCAAAACAGGGACTCAATAATGAGAAATAAATTATCGTCAAAAGCATCCGGTTTCTGTCGGATAACACTTTGTTTGCTGGTATTGTCGCTGTATTTGCCGGCGGGCGCGGAAAACGGCTGGAACGACTGGAACGGTTCGGCGCTGCCGCAGAAGGATTGGGACGTAAAGACGCTGCTGGAATGGAATATCGCGCATATTTTTTACTCTAATTGCCGGGTTGATTATTCTTCACAGAACGCCTTGCTTACCGCACGCGGACAAGGCGGGATATTCGGTTTTGAAATCGCTTGGCCATACTCTTTTGAAAAGGAATACATATATAAATTCATAATTCCCACCAAAGATCTGCCCGATTATATTCTCATGAACACCGGCGAAGAAGTATGGAATAAAAACACCGGATCCCATACTGAAAAAAATCTGGAATTCACTTTTGTCCCACAAACTGAGAATACCGGATACCCCAGAATATATTTTGTAATAAGCACGGACTCCAATGGCGAGAAACAATTTCGCTTGCCAAGCACGACGTGGTGGGGATTTTTAAAGACCGGATTCAAGTGTTTGAGAAAGAGCCGGGGCGATTCGGCAAGACCGGCTTATGTTAAAAGGTCATTGCCGGAAAAACTGAAATACGTTGCCGGGCACACTTCGAAAACTTTATCTTATCTTCCCCAATACGGCTGTATGCCGGTTGAATATAAAAGAAAAAATTTAATGGTGCAAAACCAGTCAAGTGATTTGGTCTTTTGGGAATTTCTGCCGATAAAGGATCATTTGAACGCTGACGGGATCAATGGGATTTTTATTTCGGGAGGCTTGAAATATCCAAATCTGGCAAGACGGTTTGATATTGATTTGCTGCTGCCGCTTCTGGAGGCGGAAAAAATCAATCATCTATGTTATATGGGACCATTTTTCAATAAATTCATCCTGAATTCCGCAAAATTACCGGATTATACGGCATATTTGAAAAAAATGGCTGATGTTTTTCTCCCCCGGTCTTCCGCGAATTGCCTCTATATACTTGTTCCGGAAGTTGACGGTCAGAATTTCGGGAAATGGGCAAAAGGCTTCAGCGTAAGGAATTCAATATTTTTGAAGGATGCCGGGCCGGAAGTTAAAAAAATGCCTTTGGCTGATGTCTACCGGCTGGCCGCGTCCAGACAACGTCGTATTTATGACACTATCAAAAAGCAAATTAATTGGCCGGGCCGGGTTAAATTTGTTTTTATGGGGCATGACGCCCTTTTCGAATTGAATTCTTTTTATGATGCCGGCGCCGATATTGTTTTGAATAAAAACATCGGCAGGCAGAGTTTAAATTGGGTTACGGCCAATGCCCGGGGAACCGCGTCCAGTTGTAAAAAAGAATATGGTTTTGAAGCTGACTGCTGGTACGGTTGGAATCTATATAATTTCACCCCGGAAGAATTTGAGGACAATCTGAAAGTTTATTTCATGAGCGGGGGAAAATACTTCTCGACCGAGGCCCCCACCGCCTATTCGGTCGAAGGGCCTCCCTGTTTTTCACAGAATACGCTCAACAAAGCCCCTACTGCCCTGGGGCGCACCTGGCTGGAATTCGTACGTTGGGCGAGACAACATCCGCGGCGGGGAACGCAGCAGTGCCGGATTGCCGTCATGCGTAGTTTCGGAAAACAGCATAAAGGCGGTTATCGCGGCGGCATGGATGCTGAACACCGCAAAATTTTAGAACTGCTTTTTCCCGGATGTTCAGCTTCAAGAACAACCCGCCTTTCCACTGGAACTCCTTATGGTCCGGTAGACATTATTCCCCATAGCGCCGGCGCCGATATCCTGAAGAAATATGATATCCTGATTTTTATTGGAACTATCGGTTTCGATATGAATGAAACGGTTTACGGAAATTTGCAGAAATTTGTCAAAAACGGCGGAAAACTTATTTTGCCGCTGGGACAGATGCGAAAAGCCGCCGGGCGTTTTCTCAAACAGGATATGACAGGCTTATTTGGTGTAAAACTGCCGGAAACGAAAACCGGTTCAAGTTACAAAAAAGTTCCCCGCCCGTTAATAAATTCCGGAACTCCCGTAAAAACACAGAAAGGCGTATCCGGCGCGGTAAAAAAACGTTTTGGACGGGGATGCAGCTGGCTGTTCCTTGGCGATTGCTTATTCAGCCCTTACGAAAATCTTGCGGAGAAAGTAATCCGGGAACAGTTGGAAAAAGTCAAATGGCTGGATTTTTCGCCGGCCGACGACTGGCTGGAATACATGGTTCAGAAAAAGGGAGACTGCTATATTCTGCCGTTTTTCAACCACGGCAATGTGGGTTTTCCTTCCGGCAACGGGAAGAAGACCGGCCCGTGGCGGGGAAAAATTTCTCTCGACTTGAGCAGGTTCACGTTTCTACCGGGAAAACTTGCCGTGTATGAATCCGTTTATTCGCCGGAAGAAAAAATACCGTTCAAACTAATTCCGGTCAAAGCTGCCAGAGAAAATAACAAACTGGTATTTGATTTAAAAATAGACAAATTTCAGGAAATTGTCGTCGGACCCGAAAACAAAATAAGGAACTGTTATCTCAAATGAACATCCCGTCCGTACTGTTTTTGCAGCCTAACCGAGTAAGGCGCTCCTACGTTGGAGGATATAATCTTGAGCTTATCGAGGGCAGAAAGAACTGCAGTGATTCTTTCTATCCTGAAGACTGGATAGCATCCACGGTAAGAGCTGTCAACGACAATAGTTCCGCCAAGGAAAAAGATGCCGGAATATCAACGATTGAGATAAACGGAAAAGAAATGTTATTCGACAAGATCGTAGATGATTGCGCGGAACTTGTTTTTGGCCCGGAACATATTGAAAAATATGGCAGAACGATGCCATTTCTGCAAAAATTGCTGGATTCGTCAGTTCGGCTTCATTTTCAGGTCCATCCGGATATTCCTTTCGCCCGCAAATACCTGAATTCGGATCATGGCAAAACAGAGGCTTATTTGATACTCAAGGTAAGGGATGAAATTAAAAACCCATATATTTATCTCGGTTTTCAAAGACCGCTGGGAAAAAATGAATTAAAAAAGGCAATTCTTGACCAAGATATAGAAAAGCTGGAAAGCTGTTTTGATAAGATTCCGGTTCACTGCGGTGATGTTTTTCTGGTTCCCGGCGGCTTGCCGCACGCAATCGGCGAAGGAATCATGCTGCTTGAAGTAATGGAGCCGGCCGATTTTACTTTCGTGCCGGAATTTACGCGGCATGGACTGACATTATCAGAACATAAAAGGTATATGGGACTGGATATTGACAAATGTCTACAGGCGGTTGATTACAAAGCCTATCCGCTAGAAAAAATAAAAGCAAAATTTATGTTCAAGCCGCAAACGACGAAAGATAATCGGAATTTCCGCATCGAAAGACTTCTTCCCGCCGCCGCGATTCCTTTCAACCTGTCAAGAATAAAGATATTCAACGAGTATGAAAGCGGGCGGAACCGGCCGCAATGGCTCATAAATATTGTTATAAAAGGAGAAGGCGAAATCTATCATGATTCAGGAAAAAACAAGTTAAAACCGGGGGACAAGTTCTTAATACCATATTCTTCCGGAGAATACCTGATAAAAAGTTCTTCGGAAGAAATGACAATTATTCAAACCACCTCGGTTTAAAAGGCGGATGCTATGAAATTTTTTATTAATCTGATAATTATAATCATTATAAACGGGACAATTACCATGAATCTATTCGGCGGGCAAAAATATAAATGGGAAACTAACTTCAACGGTTCCAGTTTGCCAAGCACTATCTGGCATGTGGGAGAACTGTGGTGGTACGGATTGGCGGAAGCGTTCTGGTACAACTGCGACGCGGATTACCGGAAAGAGGACGCCAGTATTTTCTGGATCGAAGGGAAAAGCCGCGGTCCGAACGCGTTTATAGGGGTTACGTTTCCCTGGTGCAGGAAAGATTTTCATGGTTCTTGGATTCATCGTCCTGCTTACTTTCTCGAACAGGGGTTTATTTACAAATTCGTTATCGGAATGGATGAAAAACCTGATTTGGTTTTGATAAATAAAAAGGTAGTGTGGAAGCAGGAAGACGGGAAATTCACTGACAAATATGTGGAATTTTACTACGTACCCGAAGCGGCAAAAGAGGAAATAGATATCTGTATCCTGAAGAAGCTTAATTCAGGCAATACTGATAATAGATTGGTTTTTTCCCGGGTGCCCTATTTTAAACGGCCTAAAATGCGGTGTTTCAGAGCCCGTTATGATAAAACGGAAATACCAGCCTATGGGGAATTCGTATTCCCGGCGGAAACTGTTTTTGCCAAAATAGATAAAGAAGTTGCAAATTCAAGGCTGGAAAAATATAATTCCCTGCCGGTTGATTACAGTTTCCCGGAACTTCGGAAGGTTCCATATGCGACAAGTGAAATGAAATTTATTTTCAACGCCAACGAAACAAATAAAAGAAGGCTCACTTATTTTTTAAGTTATGCTCGTAAATCCGGTTTTGATATTTTTGATTTGCAGCACGCAGCCCTGAAGAAGGGGGGGGCCGGCAAGCTGATTGAGAAATTGAAAAAGGCCGGTCTGGATATAATGTTTTATCCCAGTATCAGGAAGGAAGGAGACAAGTATATAAGCAACCATTGGGTAAGGTTTATGGGGCAAGGCAAACCGGTCGCTGCGGAACGCGGTACTATCGACTTGATCAAAGAATGTTTGTCGATCAACCCTGATTTCAAACTTTACCTGATGTATCCTGAATTTAGTTCCATTTTCGGACACTGGGCCGGAGGCGTTGTCAATTCTCCCATGCAGTCCCGGCCGGGATTGAAAAAAATAATATCCGGCGGCGGGACAAAGGCGTATGAAGCTATTTGCGATTATTGGCTCAAGGTCACTAATAGAATAAAAAAGAGCGTTCCCGAAGGGACGGTCAAGGTAATAGCGTTATACAGTGGAAGCATTCATGGCGCTTTGCTGGCCAGGGTGGGCGCCGATGTCCTGATGAATAAGCATATCCACCGCAGGAGCCAGAATATTGTTGTGGCGAATACGCGGGGTACCGCTAACGCTTATGATTTGGAATACGGTTTTGATAACGACTGCTGGAACCGGTGCTATGTCTGCGATTATTCCCCTGACGAAGTAAGGCAGAATCTCAATGTATATTATTTTTCGGGAGGACAGTATTTGTATTCTGAAATGTTAACTGCCGCTTATGAAAAAAACGCGTTAACCGCGGTTGGCAGGGAATTGGTCGAATTCGTTCGTTATTGTAAAACGCATCCCGTCCTGGGGCGGCAAAAAGTTAAAATTGCAGTAATGAGAGGCTTGCCGGACGAATGGAATCGTTTTGCGGCTCCATCTGCAAGTTGGGAAGCCGCCAAAGATGGTAACGAGGTAACTTACCATAAATATTTTGAAGATTATAACCTGTTAAATTTGGTGTTTCCTAATTTCGGTTTGTTTTATCGGACGTTTACGGACCGGCTTTGCACCGGGACTCCGTATGGGCCGGTCGATTTTGTCCCGTGGGATATCAGCCCGGAAAAGCTCAAGGATTATGAAGTGGTTATTTTTCTCGGCAAATCCAACTGCATGACTGATTCCATATATGGTAATCTCAAAAAATATGTGGAAAAAGGTGGTACTTTGTTTGCTGCTTTAGGACATTTTAAAGACAAAAACGGCAAACTTATCAAAAAGGATTTTAGCGATTTTCTCGGAGTGACCGCCCTGGGAGATTTCACTATGAAAGCTGACCCGGTATGGGATCGCGGCGATACCGGGGCCTGGCTGCTCCCTGAGGACAAGGTAAAATATCCGGTGATCAAACCGGCGGTAAACAGCGCTGAAACAGTTTATCGGTTTAAAAATTCGGATCCCCAGGTAGTAAAAAATGTTATTGGCAAGGGACGGGTTTTCCTGTTTGCCGGCGACTATTTGACTGAATACGGTAATTTTACGCCGGCGAGAATGATCCAGCCGGCGCTTGGCGAAGTTAAGTGGCTGGATTTCTCCCCAGTCAGCGACTGGCTGGAATATATAGTCCAGAAGAAGGGTGAATGTTACATTCTGCCAGTGTTTAATCATGGCAATGTCGGTTTCCCGTCGGGTAATGGGAGAAAAACCGGGCCGTGGCAGGGGAAAATCTCTCTGGACCTGGACAAATTCGCCTTCCCGCCGGGGAAACTGGCTGTATATGAGTCTGTATATGTCCCTGATGAAAAAATTCCTTTCAAACTGATATCGGTCAAGGCGAGTCGGGAAAACGGTCGGTTGGTGTTTACAGCTAAGATAGATAAATTTTCAGAATTTATCGTTGGCCCGGAAGGGAAAATACAAAATACTTATTTTAATTCTCCGAAAAATAATATTGAATAAAGGAAAGCAATAATGGAAAATATTAATCCAAGCAAAAGAAATTATCGTTGTCCGTGGTGCCTTAAACGGGAAGGCGAAGTATGGCTGCTTCCCGGAAAAAATGGTCTTTATCGTTGCATAAGATGCTGCTTTCGGGGTACCATTGCGGATATTTTTGCCGGATATGAAGCGTTGAAACCGCACCGGTCTTTAAAGACTGGGAAATAACATGGAAATACTAAAAAAAAGAAGATAAAAATATGAAAGATAAAAATCTATTTGTTTCAATAGTGCATGTGCCGGAAATACATCATGAAAATGGGTGGGAAAATTTCCTTTGGCTGCAAAATTGCGCCCGGCAATATGGCGCTAAAGCTACCATTGGCGTCAAAAAAGAACTGCTTTCGGAAAGCTTCGTGGTTGAACAGTTGCTTGATTATCGGAAACAGGGCGATGAAATTGCCCTGTTGCTGAATATAGAACAGAACGAAGAAGGAAAAAGCACCATCGATAACGGCTTTGCCGCTTATAAAAAGGCGTTTGGAGAATATCCGGCGTCAGTATTAAGCTCGCGCCAAGACGCGCCGTTGTGGAAATATATAAAGGAAAAATATCCTGAAGTAACCGCCGGGATCGGTTTCGCTTTTGAAGAAGGAGACCATGTTTATCATGGACATCAAATATTCAACCGGGAATGGATGGATTTTTGTGAAGGTACGCCATGGTGGCCCTTCTGGCCGTCCGCGCAGAATAAACAATGTCCGGGCGCTCCGGGAAACAATATCGAAATAATGAACTTCCCGTGGCTGGTCAGGGATATGATCATGTCATTCCTGGGAAGAGATGATTTTTACAGCAGCGAAATAGGAGATTTGCTTAGAAGCAAGGTAATTGACGAAAAAGATGATTCTTATCTTAAACGCTTTTTTGAAGCCTACGCAAAACAACTCAAGTATAATCCTTATTCGTTCTATCTGGTGCTTCAGGAATCCGGCTGGCTGTCTCCCGGCCCGAAAGTATTTGAAGAGCCGCATGAATTATACAAAGTGCTTTATGAAAAGTATTTTTCTGAAATTTTCAGCCAATATCCGAACCTTTCTTACGTTACCTTGTCAGAATACTCCGACTGGCACAAAAAGGCGTTTAATATGGAAAATCCCCCGACTGTTTGCGTCTGGGAAGACATCATTTATGACTCAGGGAAACAGTACGTCTGGTATCAGGATGACAAGGCACGGTTGCTTTTTGATGCCGACCAAGGCGCTTCAATACTTGATCTTCGGCCTTATATCGCGAATATCGCAAAATATCGCGGTTCGGATTCGAAAGATCTGTGGGACGGGTCTTATCCTTTCCTGATCCAGTCCTTTCATCGCTGCAATTCCGGTCACAAGTGTGAACTCCGGATCGGGAAAGAGCTTTACCGTCTGGCAGAACAGGAGTGCCGCCTGGAAAATGTTTTGCGAACGGAAGAAAGCGTTGAATTTATATTTGAACCGATTTTATGGAAAGCCCCGAATGCCGAGTTAAGCGTTCAAACCCATTATAAGATTGACCGGAGAAAAGACTTCCGCCTGGAAATAAATAGAATTATAAAAGGAACGCTTCCTCAAAATGAAACGCTTAGGGTTAAGGAACATTTTACCGGCTGTTGGGGTACGGATTCGCATCCCGTTTCATTAAAGGGAATAATGCTTTCCTTGAAAGGCGGGGAAACGGATGAAAATATAGAATATGCGTATAAAGCGAGAACCAACGAAATGAGCGGTGCGTCTTCAGCGGAAGTAATTTTCCCTGAATACAATTTCAAGCTTTCGCTGGTTCCGGAAGAAAAATGTTCTTGTTTTATAAAGGAGGGAGATATCAACCATAATTTTTATGAATTGGGCTGTGAACGGGAATTGCACGGCAAGCTTGTTAATGAAGCGGTAAAAACAATTATATTCCTGCAGCCCGGGAAACTGTAAAAACCTTAAAATACCAGCTTGAAGTTGCTTTAATGCCATAAAATATTTATACTATAGTAACCGGTTCCCATAAAGGCATGGTATTTCAAACCCAAAGGAGAACAGGAAATGAAATCAAGAGTCAATCGTAAATTGTTAATGGACAACAAGTTCACGCTTGTCGAACTCCTTGTTGTGATCGCGATCATTGCTATTCTGGCAAGTATGTTGCTACCGGCTTTAAGTCAGGCTCGGGAAAAAGCCCATGCGATAAGCTGTACTAATAACTTGAAACAGATAGCACAAGGTATCTATTCATATATTCATGATTATGACGACTATACCCCGTTTGCGTCTTATCGGAGAACCAGAAACTATACTTCCGGATACTGGAATGCGCTGTTAACGGATTACTTTTCCGGAAAATATCCCGGTAGAACCAAAGGCAGTAGCGGCACGCTTGCCTGTCCGACTTTTGAAGCCGGTTCCTCCGGCTTGTCTTATCCAATGAACATTTCTGCCGCCTGTGGTGACGGCTGGCAATCTAAATTGTCACAATTCCATCATCCGTCTACAAGCATAATTTTTTTTGATGGAGATTCATATTCGGAATTGAAGAGCAGTGAGGCAGATCCGACTTCTTCCTTCGAGGCCCATTGTGCTTTACGTCATTCAAATAAGGCTAACTGGCTGTTTATGGATTCCCATGTGAGCGCACTGTCTTATATCGAAACCTGTAATCATAATCCATCTTGGTGGGCGAAGGCGGATTAGAGTCCTGTCGTATGTGATATATTCAAGTGCACCTTAATGAGGACGCGGAAAAGTTAAGAATCCCGAAGCTTTTTTCTTCGGAGGCAAACTGCCGGGGTAATGGTTTATTATACGACAAACTGAAATCGGAATCATGAACATGAATAACAGTAATAAGAAAACATTTGAAATTATAGTTTGCGGAGGCGGGGCAGCGGGTTTTGCCGCGGCATTGACTGCTGCCCGCCGAGACGCAAAAACTCTTTTGATCGAACAGTCCAACTGTTTAGGCGGAACAGCTACTTCCGGGCTTAACTTCGGTTTTGTCAGTACTATCGGGATGCACTGTTCCGTGCATGACGAACTTTATGAACGTATGAGATGCCTGGGGGGAACGCGCGGGGTTTATTTCGATCCAGAAGTTTATAAATATGTCAGTCAGGCCATGTTGGAAGAAGCGGGTGCGGAAATGCTCTTCCATACTTTTATAGAGAGTCCCGTATTGGAATCCCAGGCGGTAAAAGGCGTAAATATCGTTAATAAAGGCGGACGGCAAAGTTTATATTCGCAAGTGGTCGTTGACGCCACGGGGGATGCTGATATTGCGGCCGGCGCCGGAGCGCCGGTTGAAAAGGGCAGGGTTTCCGATGGACGCATGCAGGCCTTGACTTTACGGTCGCGGATCGGCGGCGTTGAAATATTTCCGGAAATCGACTGGCGCCGTGTAAATCAACTTCTTGCCCGGGCGATAGCCGCGGGTGAGGTAAAAGTTCCGGAATATACGGTTGGTCATTTGGATGCGGGCGGAGAAGGAGTACGGGGAGAACGCACTTTCAATCTGGATATGGTGACTGGCGTTGACGCCACTAATCCCTGGGACTTGTCGAGAGCTGAACAGGAGAGCAGAAAACGAGTTTGGGAACTGCTTTTCTTTGTCAGAAAAACCGTGAAAGGGTGGAAAAACGCTTATTTGATCGATACGGGCAGTCATGTTGGAGTACGGGAAACACGGCGGATACGGGGAAAATATGTTTTAACTCAGGAAGATATTTCTGCCTGCCGCAAGTTCGATGACGGTATAGCACGTTGTTCAAACTGGGTGGATCTTCACGATCCTGAGGTTTTTAAAGAAAAATCCCATGCGGCATATATTATAAGAACTTCGGTGCCGGAAGGCGACTGGTATGAAATTCCATACCGTTGTCTTTTGCCTGAAAACGTGGAAAATTTACTGGTTGCGGGGCGTTGCGTTTCAAGTGAC
>Ga0265294_10004275_pt1 | contig 17923 bp, 15 predicted proteins | sample MunlanPumphouse3_FD_192504 | JGI IMG/M metagenome (GOLD analysis project Ga0265294, IMG submission 192504) | Groundwater microbial communities from a municipal landfill in Southern Ontario, Canada - Pumphouse #3 | ecosystem: Environmental > Aquatic > Deep subsurface > Groundwater | place...
GTTTATCTTTTTGTAAAATAGATGAAATGGAATCGCATACTTTTTCGGTTTGTGCCAGCGACGAGCCGGTGGGAAGATACATTTCCACCACAAATTGATTTCGCTCCGTTACCGGCATCATTTTTTGAGGCAAATGTAAAAAAACCAAGGTCCCAACAACAACAGCCAGCACTGCAATGGCAACGGTAATTTTGGGAAATTTGAAAGCAATGTGTATAATTTTATCATATCCCTGCTGCATCTTATTGGACAAACTAAACTTACGATTTTTCAAGCGATTGGCTTCATGTAATCCTTTTTTAATAAAAGCATACTGAACAAACGGGATAAACAACATGGCGATCAGCAAGGAGACGAACAGGGTAATGGTGATGGTTCCCGGGAATGCGACCAAAAATTCGCGGAACATTCCGGTACAGGTAAACAGCAAAGGATAGAAAGTAATGGTAATCGCCAATGTTGCCGACAAAATGGACTTAAACAATTCTGTCCCACTCGACAGGGAGGCTTCCAAGCGCGGCACGCCGTGGTCTAATTTCTCCACATAATTATCAATCACAACGATAGAATCATCGACTATAATTCCCAACACGACGAGCAAAGCCGCTAATGTCACCGTATTGATTTCATAACCCAAAAGATATAAAAATCCAATGGAAATAAACATGGTAATGGGGATTGTCATGGCAGAGATGGCAGCCACGCGCATAGGTTGCAGAAGCAGAATAACGATAATGACGGTAATGATGGCAATGAGCATCTCGCGGAGAAACATATTGACGGAGTGAGAAACCACCTCTGATTGGTCGGCAACGCGGAATACGGAGACCTCTTCGGGAAGTCCCGATTCAAAATCGTTGATAACAGCTTTTACTTCTTTGCCGTATTCTACAATATTATTCCCCTCGTGCATTTCGATAGAGAGCAGCACGCTCTTTTTTTCTCCATTGCAGATATAGCTGTCGGGGTCGGGATATTCGCGCACGATGCGCGCAACATCTTTCAGGCGGATAATGCTTCCTGTCGGATCTACATAAACAATCTGTTCAGCGATGTCGTTTTCGGAGCGATAGGTTTCGGAGACATGAATCGGTGCGAAGCAGTCATCAGATTCATAATTTCCGCTGATAGTCGTAATATTCTGTGCAAAAAGAGTGCTGTATAAAGAAGAGAGATTAATGCCATATTCGATCAATTTCTCTTTGTTTAAATAAATGCTGATTTGTTCATTTTGGACGCCATATCTTCGAAGGTTGGAAACGGAAGGAATTTTGCGCAGTCGGTTTTCCAAATCTGACAAGTAGCCTTCCAATTCACGGTATGTTTTTTCTTTTGACTCGATAGAAATCAGCAAGGCGGAGGTATTTCCAAAGTCGTTGCTGGTCATGATGGCAGCGACGCCTGCGGGGAGGCTTCTTTTAAAATCGTTGACCCCGTGCCGGAATTTAGACCAAAATTCATCGTCCGATTTAACTTTCGGTTCTAATTGCACGAAGATAATAACCATTCCATCTTTTGTGATTGAATAGGTTTCTTCTTTGTTAATTTCCTTATAACTAAACAAATACTCTTCCAAAGGAGCGGTGAGTTGCTCTTCCACCTCCGAAGAAGTTGCCCCCGGATAAACCCCTATCACCAATCCTTGACGAATCGAGACAGTCGGGAACTCTTGTTTGGGCATGCGGATTAAAGCGAACACGCCAAACAATACCAGGAACACAACTATTAAAATAATAATTGATTTATGTTTAATAGAGAAATCAACTGCGCTTCTGATGATTGATTTATTTTTCATCTCAGAATCTCAATTTTGGTTCCATCACTTACTTTTTGTTCTCCTCTAACAATGACGGAATCGCCGACCGATAAGCCTGACGTAATCACAATTCCTTGTTGTGCCAAGCCGCCGGTAGTAACCATTTGTTGTTGTGCTATTTTATTCTTAGCCAACCATACATAATGTTTGCCATCGTGTGACAATTTCACTACATGATTGGGTAAAATAATAACGGAATTGCTTTCAGTATTAGGGATCTGGACATTGCATACCATCCCGGGCATCATTTCACGAGTAGGATTGGCAATAGGAACCAAAACATCATAATTGTGAGACATTGGATTGGCAATAATTCCTTTACTGTTGATTTTTCCGGAAAATTGTTGATTATTGAGTGCCGGAATGGAGATGGTAACGGACTGACCGATGCGGATGGAGGAAATAACATTTTCAGGGATAGGCACTTTCACATTCACATAGTCGATTTTGAGGAGGGTAAAAACGGCACTCCCCGGCAACACATTCATTCCTATTTCGGTGACACATTTTCCAATAATGCCGGTAAAAGGAGCGTATAATTTGCAATTCGACAAATTCCTTTGGGTGATGGCTTCCATCGACTTGGCTTGAGCAAGTTTGGTTTCCATTTCCACCCATTGCACTTCGGTAATGCTGCCTTTATCGTGCAATGTTTTCAGGCGGTCGTAGCCATCTTGTGCCTGACGGAGCGAAGCAACGGCAGCCGTATGACTTTCCCGATAGCTCTGTTCGTCCAATTCTGCCAACAGCGTCCCTTGTCTTACAAAATCGCCCTCTTTTACATGAACGCGGGTCACATTTCCCGTAACCGCAAAACTAAGTGTAGAAGACGACGTCGCTTCCAACGTGCCAACATAATTTTGGGTAGACCCGCCCACTGTTTCGTTAACCACTTCCACCTCAACCGGAGTGGCTTCCAAAACTTTAGCATTCTGTTGCTGATGATTACATCCACTCAAGATCAACAACAAACATGTGCCTATACAAATAATATAGCGTCTCAAAATTCCAAATTTCAAACTCGAATAGGTCATCGCTTTTATATTGTATACTGAACTTCGAAAACAATTAATTATTGCATTTGTTTGAATAAAATCCGGTCTAAGAGTGTTAAGATTTTTTAAAAATGCCGATCATCTCTCATCAAAAATTTGTGGATTCATTCTGAAAAGAAGGCTTGATAATCAATAGTGTCCAAAATAAATATCGACAAATTTTCGCAAATTCGTATAGGATTGGCATTTAGTGCAAGTTCAACCCAAGTTGGAAAGCGGGCTATAATGTTCCCCAAAATTTAGGCCAACGGTTAAAGAGATTATCTTTCACAAAATTTAAAATAATGGTAGAAATCGTTACATTTTCAAAAATAGGTGTTTCGTTAAAATGAAAAATATCTGAAAAATAGCCATTAGATATCAAATAATTACGCAACGAAATAGAATGTGGCGCATTCATCCAATACTCCGGACAGATCAATATCAGTTGTCGTTATCCTTTAATAACTCAAACTATTTTAAAATAAAATAAACTTCTCCGCACGAGGGTTCAAGAAGTGTTGCATTGGAGAAACATCGGCAAATCCAAGCATAAAACACGCAACAATTTCCGGCGTTAAATACTTCCCGGATTTATTTTTCTACACTTGACTTTTTGCTTGATTCATTCTTTAATCTGCAATAAATTAATACATTAAATGAATCTTACTCTCCTTGCGCCAACCGGCATCGTACTTCGAATCCGTGAAATAAATAATCAGGTCGGCATCATACTTGGAAGATGTAAAAAAGATTTTCTTCTTGGCATCATACCTGCTTTCGACAAAAAACCAAAGTCCTTTATTGTCAACTGCATCGTAGCGACTGCTGCACTTGTAAACCACCAAATCGGCATCATATTTCGAGTCTGCCACATAAACCGATATATCGGCGTCATACTTGGAATCAGTTGAATAAACGGTTTGTGAATGAACAAAATAACCGCATAATGTAAATAATAAAACCACCAATAATTTTTTCATAATATTTATTTTTGAGGTATAACAATTTTTTCTAAATGAATGCCGCGGGAACCTTTGATCAAAATGGTAGAATTTTGAATCGGATTTTGTGACAAATAGTCGTTTAATTCGGCAATTGTTTCAAAAGTTTGCGCTTCTTGCTTGCCGATACGGGCAAATGTTTCGCCCACAAAGAGAGCCTGAATCTTGTTTTGAAGGCAAAAATCAATCACTTTTTGGTGCTCTTCGTCGCTCACTTCTCCCAATTCCAACATATCACCTAAAATTGCAATTTTATGAGAATCAGGCAGATGCACTAAATTTATCAGTGCGGCGTGCATACTGGATGGATTGGCGTTATAATAATCGGCGATAACAACGTTACTCCCTTGTAAGTCCAATTGTGAGCGGTTGTTTTGAGGTTGATAGTCAGCAATGGCTTGCGCGGCTATCGGCAAGGTAACGCCAAAGTGTAAACCGACAGCCACGGCGCACAATATGTTAATCAGGTTGTATTCACCAGTAAGTTGTGTATCGAATTGGACATCATCTATTTGCACTCCCAAGTAGGGGTTAAGAGCAGTCACGGTTCCTTGGCACGTGCTATCGGGTGTATTGCCGTATTTCACAAGTTGGCGGTACTTTCCAACACATTTTCGCAAAATTTCATCTTCATCATTGATAAAAATGATACTTTCGTGGCGAATCAGAAATTCATAAATTGCTCGTTTAGTAGTAATTATATTTTCAATTGAGCCAAAACCTTCCAAATGCGCCCTACCGATGTTGGTAATCAGCCCGTGGGTTGGCTGGGCAATGTGGCAAAGGTCGGCAATTTCGCCGACGTGATTGGCACCCATTTCCACAATCGCAATTTCCGTATCAGCGTTGATAGAAAGCAGTGTCAGCGGTACACCGATATGATTATTGAAGTTTCCTTGCGTGCAAGTAACGTGGAATTTTTTAGATAAAACGGTCATTATCAATTCTTTGGTAGTCGTTTTTCCGTTGGTGCCGGTAATTCCAATCACCGGAATGCGGAGTTGTTGTCGGTGGTATATCGCCAACGCTTGCAAGGTATGGAGTACATCATCCACGACGATGCAATGCTCATGAGCAGCCAACATCTTGTCCTCCGTCACCACGCGGGCGGCACCGGCAGCCAAGGCTTGCAATGCAAAGGTATTTCCATCAAAATTATCACCTTTCAAACAGAAAAAAAGGCAGCCCTGAGTGATGTTTCGAGTGTCGGTGCAAATGTGCGGAAATTGGAGATACAGATTGTATAATTCGTTCATAATATTTTGATTGTTAATGCGTTAATTTCCGGAAAAATAAGATTTACTTTTTATAAAAGTTTCTTTTTCCCAAATCAAATCCAGCATAACACCATCCAAATACTTGTGGATTCTCTGATATTCAGACTTGTCCAATTCGTCTAAGCAAGTAAACACGACAATAATATCGTGACCGGTTTGCGGAAGCAGAAATTGCGTTTTAATCTTAAAATCTTTAATGACGTTATAAGGGGTAAGATAATTCTTTTCCAATTTTTTTTCATTGAAAATATCTTCGACGGTCAGTTCGGGGATATAATTTTCAGTAGGTTGAAGTTGCCAATCATTGGCAGGGAGAAAGAACTGAATGGTTGAGTAACAACTTATGCCACAATGAGTTTCACATAAAGCCACTAACAATTCTTTTTTATTGTGAATTTTCCATGCCGCAATTTCATATATCGTCTCAGTCGGGGTTGTTACCCTCAAAAACATATTGCGTTTATCATAAATATTCAATTTATAATCGTCATAATTCAGCAGGGTATTAGCTTTATTATCCAACATTTTTTGCCGAATATGCAAGGGAATTTTCATTTCTTGTTCTGAAAAGTGCATAAAAACTTCTTGCAATGATTGTGCCGGCAATGATTTCAAGAAACCGGACGACATAAACAAGGTAAAGATAATGATTTTAAAAAGCCATTGATTCATAACAAGGTGATTTATATTAAAAGATTTAAGCACCAGGCCAAGGCAACACCGAGATAAGTTCCTACTGCATAGCCAATTAATCCTATAACGATTCCGCTAATGAGTACTTTTTTGTTCCCCATGGCTGCCACAATGGGCGGAATGAATGGGGGCGAACAGAGCAAGCCAATATGGGCAACGCCGAACAAGTCGCCACTAACTTTAAACAATCGCGAGATGAGCAGGTGCAATATGACGGACGTAAACATGATATACAGCACAAAATAGAGCATCGTTAAGGCTGATGAATCAACACTTTGAATATTAAATTGGGAAGCCACCACGATACTGAAAATCAAAATGAAGAACATCCCCAATTCAAAAGTTTTAGGGAGTTCGCGAATTTTCTTTGAAAAAGATGCCCCGATTGCTAACGTTGTAATTGTCAATATAATAATGAGTTCGTTTAATTTTCCTGTAATGAGGAAAGAGAGCCCTGCTCCGATTCCCAGAAACAGAATGGAAATGGCTAATCCTAAGAGCATTTTGGGGAAAACTTTTTTGGTAAAAATACCCGAATAATTTTCCAATCCGGTATCTTCATTTTGTACTTCAACCGGATCCAATGATACGGATTCATCTTTATAGGGTAGTATTTTTCGGAATAATTTATAGCCACCGCTAACTATAAATAGTATGAGCGGGAAAGTAACCAGCATTTCAAAAGTATAGACGAGCGTAATGGTATTGGGGTCCACTTGTAATGAACTACCTAAGGCATAAAAATTCATGGTTCCGCCGGTATAGATGGCTGTCATCATTCCGGAGATATTTGCTATATCATCAATTCCGGTGTTTTTAAAAATAAAGAATCCTGAAACTACGGCAATAATGATTGAAAACATCCCGCCAAAAAAAGCGGCGGTAGTTTTCGGCAATGATTTTGTCCACAATTTAAAATTGCAATTAAAGAGCATAAGCGGAATAGCGATGGGAACGGATAAATTCATAATCCATTTTTGCACATTTTCGAATGAAGTTGAATCCGCGCCATCCATCTGCAACCAGCCACAGAGTGCCGGAATAATGCCAACTGCATAGGCGAGCATAACAGTACCAACTTTCTTGGCAAATGCGAATTTTTTATATACGGCAATTATTAATAACGGAAACAATAAATAGCCGAGGGTGATAATGACAATTTTCATAAAGTAAACCAAATAGATTCAACAACAATTAGTAATACAAGTGGCAAAAATAGTATTTTTTTTTAATAAAACTACTCCATCTCATAAATTACCTTCCTTATTCTCCACAATACCTGCATAAATAATTGAATATAGGTTAATTACAGAAAAGGATGAGCTAAATCTCACTTTTCAAATCGTATGTGGTCAATTTTCTTGGATTGACGAAATAATTTATTACTATTTTGAATATTAATAAATTACAGAATCATTTGAAAACCTTAGCACAACGGGGTCGGGGGCTCTGATTATCGTATTTTATCTTGACCGCAGCACAAAGAGAGATGATTTACAATTTTTTGTCCTGCATTTCCGTCACCATAGAGATCTACAGAATAATCGGGATTTTGTTTCATTACTTTTTGGACAGTGCAGATAATGTTATCCGTTTCAACTCCGGCAATTGAGTTAAATCCATTGGTTACCAATTCTATCCATTCTGTTTCATTGCGCAATGTAACACAATTGCGATGAAAGAAATAGGCTTCTTTTTGTAATCCCCCGCTGTCGGTCATCACCAATTCGCAGTGTTGTAACAAAAATATCATTTCCAAATAACCGACCGGCGCGATGAAATGAATTTTACTATTATCAAAATCATACTGTATAGCCGTCAATTTAGCTTTTGTACGCGGGTGCAATGGAATGAGTACGGGGATATTTTCTGATAATTGTTCCAATGCCTTCAAAATGCTACGTAATATTTTTTCATTATCTGTATTCTCTGCTCGGTGCACGGTACAAAGAATAAACTTCGGTGGAATCTCTTCTGTGGGTTTTCTCGATTGTGAGGCATAGAACGTAGCGGCATCGTACATTACATCCCCACAATTCAGTATTTGGCAACTCATATTTCCTAAGCCTTCTTTTTGTAAATTGTTCATGGCAGTTTGAGTGGGGCAAAAAAGAATATCACTGATTCTGTCTGTAAGAATACGATTAATTTCTTCCGGCATATTCATATTAAATGAGCGCAAGCCTGCTTCCACGTGAGCGACTTTAACATGCAATTTTTTGGCTGCTAACGCACCGGCTAATGTTGAATTGGTATCCCCATATACTAAAACAATATCGGGTTGCTCATGCCATATTATCTTTTCAATCTGTTCCAACATCTGTCCTGTCATGGCACCGTGCGACAAATTGCAGATTCCTAGATTATATTTGGGTTTCGGAATGGTCATCTCTGCAAAAAACAAGTCTGACATGGAATTGTCATAATGCTGACCGGTGTGAACAATAATCTCTTCGATATTCTCATTGTGCCGAATTGCCCTGCTAACCACTGCGGCTTTTATAAATTGGGGCCTCGCTCCGATGATAGTTAGACACTTCATTTTTTGTTATTTATTGCTTTAGGCGGCAAAAATAGTCATTTATTCTATATTCTTCGAGTAATGGCTACTACTTTTTTGATTATTTTTTTGTTTCCCAGCATATTCCAAATTTGTATTTTGACGACATAAATATCGTTGAGGGCTCCTCTGCCGTCATCAGTTACGCCATCCCATCGGAATCGCTCAATGAGTCCGCAAATTTGATTATTGACAAGTTGTTTCATGACGTGACCGTACCGGTCATAAATTATCACCGTTATTCTATTCTCACCTTCGGGAAAACGGCAGCAGATTTCGGCATAATCATCATGCCCATCCCCGTCTGGTGAAAAAACTTCGGGAATTACTTCTACTGTTTGTTCTGTTTGCTGACTATCAGAGAATTGCGAATTTTGATAAGCCGGTGTTGCCCAGCCCACACTTTCCGATGCCGATTTCCAATTGTCGGCATCTTGGGTCGGCATATTAAAATGGATTCTTTCCAATGAAACACCATCAGTCGAATTGAGTAAAGGGTAATGCATGTCTTTGTTATAAACTATTTTATCTATTTTTCCGTAAGCGAAATCAATGAGATGAATAGCTCCTTCCTCGTTCGGAAATGCAGGTAAATGGCTGTTTCCCAAAATATTTTGCGGTGCAGAAGTGGCATATTGCGACAACGTCAAGTCGCGGTTCTTGGCAATAGCCACATATTGCTCAGGAAACAAAAGATAGCCATCTGCAACCACCGTTACTGCATTATTGTATTCTTCATCCCAGCCTACGGCTATTTTTAAATCTGCCAAGTCGATGATTTTTTTAGATCTGTTATAAAGCTCAATAAAATCTCCGTCACTATCGTCAAACGGATCTGTCAGTATCTCATTGATAACCACATCAAACGGGAGCACTTGCTCCGACAATCCAAATCGTGCAAACTCACCGCTCGAACTCAGATTCCCCACACAATCACAAATACCGGATTGAACCGTCAGTGTGTAAATGGTATGAGACACAATAGGCGGAGCAATCGTCAGCTCAAAACATCGGTTTTCCGGCGGACTTTCAGCTACTGAAACAATCTGAATATTCCGGTCAATGGCAAACAATGATATCAAATCAAAAGTATCGGGAATAATCATTTCATTAAAATAGACCCGAAGATGCGTGGAATCCATGACAACCACTTTTTGCAAGAACGGATTAGCAACATCCTGATTATGAGCGATAATTGAGTTGATTTCAAGGGGTGTTCCCCCTCGCGGATCTTGAGATGAGCCCCAATTATCTTTACCACCGCACGGGTTCTTGTTATCCATCATTTCCAATGACCAACCCCCTTCTTGCTTTTGGGAACTACCGTGCCAAGTTTTACTAAACTGAACATAGTGCAAAACTTCATTTCGGTTATCATACAACATAATGGCTTGTCCATCATCAGTAATTGCCAATGAAGTAACTGGATAACAATTATTGCAATCAGAAAATAAACTGTAGCAGGAGTTGGGAATGATTAAAATAGATCCCTCAGCGGGAAAGTCAAGTCGGGGAAGTGCTTTTGTATTGCTACCCACGCTTAATACACAATCAGTTAAAGAGATATCGAAAGGGAGCGTATTATATAATTCAATATACTCACATTCAGGCAATTGAACGGCAGGTGTGGGATCTGCCATAATTTCGGAAATCAACACTTCGTTTCTTTTAATTCGATAGAACCTATAATTTATTAAGGTGTCATTCAAAATATTCCCGGAGAAATCTGCTATACTGTCGATATGGAGTGCATATTCCTGTCTTTCCGTAAAAGAGGACGGGAAAGTAAGGATTACTTTTCGATAATCATCATCTATAAATTGGCAAGAAGTTGGGTTTTGCAATATTTCCCGCACAAAATATCTACTTGTATCCAAGGCGGTTGCAGGTGTAACTATTTCCGAAAAATAGATCATAAGCTCTTCAAAATTTTCGGAATGAGGGACCACTTGTTCTACAATCGGTTGTTGACAATCCACAATGGGTGCCCCGAAGTAAAAATTATCGAAGAAAAACTTGTTCTTGTTGGAGGCGGTATAATTGCAAAAGATTCCCATGACATTCAGTCGTTCTTGCGCAAAAATAGTGGAAGCATAAGCAGATGCTTCGGCTTCATATAATCCGTTCCCGCGATGATCGACATATAAAGTCCACAAGTCTTCGGGTGATTTTGTCACTTTGATTTTGTAAAAAAATGCCGTTGCGATGGACGTTGTACCTCGAAAAACGGAATAAGAGGTTCCATTTTCCTGATAAAAGAGTTCAATAACGTCATCAGAGCCCATCTCTCCCAGTTGCAGATAAAAGCCGGTAAGCATTCGACTTCTTAAATTGGCTGAATCAGCCAAAAGGTATATTTTGGCAAAATTATTTTGCGAAGGAGCAAAAGCCAGACGAATGGAAAAACGCCACTCTACGTCGGAAATGGACATATTCTGCATAGTGGCAAGATAAGCGTCCCCTGCATCGGTAGCGTTGAGTTGCAGTTGCTGCTGCGCGACCACAAAAAGTGAAGTATCTCCAGTCCAAGCAGGATTTTGCGTAAAATCACCATCTGAAAAATCATCGGTAATTTGAGAAAACAAAGAAATTGAAATTGATAGTAAAGAAGTAATAATGAGTAATTTAATACAATTCATCGTTTTATTTTAGTTAAAATAGATTAATGAGTAGGTTTAAGAACTGCAAAAATAGTATTTTTGCAGGCGGAAGTCAAGAGTTTTTTGATTTTTTTAAAAAAAAGTGACAAAATGAAAATAGCTTTGGTCGGTGCCACCGGATTAGTAGGAAGTGTAATGCGTAAAGTATTGGAAGAACGAGGTTTCCAACATGCAGAATTGATACCTGCCGCTTCAGAGAAATCGGTAGGGAAGAAAATTACCTTTGCAGGAAAGGAACTAACGATTGTATCTGTCGCTGACGCGATAGCTGCAAAACCAACATTTGCCATATTTTCAGCCGGAAGTTCGGCATCTTTGAAATATGCTCCACAATTTGCAAAAGTGGGTTGCACGGTGATCGATAATTCATCGGCATGGCGCAATAACGAAGAGATTCCACTTGTCGTTCCTGAAATCAACATTGATTCGGTGAAGCCGGAAGACCACATCATTGCAAACCCCAATTGTTCAACCATACAAATGGTATTGGCATTGGCCCCTTTACACCAAAAATATACTATCCGACGCGTGGTTGTATCTACTTATCAGTCAGTTACAGGAACAGGTATGAAGGCTGTGCAGCAGCTTTTAGCTGAACGTGAGAACAAACCATGCGAAAAAGTTTATCCTTATGAGATTGACTTGAACGTATTACCGCACGGTGGAAATTTTGAGCCAAACGGTTATACAAGTGAGGAAATGAAACTGTTGAACGAAACGCGCAAAATACTATCTGATAAAAAGATAAATGTCACTGCGACGGTTGTTAGAGTTCCGGTGATAGGGGGGCATTCCGAATCCGTCAATGTAGAATTTGAACATGAATATGATATGATGGAGCTTCTTGAACTCTTGCAAAAAATGCCCGGAATTAAGCTTCTTGATAATCCCGACCAAAATGAGTACCCGATGCCCCGCTTCGCCAAGGATAAAGATGAAGTTTTTGTCGGACGTATACGCCGCGATGAGTCGCAACCTAAAACACTGAATATGTGGATTGTAGCAGACAACTTGCGCAAAGGGGCTGCCACCAATGCCATTCAGATTATGGAAAAATTAATTGAAAAAAGAGGACTATAATTGCTCCATATCAATTTTCCAGATACCATCTTCGTTAATGAGAATGAAGCTCTTCTCAATGACTTGCCCGCCTTTACATTCCCATACAACGGTAATTTTCGTTTTTTGTCCGCTAACAAGTATCTCCTCATCTCGAGTAGTAACTTGCTTTAAACCACCATTATTGTCTATTTGAGACTTAATTTCACTAACGAATTGGTCCATAAAATTCTGATGGTCGGTCGTATTAATGACACACAATTCTGCTTTGACAACGTCACCATGGGCAACATAATAACCAAATTGTTTGGCTGCTTCATGAGCAGGCTGCGCGGCGGTATTTGCTTTACAAGCAGGGAAAATGGACAATGTAATGATCGTCAAAATAAAAAATACTCTTTTCATAATTCATTTTTTTTACGTTGGCAAAGGTACATTTTTTTTTAAAACCAACAACTTCATTTTATTAAACAAAAAAAGACATAATGATTTTCAAAACGAGACCTCCATCCACACGACATTTTTTTTTAAAAAAAACAAAAAAATCGTTAAACAAAAATGCAAATCAAACGTATTATTATATGTATGAATTGGCGCATAAACGGACTTCGTGCGCAGGATTCAAACATATCATAATTATCAACGAGAAGTCCTTCAAGTTTATGGCTAAATATATATGTAAGATTTGTGGTTATGTTTATGACCCTGAAATAGGAGATGCGGACGGCGGAATTGCCCCCGGTACCCCATTTGAAGAAATTCCCGATGATTGGTCTTGCCCTTTGTGTGGTGTTGGGAAAGAAGATTTTGAATTGGAAGAATAATTATGTCCCTTACTAAAACTATTGCCGATAACATCTACTATGTCGGCGTAAATGACAGACAAAAGGAGCTGTTTGAGAATTATTTGCCTCTACCGCAAGGGGTTAGTTACAACTCCTATCTTATTGTAGATGAAAAAGTTGCCTTAATAGACACCGTGGATATTTCTTTTGCCGGTCAATTTCTTAACAAGCTGGAAGAAATTTTGAATAGACGCGATGTGGATTATCTGATAGTGGACCACATGGAACCCGACCACGCCGGCTCCATCGGACTTTTGAAGAATCGCTATCCTAATTTACAGATTGTTGGCAATAAAAAGACTTTTGATTTCCTTCGGGGCTATTTTGCCATCGACACGCAATTGGTTGAAGTGACCGAAGGCTCGCATTTGGCATTAGGTAAACACGAACTTGCTTTTTACATGGCACCCATGGTACATTGGCCCGAAGTGATGGTCACCTATGAGATTACAAATCGGATGCTCTTTTCGGCAGATGCATTTGGTACGTTTGGCGCACTCAACGGCAGTTTCTTGGATGCCGACCTCGATTTGTCCACTTTTTGGGACGAAATGCGCCGTTATTATGCCTGTATTGTCGGGAAATACGGACAACCGACGCAAAATGCACTCAAGAAATTGGGGGCTTTGCCCATTCAACGAATCTGTTCAACGCACGGTCCCGTCTGGAGCAATCAGATTGACAAAGTGGTAAAACTCTATGAACAATGGAGCCGCTACGAAGCAGAAAAAGGCGTTGTGGTGGTTTATGGCTCCATGTATGGAAATACGCAACTTATGGCAGAGCGCGTGGCTTGTGGTATTGTGGACGGCGGCGTAAAAAACGTTGTGGTTCATAATGTTTCCAAAACAGACGCATCCTTTATTCTGTCAGATATTTTTAAATATCAAGGGCTTGTCATCGGCAGTCCGACCTATATGGGAGAACTTTATCCATTGATTGACAGCTTATTAACAAAGATTCGGGAACGAGGAATCAAGAATAGGATTTACGGATGTTTTGGGTCGCACTCGTGGGCAACCGGTGCTGTAAAAAAACTTACTGCTTTTGGGGAAACAATGAATTGGGAAGTGGCGGGCGTGCCGGTGGATAACAAATATGGTTTCTCTGCCGAGAGCAACGCACAATGCTACGAAATGGGTAAAATGATGGGTGAATCGGTAAGCAAAAGTGGAAGAAATTAAATTTCAAGGAGTTAATAACGAGGAATGATTTGAGAACAGGAATAGTACATTATTCTATATCTCCTGTTATTGCTGTTATTGTAGGATAATCAAGAATCGATTGTTTGCGGACGGGAACAGTATCCTCACTATTTTCTTCAGAAAGAGGCCCACTTAACGGAGTTGTGTCATTCCTATTTTCTGTAGGAACAGGTTTTTCAATATTAGCATTATCATTTGAAGAAGGGGTACAAGCGGTGATGCCGCTTAATAATCCGAGTGAAATGCCGGCAACCGCAACAATATGTCCAAATTGCTGTTTTTGAGCAATTTGAGTATCCAAATATTGCAACTCTGCTTCACACTTCGGACAGGTTCCACGGCAATCGCCCTGAAAACGGCACTCGGAAGTCACAAACGGAATGTCGTTGGCATCTGCAATTTGCTGCCGAATTTCTTTTAAAATTCTACATTGTTGTTTCCCTTTTCTCATGTTGCTGATTTTTTATAATATAATGAAAGGTCTCAATATTTGTAAATCCCAGTGATTCAAGTGCTTTTACGCTCGATTTTACATCGGATTCCGTGTTATAATCAGGGATGAGAGGCACGCGCACCTTCGTTTTCGCTCCCAAGCCGTTAGCCACCATCCATTTCAAGTTTTGCAGTAATTGAACGTTATTTTTTTCTGTATATTGTTGATATATAAGATTATTCATATCTTTGCAATCAATAATGTAATCATCGACAATGTTCATTAAAGACTTCAAACAAGATAGTGGATAATTAAGGCATGTTTCGAGATTAATTTTCCAACTGCTTCCACAAATGGCTCTGAATTGAGATATGAAATGGTGGTGCAAAGCCGGTTCTCCGCCGCCGAAAGTAATTCCGCCATTCGTTGCCATAAAGTACAGATTATCAACTTTCACCTCATCATAAAGAGATTGCGGGGTAAAATATTTGAAAGAATCGGCATCAGGTAGGTGACATTGTGGGTTCAGACAGTATCGACAATGCAAAGGACAGCCGGCAAAAGCGACCAAAGTGGTAACGCCATCGCCGTCAGAGATGATTCTGAGACGCGAAATGCCGATAAAGGGCGCGGAAATGGGCTTCATTACAATTACATTTGAATCCGAATTTTCACAAATAGGTTTGCAAAAATACATTTTTTAATAACACTTTTGTAATGCGAAAGTATTTTTGGTGGAACGGATATCCACAACGAAACGCGCGATTGATTTGAATCTCCCTACGCGTTGTTCTTAAACCATCCGTTTCACTGCATACCTCGCGTTGCAAGAGTCCCTAAACGCGGAAATCTTCACGAATATAAGCACAAAGTGATGATGGAGAAACCGGCGAAAGGGGGAAATATCAGATGATAACACTACCTCGCTGTTCTATCTTTTCTATTCTTGTTTATTGTGCGAAATACCATTTTTCGGAAATGTAATTATGCACTAATGTTTTGAATATTGGAATAATAGAATTTATTTACCACTCATCATTTCTACAAAACAAATATTTTATATAAATTTATTTATATAACCGTAAAAATATAAAAAAAATAGTATTTTTGCGGTTTAAAACGTAAAACTATGATAGAACGTACCAAGTATTTAAAACAGCTTATCCTATTTAAAGATAAGAAAGTGATAAAGGTCATTACGGGAATAAGGCGATGCGGAAAATCCACTTTATTGTTGCAATTTATTAAATATTTGAAAGACAATCACATAGAAGACAATAGAATCGTTTATATGAACATGGAATCTGCCGAGTATGAGCGTATTACTGAGTCTACATCGTTGTATGAATCGGTTTCGGGCAAAATCGCGACCGGCAACCATTTTTATATTATTATTGATGAAGTGCAGAATGTAAAAGGGTTTGAGAAAGCTGTCAACAGCCTTAGCATTGACTACGATGTGGATATTTATCTCACCGGTTCCAATGCTTATATGCTTTCTTCTGAGATTGCGACGTTGCTATCGGGACGATATGTAGAAATAGCGATGCTTCCACTCACTTTTCAGGAATATTTATCTCAGTGGGCAGAAATGGACAAAGAACGTGCATTCTATCAATACATGAAATATGGTGGGTTTCCTTTTTTAGCAAAGGAGAATGATGACAGTATTATCAATAATTATTTAGATAGTATTTATAACACGATAGTTTTGAAAGATGTAGTGAAGCGAAATAGTGTTAAAGATATAACTTTATTGGAAAATATCTTAAAAACGGTATTTTCATCCATAGGCAGCTTAGTCTCAGCAAATTCTATTGCCAAAATACTTCATAATGAAGGAAGAAAAATTACAAATGAAACAGTGGAAAAATATTTGGATATGTTTTGCAATGCCTACATCTTCCGTAAAGCCACGAGATATGACATCAAAGGAAAATCTTATCTCAAAACGCTTAACAAATATTATGTTACGGACTTAGGGTTAAGAAATAATGTGTTGGGTTACAGACAAATAGAAGTTACTCACGCCTTGGAAAACATTATATTTCTTGAACTTCTTAACCGTGGATATAAGGTAGATATTGGAAAAAATGGCAATCACGAGATTGATTTTATTGCAAGAAAAAATGAAATCATCGAATATTATCAGGTTTCCTTTTCAGTCAATGCCTCAGCTGACACATTGCAAAGAGAGCTGCGTCCTTTTGAAAATGTGCCCGATTTTTATCGCAAGATTTTGATTACTATGGATAAAGATTTTATCAGCGATTACAACGGTATTCAAAAATATTATGCGGTAGATTGGTTGTTAGAAAAGTAGAAATGGATAAGTTAAAATGAGAAATGGATAATTAGTAAGGGCGCAAAAAAATGCGCCCTTATATTTTTTTCCAAAAATCTCGATTACATAAGTCATTGTTAAGCGTTCGCCGCGCTGTGCGCCATAAAACACTATTCGTTCAATCCTCATTCATTTCGATTGTACAAATTTTAAACCGCTGCACATTTCCCATCTCACGCACCATATCAATCCAGCGATAGACATCGAGAGGAATATTGTCTTGTGAATTGTCTTTTTTAAACCGCTGCACATTTCCCATCTCACGCACCATATCAATCCAGCGATAGACATCGAGAGGGGTATTGTCTTGTGAATTGTCTTTTTCAATACCGAGTGCCATCAACGCAAACTCACGCGACTGCGAGGTGTAAAAACTCCCTGATCATCTGTGTTGATAGAGATTGGAATCTGACAGTCCGTAATATTTTTCAAATTAAGTCCGTAGCTGTTCATCCGAATAAGCGGTAAATCGGAATATTTGTTTTGAGTGCCTATTAGCAAATTTGATGACGGACATGTTTCTATGGCAATACCAAGCTGCTGAAACTTGTGCCGGAAAATTTCTTGAACCTTTACAATGACATTCACAGCTTCGGCATTTTAAATTTTAAATTCATGTGGCTTCCTGCCAATCTCTCTTACTTTTTCATCGAAATGATATTTCCTATATAGCTTTTCAGCTACTTTATCTTTTCTGGCAGACGATGCCTCAACATCCTTGTTCAATGCACAAGCGTCATACGACAAACCATCAACAAGTTGTGCCGAAATAGAGCGATAAAACAACGGGTTATCGCCTCGAAGAAGCCATGAATTATAGGAGACTTCTAATTAAAACTAATTGATAATCAATAATATGAAACGCAAAAACGCCAATTTTTCGACATTTTATTCCCTATTTTGTTAAGAACAAATAAATTTAACACAGCCACAACTTCAAGAAGAAATATAGCAGCGATAACAATCTTCACCCCGATTGGTTTTTATATAAAG
>Ga0265294_10004276_pt1 | contig 17923 bp, 22 predicted proteins | sample MunlanPumphouse3_FD_192504 | JGI IMG/M metagenome (GOLD analysis project Ga0265294, IMG submission 192504) | Groundwater microbial communities from a municipal landfill in Southern Ontario, Canada - Pumphouse #3 | ecosystem: Environmental > Aquatic > Deep subsurface > Groundwater | place...
CGGACCGCCATCGGCTTCATAGCTCAGTCGGTAGAGCAGAGGACTGAAAATCCTTGTGTCGCTGGTTCAATTCCAGCTGAAGCCACCAGAACAAATATCGAGCCTTTATTGTAGGTTCGTTTTTTTATTAATTATGGTATAATAAATCCGGGAGATTATTATGAAAGATGAATTTAAAGAAATGTTTTTCGAAGCTATAAAAGGGACTGGAATGGTTACTAATAAAATTCGCTCGCGTTATAATTCTAGTGAAAATTTAAAAGTCTTTACTGATGAATATTATATAAATGAAGATGCTAAATTAGTAATTAAACATATTGCATCACCACATTCGATATTAAAAAATATTAATAATCATATTTATGAAATTAAAGTTCAATATTCAGATGGAACTAGTAAACTTATTGAGCAGTTATTTAATAGTCAAGAAGATCTTTGCTTTAATATTTCTGAAGGATATATCCTTTCAATATATAGACTAGATAATAAATTTAGTAATATTTTTGATATTAAAAAAAGAAAAATTATATTTCCTGAAGATAGATATTATAGTACTTGTTTTGATTTACATTTTGAAAGTTTACTTGGTAAAGAAAGATATGCCTGGATGAGAGAAAAAAAATTTGACAAAAGAAATTGTAATAATTGCGAATTTGGACATTATGTATATAATTTAGAAACTAATGAAGAAACAATGACTTGTGAAAATCTTGAAATGGATATTAATTTTATTTCTTGTGAGTGCCCTGATTCTAATAAAGTTTGTTTGTATCATGAATTTAATGAATCAAATGAATTTGAAAAATTTAAACAAATTTATAGAGTTCATTTTGCCCAAACTACTTTAGGTCAGTCAATATATATGAGTGAACTACCAGAAAATCAATTATATTTAGCACAGGAATCAAAAAATAAAGTATTAAAGAAAAAAAATTAAACTTTTAGATTTAAAAAACCATTTAAATAAATAAATGGTTTTTATATTTGATGTTATAAGGACAAATTAGGATGCATAAATCATCTTCTAATGTAAATGATTTATCAAAATAATTGATACTATTTTTCTTAAATGGATCAATACTAGAAGCAACATTAAATAATATAGTTTTACCTGATTCAGTATAAATTTTTATTTCAGAAATATTCTTTTTCATTAAGATTTTTTTTATGATATTATCATTATAAAATTTATCAATTAAATTATTTATTTTTAGAGTAATAAAATTAGCATATAATATATTAGTGTTACATATTTTTTCGTATGGAATTTCATTAGCATCATCATCTATATTAGCAATATATAGATGGGTAAATAAGCTATCTTCTATGATAATGTTTTCACCATCTTCAAAAATAAGATCAATATTTTTAATACCCTGATTCATATTTTCACCTTATAATTAGTATAACATATAAAATTTAAAATTTGGTAATTAATATAAAAAAAATTCTAAAAAGTCTTTTATTTTATCGAAAATATGTTATAATCAATTAGTAATCAAATGAAGACGTGCGCCCATAGCTCAATTGGATAGAGCGTTAGACTACGGATCTAAAGGCTGGGAGTTCGACTCTCTCTGGGCGTACCATTTTCGGGAAGTAGCACAGCTTGGTAGTGCACTTGGTTTGGGACCAAGGGGTCGCAGGTTCAAATCCTGTCTTCCCGACCATTTAGAATTAAACTCTGATAAAATCAGAGTTTTATTTTTGAAAAAATAATGTATAATTATATTGAGAGGTAATTATGTTAAATAAGAATACTATAATAAATAATAAAAAAATCGAATTGTCGGAAGATGAACAAAAAGGAGTAACAGTTTTTCATAAAAGTAGAACTGCTTTTGCAATAATTTTTGATAAAAATAATAATGATTATTATTTAGCTTTTAACAAAAAAGATGCTCGTGAACATCGTGTTTATTTAAAAGAAGATTTTGGAATAACAGATGATAAATTTGAAAATTTAATTAGAGGATATATAAAACCAGGTAAAATAAATTTTTATATTAGTTCTTTTTTTAAACCAATAGAAATTGATATATTAACTGAAGAAATTATTAGAGATTTACTTTTAGTAGCAAAGGAAGATTTTGGTATAGGAGAATACGAAATAGGTAATGGGCTGATAGTTGGAAAACCTGGAGGTGAATGGCCTTCGGAAAATATTATTGCGAAATATGAAATAAATGAGACTGAAGAAATTAATCGAATAGATGGCATAGTATTGAATAAATCTGAATTTTAAAATAAAAAAATAAAGTAAAAATTTAGAAATTTCCTTTATTTTTCGACCATTAAGAAATATACGAACTGCTATAGTGGTTCGTTTTTTGTATTTTAAAACAATATAACCAGTAAACAAATATTTATTAAATAGTTTTTAAATACTTTACATAAAATATTAGAAAATATTGGACATAGTAAAAATATATGATATAATAATTTTTAAGAATAGGAGTAATTTTTATGTTTAAAAAAATTGTGAGTTTTATATTAGTTGGGTGTTTAGGAATATTATTATTGACTAATATAGTACAAGCGACAACTACTACTGAAAATTTTAATGTGCAAATTAATTATAAAGAGGACGTATCTTCGGCAAATTTTGTAGTAGAATATTGTACTACATTTGATGAAAATGATGGACATTGTACAGCATGGGCAGAATCTGCCAATAAAGAATCATTATCACTTGCATTGAATAATTGGGATAGTAGTGGTTCATGGTCTAATTATGTTAGAATATCAAAGGATACAAGCGTATCTGGATATGCCACAACAAATTACACTATAATTTATGAAACGGCAATAAATACAGAAGTTGCTGGAAGACCAATATATAATTTTATTGGTGATGAGTTAACTGAAGGTGATGTTAATGAATATGTGTTTGAATTTTCCGACGATGATGCTATTACAGATAATACATATGTTATAAGTATATATCCAACACTTAAAAGTTTTGGGTGGAGTTTTGAAGATCCAGAAAGTGATGCAGGAATAGATAATGGAACTGCAGTATTAAAAACAAATGAATCAGATTCTGGGAATATATTAATCAGAATTAAAGAAGGCAACTATCAAATATTGCCAGGAACAGAAGTAACAGTTGAATTATTACCTAATGCAGGTTATCAATTAACTACACTTGAATTAAATGGAACTGATTTAACAGCAGGAGAGAATGTTGGATATTTTACATTCGTAATGCCAGAAAATAATTTGCATTTTAGAAGTATATTTGAAAGTACAGAAGATATTATTAATAAAAATTCAACTATTATTTCAAATGCTAGCGTTGCGGGATCAAATAATTTGATTGGTAATGGTAATTTGAGACTATCAATAGAAGATATAAGTGATGCTTCAATAAAAGAAAGATTAGATGACAATGTAATAAGTGGTAATGTTGCTGCATACTTAAATTTAAACTTAGATAATGTTTTATTTAAAGGTAGTGAAGAAGATGTATGGGCAGATTCTTTAACTGATTTAGGAAATGGTTATGTAACAATAACACTAGAACTTGGCGATATAGAATTAACTGAAGATTCATATATTGTTTACGAACATGATGGAGAGTTTTATACAATAACTGGTGATGATGTTATCTATGATGAAGTAGGAAATACAATTACATTTAATGCCAATAAATTTTCAAACTATGCTGTTGTTACTTCTGCTCCAAAGCAAAATCATATTTTAAAGGCTGGAGAAAATGATGAATTTATTTTGACATTTGAAGATATGATTAATGGTGATTATCAGTTGGAAGTTAATTCATTATTAGATTTATTAAATCTAACTGATGAAGAATTAGCATCTGCAGGATTAGATGCTACTCATGAAGAAATTGAAACTATTATTAATAGCATAAAAAGTGGCGTTTCAAAAAATGGAAATCTTATTGGTTTATACGAAATATCAGCGGTTTTAAATGGTAATAAAAAGACTGATGGACCATTCACATTTAAAGTAAAACTAACAGATGAATTAAAAAAATATAATACTTATAAGATGGTATATGTAGATGATGAATTTAATGTTACTGAAACGGTAGTAACAGGAACTGTGAAAGATGATTATATTATTTTCACACTGCCACATTTAAGTGCTTATGCATTAACAGCATCTAATGTGGAAAATCCACAAACAGGTGATGGAATAATAAGTTCAGTATTACTTGGTAGTATTTCATTAATTGGTTTACTTGGAACAAGTTTATATTTAAATAAAAAGAGATTTAATTAATAATAAAATTAATTACTAATAAAAAATGGACAAAAATGTTCATTTTTTTGTTAAAATAATTCTGGAATAAAGTCCATTTTCTTAATATTAATCTCGTTTATTCTGATTAACTAATTATTGTTTTGTTTTCATCTTTGAGATATTAAATGAGAATGGATATTAACTTAGTATAAATTGAAAAAGTAAGTGTCCGAAAAGGACAAAAAAAAGACACATAATGTGTACCATGATACAATGTTAATTGAAATAGAAAACATTGGAGGTGCACTTATGTGTCTTTTAGATTATAACAAAGAAATTAAAAAATATAAACATTTAACTAAAGTAGAAAGAAGTATGATTCAAAGATGGATTAATAAAGATAAAAAAAGTAATAGAGAAATAGCTGAATTACTCGGTAAAAGTGAAAGAACAATAAGAAGAGAAAGAAGTCGAGGCCGAGTTGTCGTAAAAGATTACCTTTGGGAAGATAAGATTGAATATAGTGAAATCGTTGCTCAAGAAAAATATGAGTATAACTTGAAAGCAAAGGGACAAGATTTAAAGCTAGGAAATAACTTAAAAAAAGTAAAGGAAATAGAAAGATTATTAAAGGAAGAAAAGAAAAGTCCGGAGGTTGTAAAAGAAGAATTAGAATTAAATTACTCAGCAAGAACTTTAAGAAATTATATAAAATCAGGAGAAATTTTCAATTTAACAAAAGATGATATGATATATAATAAGAAATATAAAACTAAAAATAAAGAAAAAAGAGTATCAAAAATGATACCTGCAGAAAAAAGTATCGAGTTTCGTCCTGAAGAAGGAAATGATCGAAGTGTTTACGGTCATTGGGAAGGAGACTTGATAATAGGAAAACGTAGAAAAGAATCAGTGTTACTCACATTAACAGAACGAATGACCAGAGAAGAAATAATAGTAAAAATACCGAGTAAACACGCAGAAAGTGTTTCAAAAGCTTTTAATAAAATAGAAAGAAAATTAGGAGCAAAATTTTATAAAAAATTTAAAACCATCACATTTGATAATGGTATAGAATTTCAAAATTATAATTTAATAGAAAAGTCTTGCTTGAGAAAACAAAAAAGATTCGAGATGTATTATGCTCACCCATATTGTAGTGGAGAGCGTGGAAGTAATGAAAATAATAATAGAATGATAAGAAGATGGATTCCAAAAGGGACATCAATAGAAGAGATATCTGAAGAGTTTATAAAATATGTAGAAGACTGGTTAAATAATTATTTAAGACCTATGTTTGATTATAAAAGTTCAAATATGGTAAAATTAGAAATATAGATCATCAATTAAAATTAATATCATGGCACTGGACACTTAATGTTTCAATTTGCAGGATATTAACTTAGTTTTTTTATGTTGACATAAATAATTAGTTCTGCATATAATAGATATAGATAATTATCTATATGGTAAGTATTTAATGAAAGAAGTAATCTTATGAAAAATAATTATAATGAATACGCTCAAATTTTTAAAACTCTGAGTGATACAACAAGATTAAAAATTTTATCAATGTTATTAAATGAAGAATTATGTGCATGCCGAATACTTGAAGCATTTAATATAACTCAACCAACTCTTTCTTATCATATGAAAATGTTAACTGATATTGGTCTTGTTAATGCCGTTAAAGATGGCTCATGGGTAATTTATTCAATTAATAAAAAAAGAAAAGAAGAAATATTAAACTATTTATTGAATTTATTAAAAGAAGATTATTCTAGTAAAGAGGTGAATTAGTTGAATATTATAAATAATATTTTGGTATTTTTAAATGATCAGTTTTTAAAAATGGAATGGCTAAATGATTTAATAAAAAGGATTGTTGAAAAAGGATTTAATTTAGATATTAATGGTCAACTTGGTGGTAGTATAAACTTTTTTTTATATGATATTATAAAAATTTTTATCCTATTATCAGTTTTAATTTATATAATATCTTATATTCAATCTTATTTTCCTCCTGAAAGAACTAAAAAAATAATCGGTAAATTTAATGGTATAAGTGCTAATATTATTGGTGCTTTATTAGGAACGGTAACACCATTTTGTTCTTGTTCATCAATACCACTATTTATCGGATTTGTTAAGGCAGGATTACCTTTAGGAGTGACATTTTCATTCTTAATATCATCTCCTTTAGTTGATTTAGCATCGGTAATACTTTTAGCTAGTATTTTTAACTGGACGATAGCAATAGCCTATGTAGTCGTAGGATTATTAATTGCTATTATTGGTGGTACTATAATTGGTAAATTAAATTTAGAAAAGTATGTTGAACCATTTGTTTTAAATCAATCAAATATATCTGAGTGTTCATGTTCAGAAAGTGAAGTTTTAACCAAAAAAGATCGAAGAAACTATGCTAAAGAACAAGTAATAGAAATAATAAAGAAAGTATGGTTATATATTTTAATAGGAGTAGGTATTGGTACGCTGATTCATAACTGGATACCAGAAAATATTATCGTTGCTATACTTGGTAAAGATAATATATTTTCGGTTTTAATTGCAACTATAGTTGGAATACCAATGTATGCAGATATTTTTGGAACATTACCGATTGCTGAGGCTTTAGTATATAAAGGAGTAAGTATCGGAACGGTATTATCTTTTATGATGGCAGTTACAGCTCTATCATTACCATCAATAATAATGCTAAAAAGAGTAGTGAAAATGAAACTTCTAGTTATATTTTTTTCTATTGTAACAATTGGAATATTAATTATGGGTTATGTATTTAATTATTTTAGTTATCTCTTAATTTAGAAGATAATAATTAATTAAATTATATAGTTTATAAAGTTAATGAAAGGAGAAATATTATGAAAATTAATGTAAAGGTTTTAGGAACTGGTTGTTCATCATGCCATAAATTATATAAAGATGTAACTGAAGTTATATCTGAACTAAATATTGATGCTAATCTAGAAAAAATAGAAGATATCGAGCAAATTATGGCATATAGTGTTATGGGCTTACCGGCACTAGTAGTAAATGAAAAAGTTAAGTTTTATGGAAAAAGTCCAAATAAAGAAGAATTAAAAAAATATTTAACTTCAGATATTGAACCAGATAATCAATGTTCATGTTGTTGTTGTGATTGTGCTAAATAATTAGTGAAAGGATATATATGAAAATAAGTATTATTTATTATAGTATGACAGGCCATTCTAAAAAAATGGCTAATGCTATTAGTAAAGAATTGAATGTTAGTTCTGAAAATATAAAAACAAATCCTAAATTAGAGGATGTTGATTTATTGTACATTATTAGCGGTATATATGGTGATAAAAGTTCACCTGTATTAATCGAGTATGTTAAGGAATTAACTAAAAGAAATGCGAAAAAGGCAGCTCTTATAACTTCTTCTGGTTCTGGAACAACAAAACCAATCGAAGTTAGAGAAATATTAGAAAATAACGGAATAATGGTCTTGAAAGATGAATTTTTATATTCGGGAGGATTCATGTTTTTTGGTGGGCATCCAAATAAAAAAGATATTATGAATGCTACTAATTTTGTTAGAGAAACATTAAAAACTTTATGATATAATAAATTGGATAGGAATGATAATAATATGGCAATAGTAATTTTGATAGTTTTATTTTCTTTAATAGGTATTTGGTATGGCATTAAAAAGCAAGATAAAAAGGCAATTATTATTTCAGTAAGTGTTTTGATTTTACTTGCTATTGCATTATTAATCTATTTATATTTATATTCCAAAAACCCTTATTAATAATTTAAAGTTTAGACTTATTTGAAGGAGTAGTATATGGTTTTGAAAATAAAAGAAAAAGAAGATTTAATTGCTCCTTGTGGTATGAATTGTAGTTTATGTATTGCTTACATTTTTAATAAATTTAATTTAAATAAAGAAGGATTTCATAAAAAGTATTGCCCAGGTTGCATTGCAAGAAAGCAAAATTGTGTTTTTGCTTTGGGAAAAAAGTGTGATTTAATAGCAAATGGAAAAATTAGATTTTGTTATGAATGTAATAAATTCCCATGTGAAGGATTAAAAAGATTAGATAAAAGATATAGGGCAAAATACAATATGAGTATGATTGATAATTTAAATTGTATTAAAGAAAATGGAATTGATCAATTTATAAAAAAAGAAATTGAAAAGTGGAAATGTAAGACATGTGGAGAATCAAAATGTTGTCATAATGGACTATGTTTAAATTGTTAGATTAATACATTGAAAAAAAATAAAAAATATCATTATGATATCGAAAATAAAAATTTATAAATAAAATTTGAAATTATATTATTCCTTTTTTAAAAAATTTAAACCTTATAAAAAGGTTTTTTTACTTAATAAAATTTTTTTCGTAATTTTTTTTTATACCATGATATAATTATTTAAGATAATTATTAGTTATCATATACGGGAGGTATCTTATGAAAATTGGCAACTTTAAAAATGATTATACTGGTTTAAATAATGAACAAGTTAGAGAATCAAAAATCAAATATGGAATAAATTCATTGGGTACTATAAAAAAGGATAGTATATTTAAAAAAATATTAAATACTTTTAAGGAACCAATGCTTTTATTATTACTTGGAACATGTTGTATATACATATTATTAGGACAATTTAGTGATAGCATCATAATGTTTACTTTTATTTTTTTTATCGCTGGAATATCCTTTTATCAAGAATATAAAACGGATAAAGCATTAGAAACTTTAAAAGAACTATCTAGCCCCAAAAGTAAAGTCATCAGAAATAATAGAATTATTGAAGTTAAAAGTGATGAAGTAGTTGTTGGGGATATAATGTTAGTTCAAGAAGGAAATATCATAAATGCTGAAGGGGATATATTAGAATGTCATGATTTTAGCGTTAATGAATCATCTCTAACCGGAGAATCACTTGTTGTATGGAAAAAAGTGAAATTAAATGATAACGAAAAAAAAGAATATTTTAAAAAAAATAAATGTTATGCCAGTACCATTGTTACTGGCGGAGAAGCCATTATTTTAGTTACTAATGTTGGAATTAATACGGAATATGGAAAAATTGGTGATGCTTTAGGAAAAATTGTTGAACCAAAAACATTATTAGAAAAGCAAATTCGTAAACTAATTATTATATGTGCCTCTATCAGTATTCTATTTATGGTAGTTGTTGGCTTAATAACCTTTATTAATAATGTTAATGATGCTCCAACTTTATTTAAACGTATAATAGATGCAATTCTTGCCGGTATTACTATCGCGATGGCTACTATTCCTGAAGAATTACCAGTAATTTTAACTGTTTTTTTAACTACTGGTGCATATCTTATTTCGAAAAAAAAATCGTTAGTTCGTAAAATGAATGCTGTAGAAACTTTAGGTTCAATTTCGGTGTTATGTGTTGATAAAACAGGAACTTTAACTGAAAATAAAATGACTGTTATTGATACTTATGCCCATAAAAAATCAGAAGAATTATTAGTTGCTAGTTTTTTATCATGTGAAAAAGAAGCTTTTGATCCTATGGAACAAGCTATTATTGATTTCTGCCGAAAAAAGAATGTTACCACTGAATTTATGGATGATGAGCCTGTATTTGAATATCCGTTTAGTTCTGAAACCAAAATAATGGGGCATGTTTTTAAGAAAAATAATAATTATAATGTTTATGTAAAGGGTGCATATGAACAAGTATTACCTTTATGTAACTTAAATGAAGATGAAATAAAAGAAATATCAGAAAAAGTTAAGTTTTTTTCAAATAAAGGATATCGGGTTTTAGCAGTTGCTCATAGTAAGAGTTCTAAAATTGAACAATCATTAGATAAATATCAGTTTTCTTTTGCCGGTTTATTAGCATTTGTTGATCCTCCACGTTATGGAGTAAAAGAGGCAATAGAAAATTGCTATCAAGCGGGAATTAAATTAGTAATGATTACTGGTGATAATGGCGAAACAGCAAAAGCAATTGGTAAAGAAATAGGGCTTAAAAATTGTGAAAAAGTTATTACGGGAGAAAAATTAGAAAAAATAGATGATGAAGAATTAGCAAAACTGGTTAAAGATGTAACAATCTTTGCTAGAGTTTACCCAAATCATAAAATGCGTATCGTTGAGGCTTTCCAAAGAAATAACATGGTTGTAGCTATGACAGGTGATGGGGTAAATGATGCTACCGCTTTAAAAAAAGCAGATATCGGAATTGCGATGGGAAAGAGAGGAACCGAAGTAGCTAAAGAAGCATCTAAATTAATTTTATTAGATGACAATTTTAAAACAATAATAACTGCAGTTGAAAATGGAAGACATATCTATGAAAATATTCGCAAAGCTATTGGTTATGTTTTAATAGTTCATATTCCAATTGCTTTAATTGCTTTATTAATACCTTTATTTAATTTTCCAATATTATTATTGCCTATTCATGTTGTTTTGTTAGAGTTAATTATAGATCCGATTTCATCGATTGTTTTTCAAAGATGTATTGCTGATGAAGATATTATGAAAAAAAGGCCAAGAAAAACCAATGAAAACATTTTAAACAAGAAATATGTTTTTACATATATTGTTCAAGGATTAATTATTTCACTTGGTTTTTTGGGTAGTTATATATATTTATTAACTAATGGTTATTCTAGTGAAATGGCAAGAACATTTGCTTTGACAGTCTTAATATTATCTAATCTGTTTATTGTTTATGTTAATATCAATAAAAACTTAACCATTATTAACTTTATTAACATTTTAAAAGATAAAGTTATTTCAGTTATAAATATTGTAATAATAATAGCTTTATTAATAGTTATTTATATACCATTTTTTCAAGAAATAGTAGGTACAGTAGCGTTAACTTTTAATCAATTTTTATGGGCTTTTTCTATAGCACTTCTTTGCACAATATGGTATGACTTGATAAAAATACAAAAAATAAATAGAAAATAATCATAGAATATTATATAGTTATTATAGGTGATAAATATGGATGTGAAAAAATATAAAAAAGAAGAATTATATGATGTGGCAGAATCTTTAAATGAAGAAAATATAAAAGAGCTTATTGAAAATTTATTATCAACAGATGATAAAATAAGATATCCTTCTTTTTTGATTCTCCAATTTAGATCAGAAATGAAAAATGATGTTTATCCATATTGGAATAATTTTCTTAATATGTTAGATAGTGATAATTCATATTTTCGAACTATTGGTTTAAAATTAATAGCGTTAAATATTAAGTGGGATAAAGGAATTAATACTAAAAATATTATCGATAAGTATTTATCTTTTTGTAATGATGAAAAATTAATTACCGCAAGATTATGTATTCAAGGAATCAGTAATATTTTAAAAGGAACAAATTTTGACCAAAAAATTTGTGAAAAAGTTGTAATGAAACTTACTAAAATTAATATTAAAGGCTAGACCTTCAACAAATATTAAAGTTATGACTATAGATGTTGTTAATATATTAATTGAAATAGAAAGAGAAATCTATTTTAAAGAAATTGTTATATATTTAAATAAATGTTTAGAAGAAAGTATAGTTGATAAAAATATAAAACAAGAGATAGAAGAACTATTGAATTAAATTATTTAATAAGAAATTTTTTATTAATAAAGGAGATGAAATTATCCAATGGAAAAACCTCAAATATCAAAAAAAGATATAGAGATAAAGGTAATTTACATTATGTTTAAAGGTACATATTTAGATTTTAGAAAAAATGCTTTAAAAATGCATAAAGAATTAGTTGCTTTTGCTGAAAAAAACAATTTAATAATTCCGAATGTTACAAAAATAATTACAATTTATCATGATAATCCTTTTATTACTAAAGGTACAAATTTAAGAACAAGTATGGCTATGACAGTACCACTTGACTCTAATTATAAAGAAGAAGGCAATATAAGTACAATGAATATATTAGGTAAATATGCAATTCTTCATTATAATTTATCGAGAAGAGAATATGATGAGGCATGGAAGTATTCTTATCATGAATGGTTATTTAAAAGTAAAGAAAAGCCTAGAGATTCTTTTCCATTTGAAATGTATATTACAGAGCCACCAAGAAATGCAAAAGATAAAAGTTTAACCGACATCTATATACCATTAGAATAAATAATAGATAAAATAAATAAAAAAATGTTTAAAAAAGTATCGAAAAAAAAGCAGATAATAAATTGTAAAATTTCGGTTTTTTTTTAATAAAAAATATTGACAAATGTAAAAAGTACACTTACAATATATATTGGTGATAAAATATATGAAAGTAAATAATCCTTTATATAAAAAGATAGGTATTCATTTAATTGCGTCAATATTTACGGTTGAAAAGGGCATTGTTAAAGTGCTTTTAGTAAAAAGAACTAATAAACCATATAAAGATAAGTGGGCTCTTGTTGGAGGAGCTTTATATAATAATGAAGATCTTGAAGAAGGAATAAAAAGAGAAATATTTGAAAAAACGGGTATCGTAGGAATTGACGTTTCGATATTTAAAGTTTTTGGAAAAATTAAAAGATCACCAGTTCAGAGAATGATTGCTTTAGGTTATCTTGGAGTAATTGATGCCAATAAAGTAAATTTTTTGAAACAAACATTAAAGACTTCTGATGCTGATTGGTTTGCTCTTGATAATATTCCGCCGCTTGCATATGATCATAAAGAAATTCTAGATGCTGCTTTTAATGAATTAAAAAATAAAATAGTAGAATCAAATATCTTACAGTCTTTATATCCAAATGGTTTTACTATGCCTGAGATTCAAAAAGTATATGAGACCATTTTTAATAAAACGATTGATAAAAGAAACTTTAGAAAAAAATTTTTAAGCTTAGGAATTATTGAAGATACAAATAAATATACTAAGTTTGAGGGGACTAAGCCTGCAAAGTTATATCGATTTAAAAAGCATATCAAAATAAAAAATGTATTATAAATACTTTTTTTTAGGGTTAACAAGTGTAAAAAATACAATTCATAGAAAGGAATAATATGAGAATATGTTTTATTGCTCCTAGTTCATATGGTAAAAGTACTGCAGTTGGAATTATTCAGAAACATTTTAATTCCCAAAATATTAAAATTGCCAAACCACTTTATGATTTACAAGCATATTTTTATTATTTTATCGAAAAAGAAATAGGTGATACCCAAGATGGAGAATTATTACAATTTTTAGGTAATAAAATTAGAAAAGAAAATCCAGCCTTTCTTTTAGATAGTTTTTATCAACAAGTATTAAATTCTAATAATGCGATCATTACAAATGATGATTGCCGACCACCAGATTATTTATTTTTAAAAGAAATGGGTTTTATATTTATTAAAATAAATGGGTTTAAAAGAAAGAGAGGTGATTACGTCCTAGCAGATGAAAAAAATAAATTAGAGTGGCAATGCGAATTATCATGTGATTATGAACTAGATAATACTAGTACTTTAGAAGATTATGAAAAAAATATTTTAAATTTATTAAAGGAGATAATGGAAAATGAGAAAATGTTATATAATACCGACCGAAAGTTGTTCTTGTAATTGTACTTTTTGTATATCAAAGTCTCGAGATTATAAAAATAAATTAAAGGCAAATAAAGATAATCCGTTTTTAGAAAATGCTGAAGATATACTTAATACTTTAAAATTAAGAGGAATAAAAAATTTTGAAATTACTGGTGGAGGTGAACCATTTTTAGATAAAAATTTAAGTCATAAAATTTCATTAATAAAAACAGTAATTCAAGATGCCTATATTAAAATATATACTAATGGAAATCACCTACAAAAAATTGATGGTTTAGATGAAATAAATATTTCGATAGCGCATTATAATGATGAAATAAATAAACAAATTATGAATCCGAATATATATGTTCCTTTGATTGATAAACTTACTTTTTTTAGAAATAATTATCCGGATTTAAAAATCAGATTATCAATCCCACTTTTAAAAGAGGGAATAAATAATGAAGATAAGATAAAAAAATTAATTGTTCTTACTGAAAAATTTGATGTTGAATATGTAATTAGAACTATTTATCCCCATACTCCTAATTATAAAGAAAATTATGTAAATGTAAATTATAATCATCCTAAAATTAAATATGAAAGAGATAATGATGTAAGTGATTTTAACGAAATAATTTGGTGGTCAAATAATGAATTATATGCTAATTGGTCACTTCAAAGAAAAAAACATTTATTTAGTTATTTATTATTAAAACCTGATTCTCAAAATTATATAGAGGAAATTTTAAATCTTTTAGATAAAAAAGATTTTAGTTATTATATTAGGTTATATGAAGATATTAATAAAATTATGTATTTATACCGAGATAAAGAAATTGAATATCAAGAAATAATTAAAACTCATTTAAAAGCATTATCAATTTTATTTGGTTCAGAATTTTTAGTATTATTTTTAAATAAAAAAAATACTCTTTTAACCATTGAAGAATTAGTTTTAGAAACTAGTAAGTTAAAATATGAGATACGAAATAAGTATGCTTTTACTCAAAATCATAATGGAAAAATTAACTATAATGGTTATAATATTAAGGCTAATCTTGTTCATGCTCCTGATTTTGCAGGAAAAAAAATAGATGAAGATATTGATTTTTTAGATAATCTTAATTATATTAAACCAAAAACAAAAACCCTTTCTTTAGTAAAAAAATATCGGAGTTATAAAGGATGATATTAAGTGGTTTAAAAATCGAAAGCGAAGTTAAAAAAGGTAACATTAGTATTTATCCCTTTAAAAAAGAACTTCTTAATCCTAATAGTTATAATTATCGCTTAGGTAATATTATATATGAAATGATTGATGATGTAATAGATCCTAAAATAGAAAGTAAATATAAAAAAATCGTCTTAACCAAAAAAGGATATATACTAAAACCATATAGATTATATTTGGCTTGTACTAAAGAAAAAATTGGCAGTAAAAAATATGTTACTCAACTTATAGGTAGAAGTTCTGTTGGTAGATTAGGTCTTTTTCTTCAAATCACTGCACCTTTAGGACATGTAGGATGTTATCATAATTGGACTTTAGAATTAAAAGTCATCGAGCCGTTAAGAATATATCCCAATATGAAAATAGGACAAGTTACATTTTGGAAAATAAAAGGCAAAAAAATAATTACTTATGAAACAGGAAAATATAATAAACATAATATGCCATATGTTAGTATGTTTTATAAAGGAGGAATTAAATGATCTTATCAGGTGATAAAATCGAAAAATGTATCAAAAATAATAAAATTAAAATTATACCCTTTAATAAATCTCAAATTAACCCTAATAGTTATAATTATCGTTTAGGAGAATATTTAAAAGTATATGATGAAAAGCTATTAGATTCAAAAAGAAAATTAAAAACTAAAATAATTAAAATCCCTGATTCTGGTATAATTTTATATCCTAATAAAATATATTTAGGATTTACTGATGAAATTATTGGTAGTGATTATTATGTTCCAATTATTACTGGCAGAAGTTCAACTGGACGTTTAGGTTTATTTGTCCATATAACATCTGATTTAGTTGATATTGGTTTTCAAGGAAGATTAACTCTTCAACTTCATGCTACTCAACCAGTAAAAGTATATAAAGGTATGGAAATTGGTCAGATAATGTTTTGGAAAATATGTGGTAAAATAAAACTTTATCAAGGGAAATATCAAAATTCTGATGGCCCCCGAGAAACAGAAATATGGAGGGATTTTAAAAATGAAAAATAAGACCGTTGTTTATTTTATGAGGCATGGTTTAGATGATGAATCTTTTGTTGGAGGTTGGAGTAATGGAAATCTTACCGATGAAGGAAAGTTACAAGTCGAAAAAAGTGCTGATTTTATTGTTCAAAATATTAAAGATATTAACATTATATATCATAGCGGACTTAATAGAACAATTGAAACAACCAATATCATAAATGAGAAATTAAAATTACCAGTATTTGAAAATAAAGATTTAAGAGAATTAAATAAAGGTATCTTAAATGGTATGAAAGTAGATTTAGCTAAAGGCATATATCCTAAATATTTTCCTAATCCTTTAATTAATGAAAGATATCCAAATGGAGAATCACTTCAAGACTTATATGAAAGAGTCATTAAGTTTTTAGATAAAATTGATAATTATGATAAATCTTTATTAGTAACTCATCGAGGTTTTATTAATATGGTTTATTTTATTCTAAATAATATTAATTTAAATTATAATAAAACTCAGTTTAATGTTACTCATGGTTCAATCCATAAACTTGAATTAAAAAAGATAAAAAGAATATATTAAAAACATAACATGAAATTATAACAATAATTTGATATAATGATAAAGGTGATTTAAATGTTAGAACAACTAGGTAGTAAAACATATTTAATAAATGTTACCAATAAAGTTGGTATCTTTTTAATTAATGAAAATGATGTTGTTATTATAGATACCGGTTTTGATGATCAAGCAGGTCAAGAAATAATGGATCTTTGTGCAACTAAAAAATGGCATATTAAAATGATATTAAATACCCATAGTCATATTGATCATATTGGGGGCAATAATATTATTCAAAAAAAGTTAAATGTACCGATATATGCTAAAAAAATGGAAAAAGCGATTATTGAAAATCCCGAAATAACTGCGGCAATAGCTTTCGGAGGTTATCCTCATAAATATTTAAGAAGTGATTTTTTACTGGCTAAAGAAAGTAATGTTTTAGAATTAACTCCAGAAATATTACCAGCAAGTTTAGAAATAATAGATTTACCTGGTCATAATGGTAATATGGTTGGTTTTAAAACAAGTGATGATATTTATTTTTTAGCTGATGCTATTGGGGGAGAAAGTACCCTTAAGAAATATACAATCCAGTTTAAGTATAATGTTAAAGAATATTTTGAAACCTTAGATTATATCAAAACCTTAAAAGGTAAACTATTTGTTCCTAGTCATGGAGAGAATTTTTCTCAATTAGAATTGGATTATATAATTAAATTAAATAAGGATGCTTCTGAAGATATAATTAAAAATATCAAAAAAATATGTCGAAAAAAGATTACTTTTGAACATATATTAAAACATATATTTAAAATTTATAATATTAAAATGGACTTTATTCAAAATACTTATATTGGAGCATCAATAAAATGTTATTTATCTTATTTATTAGATCAAGGTGAGTTAGAAATAAATATTGAAGATAATATATTATATTGGAGAACTTTATAAAGTCTCTTTTTTTATTAGAAAAATTATTGTATAATATATCTAGAATAAAGAGGTGTTTTTATTGAAAACCGAAATTCAAAAATTAGATGAATATTTTCGAGTACTTAATTATTTATCATGTGCTCAAATCTATTTGAAAGATAATATTTTATTAAGAAGGCCCCTTGAACAAGATCATATAAAATCAAAATTAATTGGTCATTGGGGAAGTGCTCCTGGTCATAATTTTATTTATATGCATTTAAATAGGGTAATTAATAAATATGATTTAAATATGTTTTATATATCAGGACCTGGTCATAGTGGCCAAGCTTTAATAGGAAACGCTTATTTAGAAGGTACATATTCAGAAATATATCCAGAATTTACTCAAGATGAAGAAGGCTTAACTAAGTTATGTAGATTATTTAGTTTTCCTGGTGGAACATCAAGTCATGTTGC
>Ga0265294_10004277_pt1 | contig 17922 bp, 14 predicted proteins | sample MunlanPumphouse3_FD_192504 | JGI IMG/M metagenome (GOLD analysis project Ga0265294, IMG submission 192504) | Groundwater microbial communities from a municipal landfill in Southern Ontario, Canada - Pumphouse #3 | ecosystem: Environmental > Aquatic > Deep subsurface > Groundwater | place...
TTACTTTACCTGTTGATTTAAGTGCCACAGCTTCAGTACGAGAAGTGTTGGTTGTATGGCGAATTCTGATATTGGTAAGGGTCGGAATTGACTCTTCTGTTCTACTTTCATTAATGAAAGAGAGACCTGTACCATAGTCATCAACTTCTAAAGAGTCAATGGCAACATTCACTCCGCCTATGAATTCAAGAGCAGTATCACCTAATTCACGTGATGTGTTGGTAGTGTGGCGAATTCTGATGTTAGTCAAAGTAGGTATTGTGTCAGATGAATTCAAAGCATCAAAAACAACAGCTTTGGCAAAACCTTCAATTAAAGCATCGTTAATTATAGGAGAACTATTACCTTCTACTTTCAGAGCAAAGCTATCTCCAGTTCTGGAAGTGTTGGTTGTGTGCCTGATTCTGATATTAGTAATGGTCGGAATTGTGTCATCGGAAGTAGATTTAATTTCAATTCCCTTAGCGAAGTCTTGAATATCGATATCATCTAAAACAACATTAGAATCTTGAACCTTAATAGCAATACCTTCATCTTCAATTCTTAGGCGTGAAGATCTGGCTGTATGCATAATTACGATATTTGTTAGGGTAGGAACATCATCAGAATTATTGCCCAGAATCTCAAATCCTGTTCCGAAGTTATCAATCGTAATACCATCTAACAAAGCATTTGAACTCCCATTGATTTTAATCGCAGGAAGCTGACCATCAACACCATTTAGAGTTAAACCAGTGAGAGTTGGTGAAGCCTGGTTAATCTCAATTGCTGTGCTGGCATTCATAATGGTACAGTTGGTAAGAGTTGAGTTGCCACTAGAAGGATTAAACCTAAGTCCTTGCCATGATCCTGGTCCTTGTGCACCTGTTCCCGCAGAACCGAAGATAACATTATTGGCGATTAGTTCACCCTCAATAACAAATTCATTACCATCCATAAAGTTGACTACAGTTCCATCTTCTATTTCAAAAGATGCACCCTCTTCAACTGAGATTTCGCCATAGACATTATAGGGTGATAAATCAACTTCCCAAGTTCCTGTAACCGGAGTACCACCCCCAACAGAAGTACCTGTAACTGTAATATAATCTTCATAATAAAGGCTTTCAGTAGCAATTATATTCTGATTCTCATCAAGGTGGGAGACAACTAAACCTATTGTATAGACACCGCTTTCAGGGTAGGTGAAGCTTAAATTTTGCTCATTACTATCAATAATAGCATCATTATTAAGATACCATGCCCAGTGGGTGGGGTTACCTAAGGCAAATCCCCAGAATTCAATGGTTTCGCCGGCTAGTATTTCAGTTCTATCAACCTCAATTGCTATTTCAAAAGAATCAACAATTTCAATTCCAAAGCGTTGAAGTGCTCTTGCATCGTTGGTAGGATCAACAACTCCAATTGTCCATGTTTGGTAACCTGTCCAAAGCTCAGGTGCAAAAATAGTGAGCTCTAACCCAGAAATTGCATAACTTATATCGTATGATGCAGAATCCATATAGAGTTCTAAGCTTGACAGGTCATGCTCAGGATAAGAGACATAATCAGCCACATTAATTACCTGCTTGGAATTTCGGATAAGCGAAAAGTAATCAGGGAAATCGATGAATTCAGGGTAAATAGGTTCAATTTCATTAATTCTAAAATCATCAATACTAAGATAATAAGCATTATAATTAATCTCACCTAGTATCCCAATTTGATAAGTAGCTGACCACTGAGGGATAAATGTTCCTTGGATTAACTGATAATCACCATCAACCACACCAACTTGACCTGTGATCTCCATCATCTCAGTAAATCTTTCACCTGCGGCATAATAAATACTGACAGAAGCACTTGTAGAATCCGCACCATCTTGTCTGGCATATATTTCAACTTCATACTCTCTTCCGGCTTGAAGTTGAACAGGTCTCATTAACCAAGCGGTGCCTCCAGAACCTAAAACAACATTATACTCTCCGGTTCTTGGATCTCTGTTATAATCTGTATCAGTTTCATTGATAGTCCAAGGAGTCTCAGCTAATTCTGGATCTTGTGTCCATCCATAGATAGCTGTTGAATTGTGCTCATTATTTTCTTCAAAGCTTTCAACAAATGGATACTCATAAATAGTTGGATCAGGGGCTGTAGTGAATGACCAGACATGAACATCTTCAATTAATTGACCATACGAATTATGGAAAAAAACTTTCCAGTAATATGTTGTGTCATTGTATAAATAGCGATTGTATGGTGAAACTGCATCATCGACTATAGTTGCATAATCAAACTCAGGATTGTCAGCAAGATATAAGATTGGTTCAAAAGTGTTATCAGCCATTGTCCAGACTAAGCTTTCTTCGATTGACACATTAATTGCATTATGTGCCGGTGAGACTAAAATTGGAGCATCCGGAGAGGTAGGAGGAAGATTACCTAACACCACATCATCTATGAAAAGATAATATTGATATTGACTAAGATAGTGAATTGCCACATATTTTGTATTATAAGGAAGGTCAGTTTTGACATATTGATCCCAAAACATTGAAATATTGGTAACTTCAATCCAAGTAAAATCATCTTCTACATCATTTCCCTCGGTTGACCAACCCACCGCAAAACTCTCTGTTCCCATAGTATGACTTCTATAATAGAAGGAAAACTCATTAGAATCTTCAGTCCAATCCAACTCATTGGAGACCATGTATTGATCGTAGGTCCCGGTGGTTGAGGTGTATGAACTAAATCTTAAAGAATAGTCGCCACTATGTGGCATTACGTTTGATCGAATTATCGGGTTAAATTCGTTTGTTTCTATCAAATTCCAGTTTGGTGAGGGCCACGTTTCAAAACCATCTCGCAACTGCTGTGCTAATACGCCTGTAACCATAAAAAGGGTTAGCATTAACGCTAAAATAACTTTCTTCATCTTTTCTCCCATAATTTTGTTAAGATAAATTAACAACTATACTTAAAATTAAAACTTATTTTTATACTTAGTATTTTGTGGAACTATTTCCACACTTCACATCTTTTTTTTGTTATATTATTAAATGTAGTAAGCTAATTATGGAGGTGAATCACAATTAGGCATTGCTTCATATCGTTTATATTAATTCACAATATCTATCTAAAGCTACTAACAGTGAGGGAAAGAGATAATCATAATACATCTGTTTATATTTTGCTAATATTTCAGATATACAATACTATTCATGAACATAATCACACATTACATAATTGTGGTCATGCCATTTATTCTGTCAATAGAGATTTTATTTATTTTTTAGTTTTAGCAATACATAGGGCTTAAAGTGCCTATTAGAAGTTAATAATTCCATTTTTTATTTCATCCTTTCTCCTTGGTGTCTATTCTAATTTCCATTTTTACTTAATTAATTAGGAGCTTAAAAGAAAGTTATAGACTTATTTTGAATCTATTTTTTTATGGTATAAATGATAATTAGATAAAAAGGATAATAAAATGGACGAACATAAAGTCATCTATTCGATGAGTAGAGTTGGAAAAGTTATTGATACGAACAAGCAGATTTTGAAAGATATCTATCTTGGCTTCTATTATGGTGCTAAAATAGGTATAGTAGGTTTGAATGGTTCCGGTAAAAGTACCTTGCTGAAGATTATGGCAGGTATTGATAAAGATTTCTTGGGTGAAGTTTCAATGTCTAAAGGCTATACAATAGGATATTTGGAACAAGACCCTCAATTAGACTCGGAAAAGACAGTACTTGATATTGTAAAAGAAGGCGCTGCTGAAAGTGTAGCTCTCTTAGAGAGATTTGAACAGATTAATGAGAAGTTTGCCGAACCGATGAGTGATGATGAAATGGATGCCTTACTTAAAGAGCAAGGAGAAGTTCAAGATAAGCTGGATGCTGTTAATGCTTGGGATTTAGATAGCAGATTAGATCTGGCAATGGATGCATTGAGATGTCCTCCCAGTGATTTAAAGTGTGGTGTAATTTCCGGTGGAGAGAAAAGAAGAGTTGCCTTATGTCGCCTACTTCTTCAAGAACCTGACATCTTACTCTTAGATGAACCTACTAACCACCTTGATGCTGAGACAATTCTCTGGTTAGAACATCATCTGCAAAACTATAAAGGAACTGTTATTGCTATCACTCATGATAGATACTTCCTTGATAATGTAGCAGGTTGGATTCTTGAATTAGACCGTGGTGAAGGGATTCCTTGGGAAGGAAACTACTCTTCCTGGTTAGATCAGAAACAGAAAAGATTGCTACTTGAATCTAAAGGTGAATCAAAACGCCAGAAAGCTCTGCTCCAAGAGTTAGAATGGATTAGAAGTAGCCCTAAGGCACGTCAAGCCAAGAGCAAAGCCAGAATTACCAATTACGAAAAGATGGCTTCGGAAGAGTTTCAAAAAGAGAATTCTACAGATCAACTTTATATTCCTACAGGTCCTAAATTAGGTACAAATGTTATTAGAGCAGAGAAAGTAGCTAAAGGCTTTGACGACAAACTCTTATACGACGATCTTACTTTTGACTTACCTGCCGGTGGTATTATTGGCGTGATTGGTGCTAATGGATCAGGTAAAACTACCCTCTTCAACATGATCACAGGTTCTGCTCAACCTGATAGCGGTAAGTTTATCATAGGCGAAACAGTAAAGCTCTCTTATGTTGACCAAGCCAGAGTTATTGATTCGGAAAAGACTATTTTAGAGCTTATTGGAGATGGCAGAGATGTCATGATGGTTGGTGATAAAGAGATTAATGTCAGACAATACTTATCTCGTTTCAACTTTGGCAGTAAAGAACATGGTAAACCCATAAAAGTGCTTTCCGGGGGAGAAAAGAATAGAGCTTACTTAGCTCTAACTTTGCAAACAGGCGGTAATGTACTGCTTCTTGATGAACCTACTAACGATCTTGATATCAATACTATCCGTGCTTTAGAAGATGCTTTGATGACCTTTGCCGGTTGTGCTGTGGTGATTAGTCATGACCGTTACTTCTTAGATAGAATCTGTACTCATATTCTCTCTTTTGAAGGAGACTCTAAAGTAAAATGGTTCGAAGGAAACTTCTCTGATTATGAAGCTAATAAGTTAGAAAGATTAGGTGAGAAAGCTCTAGTTCCTAAGAGAATTACTTATAGAAAACTAACACGGGTTTAATTGCTAATTACGCTAATTTCACGAAGTTATTAACGCGAATACGGAGCCTCTTAAATTCCCCTCTAGGGAGGGGTGGCAGTGTATTTCACTGACGGGGTGGTCTCTTAATTCCCCTCTTCCCTTCTCTGACAGAAGGGAAATGAATACGGATGTGGGCATCCGCAATCCCAGTAAAGAAGGGGAGTTAAAAGTTTTCTTATCAATATTTAAGAGGGCGAAAGATATTTCGCCCCTACATAAGATTTTATTTCATCAAAATCCCTTTGACTATCTGAACATTATGCTCACTCTCCATCCTAAATAAATAGATTCCGGAAGCACAAGCATTGCCCTTCATATCTTCACCATTCCACACCACATTATGGAAGCCTTGATCAAACTTAGATTGGGCTAAATTAGTAACTAACTGCCCTCTCACATTATAGACATTAAGCTTAACGACTTCAGCTTTGTCCATAAAGAAGCTTACCGAGGTGGAAGGGTTAAATGGATTGGGATAGATATTTCTTAAAGTAGTTTTAGTAGGAATCACAATTGGTTCATTATCATAGTTGGCATCTATTCTGACTTGATAAGGACCATGGAAATTAACAGAACCATCAAATTCATTCACTTGCAACCAGTAGTAATAAGTAGTATTTACAACAACATTCTCATCAACAAAACAATAAGAACTGGTAAGAGTGCTGTTAGTTGCTTCTATTATGACACGATTAGCCTTGATAGCTGTGCCTTGTTCATCTATTTCATTCCTATAAACATTATAGCCGATTAAAGAAGATTCTGATTCTGAAGTCCAAGTAATCTGGGCATAGTTCTCAGCAGTTTGAATTGCCATGAATGAGGTTAGGGTAACAGGAAGGGTGCTATCATAGTCTGGGTTTAAGTAAGGGTAGCCATCATTTTTACTGCTATCTATTTTCCAAAGATGAATTAATCCATCCGGAGTTTCTCCTTCAATATCCCAATTTGCTTCTGTAAAGGTGGTTAAGGTTTTCATCTCTTCAGTTGTTTTAACTGTTCCACCGCCTGAACTTCCTAGTCGTCCAGTGGTCTCTTTATCCCAGAAAGAGTTTGATATTGATGAACCTGATTGGGTATTGCCTATTAAACCACCCTTATAATATCCCTCATCAGCAACGGCACCGGTTGCATAACAGTTAATGACTGTGATATTATGGGTTACACCCAATAATCCTCCATGATATCCCATTCCATTAACAGCAGCGGTTGCATAGCAGTTTCGAACTGTTAAGTCATACGAGATTCCTACTAAACCTCCTATCCAATTATATCCCGAAATTGACCCTGTTGCATAGCAATTGTCCATTGTTGTTGAACCATCAGAAAAACCTACTAAGCCTCCAGCCCCATAATTTCCGCTAATACTACTAATACTAACTGATCCGGTAGCATAGCAGTTCCTGATTATTGAATTTGAACATAATCCAATTAAACTTCCTGTGTTGCCCTTACCGTAAACCTCGTTATCTATTAATCCTAAATTGGAGATAGTAGCTCCATTTGTATAACTAAATAAGCCTATGTTACTTGTAGTTGATCTGTTAATATATAAATTTGAGATGGTTTTGTTGTTACCATTATAAGAACCGGAAAATTTATTACTATTATTTCCTATCGGACTAAACCCTTTACCTTCATTTAAAGTAGCAGTTGAAGAAGCATCAATATTAGTTGTTTGGACAAAATATTTATCCCACAAAGTGTTATCGTTACTGAGAGCATTTAAATCTTCAATAGTAGCTACTTCATAAGGATCTTCTACCGTACCTGAACCACTTAAGAATTCATACGCCCAAGCACTCGTTACTGCTAAGATAAATACAAAAAGGAATAAAATTGTTCTTTTCATCTCTTTTTCTCCACATTAATTAGTTTGTTTAATTCACTGTTTATCCAAGTGTTTAGGCTTGAATGTAACTTAATATTGTTTTAAAATTAGTTGTGGAGTTTAAAGCTACAATATCGCAGCAACTAATATCATAAAACATAGCATAATTAAATTAATTTATATGTGTGTCAAGTGTTATTATTTTATCTTGAATTTAATTAGTGTTAATTAGCATGAATGTCTTGTTTTACTTCTCCTTGGAACCATAGCGGGTAAACCATATAAATCTCATATTGCAATCTGAGTAGAAGTGTACTAACCTTTATCAGTTACTTAGTCAATCTCAGACTTCTTAAATATTCCCTTAAAATCACTTAACCACATTCTAACTCCCTTAATTATATAGTTTGGTCTATAAACTTAAACAGTAATGATACATTGGAGTATCTGTTAAGGGAATTTAGTTCGGTTTCGATAAACTGCCAACTTTCTTTGTATTGGGTTGGATAATCAGTGTTTGTCATTGTAGGTAGAAAGGGGATTAAATACTCTTCAATGGGTCGATTAAGAGAGGATATAAAAACTTCAACATCTTCTACCTTACCTTTTTTATCAGGATTGGGATTATCAAAAATCACATGTTCTAGATTGCGCGAGAAGTAAAATAGTTGATAAGGGTACTTCTTGCTTATTATCTTATCAATAGTGGTCATAGTTCTTATATTATTACTTCTTTTTTTGTTTCGTTTAATGATTCTTTCTTTTTGTTCATCACCATCTACTAGAATATTAGTTAGAGTATAGTGTGTGTTTTCCTTTATTTCTTGATTTATTACAACATTTTCTTGAGGAATGAAACATCCATCAGTGTCCATTATGTGAAGTATTGCTAAGATATCTTTTGATAAGTATTTCCTTTTCCTGCGAATACCATTTATGACATCACCGATAATCTTTTTGGGAGAATCTTTCACTACCGAATCATAAAATATATCACCAAATTGTATCTCAAACCTGATTTCACTATCTAGGTATAAACTCTGTAATCTTTCTACTAATAAAGTTTCGTCAGAATATCCTTCAACAATAACTATTATAACCTTCTTAGACATCTTTCTTCCCCGCTTCTCTAAATGCCTTTCTAATACTATAACTGTCTGTTTCATTATACAAGCTCTCTTCTTGACCTCCAAGTTGCACTGCCCGAAGATACATATCCCTCATATTACTGAGCTTCTTGACCATTTTAAGCTGAATAAAGCGGTTTTGAGGATTAGTAGAAGTAAACCAAATATTTTCTTTAGTTAAAACCTCTAATATGCGCAGATTATGAGAAGTGAAGAACAGCTGACCCTTACCATTATCTTTAATAATTTCAACTAAATCTCCAATTAGATATTCAAAAATACCTGAATCAAGTTCATCAATGACAACGCAAGCATTAGGATTATTATATACTGATATCAAAGTACTTAAGATAGAGATTAGCTTCAAAACCCCGGCAGATTCGCACCTTAATGGCAAGCGAACACCATTATTATCTGAAAGCAATTCAAACCTTACTCCTTCATCACCATTTTCCGTAGTTTCATTAGATATTTTATTAACTATTACCATTAATCCGGGAATGATTTTCTTTAGAACAATATTAACTTGGTTTATTATGTTTTCATAAATTGTGTATAATTCTTGAGATAGTAACGTAGCTCTGTTCAAATCTAAAGGTAATTGACCTCTACTGTTGGGCAATTGAAAGCTAAAAGGAATTAAAATGTTTGCAAAGATAATCCCACTTTGACTATTATCAATTACATGAAAATCTTTATTAAAATTATGAACTAAGTTATCAACTAGCTCAATCTCTTTTAGAGTCATTAAACTATCTCGAACACCTTTATACTCTTTTCTAAAAATAAAACTGGTCTTTTTAGAATAGGACATTTCATTAGCTAACAAGACTTTAACTCGACCATCTTCGTTAATGTTGCTTATTTCATTATTTCTTATCCTTATCTCGTTACCAATCTTTTCCACTAAGACTTTCATTCTTTTTCGTGGCTGATTTTCTCTATATATTAGACTTTCATTAAATACAGAGAGATTCTCATCTTTATCTCTATATCCTAGTTTTACTTGATATTTAAGCGTATACTCTCCATATTTATTAGTTATAAGATAATCAAACTTTAAATCAAGAGTTTGTGCATTGCTTTTAACTAACTTTTGGGTTCTATTAGGTAACTCTCTTAGATCAAGTAAGGTTTGTAAGATTTTGAAAGCTTCTACAACAGCTGTCTTACCTGAACCATTCTGTCCATAAATACCTATAATATCGGACTTTTCCAGGTTTTCAAATATAGAGTTTGTTTTTATAGTACCAGCTTCTATATTTTTTAAGTTATTAACTTGCAAACAATTTATCTTAATAATTGGTTCCATCTACTCCTCCAATATTTAAATACATATTAATTAAATATACAATTTATGTCAAATTAAAAATGATTTAAGAAAAACATTTATCATTTTAACTTTTAGCTTCGTATGTTTATACAGAGTTTCATTTCGTGCTAACCTCGGTTAAAATCTCTTTTACTTGACAAGATTCCCCTCAAATTTTTACTTTATTTTTAAATACAAAAATGTGGAGAACATAATGATAGAAAGAGCATTTGATCAATATGCTAATAAATACGATGAGTGGTTTTTAAAGAATGCAAATGTCTTAGCTTCAGAGGTTGCCTTAGTGGCTCACTTTTTGGATAATCCCGGACGCTCCCTTTCGGTAGGTTGTGGGAGTGGTTTATTTGAATCTATTCTCAAGAAAGAGTATAAGATTATTATCACAGACGGTATTGAACCTTCGCAGGGCATGGCAGAAATAGCTACTAAAAGAGGACTTAAAGTTACTATAGGAAGTGCAGAAGAGACAGACTACGGTACCGAAATATATGATACTGTGATGTTTAATGGTACACCCAGCTACATTACTGATTTGCAAACTGCTCTTCATAAAGCTTTTAAAACTCTCAAAAAAGGTGGAATGATAGTTGTCTTAGATGTTCCTAAAGAGAGTAGTTATGGACTTCTCTACAATCTAGCTAATGAGATTGGCACTTGGGATCATGAATATTTTGAAGATGCGAAAGCACCCAATGCTTATCCTATCACTTTTATAAAAGAATCAAAATGGCGTTCCACTCCGGAAATAATCAAGATGTTAGAATTGTCAGGCTTTACTGATTTCGAATTTGCTCAAACTTTGACCAAACATCCTGCCTATTCAGATGAAGTTGTAGAACAACCTATTCCGGGTTACGATTGTGGCGATTATGTCGCTATTAAGGCTATAAAGAAATAAGGAGATAACATGAAATTGAATGTATGGAATGATGTTGAAAAGATTAGAAAAACCTCGCCCCTAATCCATAATATAACTAACTATGTGGTAATGAATAACACAGCCAATGGCCTACTTTCACTGGGAGCTTCGCCTATCATGTCACACGCTATTGATGAAGCTGTAGATATGACAAGTATTGTTAATGCACTGGTTGTTAATATCGGTACTTTAAGTGAAAATTGGATTAAAGCTATGAAGATTTCTATCAGAACTGCCGGATTAAGAAAGATCCCAATCGTGATTGACCCCGTTGGTGCAGGTGCTACCCAATTCAGAACTAAAACTGCAAAAGACCTATTTGCCATCACTAATCCGACTGTGATTAGAGGTAATGCTTCTGAGATCATGGCATTAGTTGATACTAATATTCAAACTAAAGGCGTGGATAGTAGCCACTCTTCTAACAATGCTTTACAGGCTGCTCTTTCTTTGGCTAAACAATATAAATGTATTGTAGTTGTCAGTGGCGAAATAGATATAATCACAGATGGCACCAAGACTATTTATATCGAAAATGGCGATAAGATGATGCCACGCGTTACTGGGTTAGGTTGCACTGCTACTGCCTTAGTTGCTGCTTTCTGTGCTGTTAATACAAACTATCTGGAAGCTTGTGCTAATGCTATGGCTGTGATGGGGATTTGTGGTGAAATCGCTGTTAAAACTTCTGTGGGACCTGCTTCTTTACAGCTCAACTTCTTGGATAAACTCTATACACTTACTCAAACAGAAGTTGATTCAACTTTAAGATATCATGAATAAACAAGAGATAGATTACAGTCTCTACTTAGTTACGGATCGCTCTCTGACCCTGGGTAGAGACTTATTGTTTGTTATCGAAGAAGCCATTTTAGGTGGTGTAACAGTGGTTCAGCTTCGTGAGAAGAATTGCTCAAGCCGTGAATTCTATGACATTGCCTTGGAAGTAGCTACACTTACTAAGAAGCATGGTATTCCTTTAATTATTAACGATAGAATGGATATAGCCTTAGCTGTTAAAGCTGAAGGTTTGCATATTGGGCAATCTGATCTTCCTTATGCTATTGCAAGAGAAATTATGGGCAGTGATGCTATCATAGGATTATCTGTTGAAACGGTTCAGGATGCTATTGATGCTGAGAGCTTAGATGTTGACTACCTTGGAATTAGTCCGGTTTTCTCAACCACTACTAAAACTGATACTGCTCAACCACTTGGTTATGATGGTATTAGAAAGATTAAAAGTATCTCTTCTCATAAACTAGTTGCTATTGGTGGAGTTAATTTGGCTAATACTGCAAATATGATAAATGCCGGTGCGGATGGAATTGCAGTTGTTTCTGCTATCTGCTCTGCTGATTCTCCTAAACAAGCAAGTCAGTTGTTAATTGAAGCTATGAGAAAAAGTTAACATAAATATAATAACAAACAATAAATTACTTAATGAGGTTATAATGAAAAAATATACAAGAATCTTAACAATTGCAGGTTCTGACAGCGGAGGTGGCGCCGGAATTCAAGCTGACATCAAGACTTTCAGTGCTTTAGGATGCTACGGAATGAGTGTGATTACCGCCTTAACTGCTCAAAATACACAAGGTGTTACCGGTATTTACTCTGTTGAACCGGAGTTTGTTAAAGCCCAGATAAATGCAGTTCTCTCTGATATTGGAGCAGATGCTGTCAAAATAGGTATGCTTAGCACGCCGGAAGTCATTAAAATAGTGGCTGCGACTATGCAGGAATATAAGATTAAGAAAATAGTTTTAGACCCTGTAATGGTAGCTAAATCTGGTGATAAGCTCTTGCAAGACAATGCTATTGAAGCCATAATTGAGCATCTTTTCCCTATAGCAAGTATCATCACACCAAATTTAAGTGAAACTCAGATTCTAACCGGTTTGACCATTATGACTCGCGATGATATGCTAAAGGCTGGACAGAAGTTGCTAAGTCTTGGTTGCAAAAGTGCAATAGTCAAAGGTAGTTTCTTTAGAGATGACCTGCTTCCTGACCTCTTTATTTGCCAAGATAGCGGACACATGTGGCTAGAATTTGATAGAATTGATACTATTAATAATCACGGTACAGGATGTACACTATCTTCTGCTATTGCTGCTTATATGGGGCTTGGTAATAGTGTGTTGGAATCAGTGAAATTAGCCAAGAAATACATTACAGAAGCAATTGCCAGTGGAGCTAAATATAAGCTGGGAAAAGGTAAAAGCCCGGTTAATCACTTCTATAATCTTTGGAATAAATAGGCTATTTAATGAAGCTTTGTAATCAACTTTGGCAACATTCAGAAGAGATAATTAAACATCACCTGAATCACCCTTTTTCTCGTCATTTGGCGAAGGGAACTCTTGATCATGATATCTTTAGGTTTTATCTGCAACAAGATGCTATCTATATTCTTAAGTATGCAGAAGCGATGGATTTACTTGCCCATAAAGCCCCAACTTCTGAATTAAAAGATGAGTTTCTTCACTTATCCCAAGAATCATACGAATTAGAACATATCTTTCAGGCTCAGCTATTTAAAGACTACCAAGTTCAACCTTCTGAAACCATGCAACCTGCCTGCTTAGCATACACTTCTCACCTACTGGCAACTATTGCCAATAATGACTTTGTAATAGGGTTAACTTCACTTCTCCCCTGCTTTTGGGTCTATTTGGAGAATGGCAGAAACATTGCCAAGCATAGTGTAACTAATAATCCTTACCAATCCTGGATTGATACCTATCTAAGTGAAGAGTTTGAACAACAAACAGAAATGGTGAAACATTATATTGAGCTCTATGGCAAAGATGCTTCGGAAGAAACTAAAAGGATGATGTTTGAAGTGTTTAACTACTCCTGTAGATTAGACTACCTCTTTATGGATTACGCCTACAAACAAGTAATTTGGGATAAATAAGATGAAATATTTTACTCTAGAAATATGTATTGATTCTGTAGAATCGGCTATTATTGCCCAGAATAATAATGCGGATAGAGTTGAGCTTTGTGCTAATCTTTTAGAAGGTGGCACAACCCCTTCCTACGGAATGCTTTTAGCAACAAGAGCTGAAATAGATATTGAAATAGCCTTGATGATTAGACCTCGTGGCGGTGATTTCTGCTATTCTGAACTTGAGTTTGATGTCATGAAACAGGATATCATTATTGGCAGGGAATTAGATGTTGACTGCTTTGTTTTCGGTATTCTTCTGCCTAATGGAAATATTGATGTTGCCCGAACCAAAGAGTTAGTTGAACTGGCAAAACCCCGAGAAACTACTTTCCATCGGGCGTTTGATCTAACCCCAGATCCCTTCCAAGCTTTAGAAGATGTGATTGCTACCGGTGCAGATAGAATTCTTACTTCCGGACTGCAACAAAAAGCTATTGAAGGCAAGCAACTGATTAAAGAGTTAATTATTGCTGCCAATAATAGAATCTCTATTATGCCCGGTTCCGGGGTAAACCTAGCCAATCGTGATGAATTACTAAACTTTACACAGGCTAAAGAGCTGCACATGACTGCCTTTACTCAGATAGAGGGAGAAATGAAGTTTCGACCTGATCATATCAATATGAGTAGTTCCAAAAAGATAACTGATTATCAGATTAATGTTGCTGATCCCAATATTATCCATGATATGAAGAAAAAAAAATCTATCCATTGAATTATGCTGTAGAGACGCAATATTTTGCGTCTTTTCGGGAAATAGGTTAAATAAACAAAACACAAAATGTTGCGTTTCTACAAACCTCGCCAATAGAGTCTAAGTGTAAACACTGCTCTAATCGACCATCCTATAATAACATTGCCAGTTCTTTATAAAAAATATTAACTTAATTAACTTTTTCTATTGACATAATAATTAAACTTATTATGTTGACTAAATGAGTGGGAGATGTGTCCGAGTTGGCTTAAGGAGCACGGTTGGAAACCGTGTGTAGGTGAAAGCTTACCTAGAGTTCGAATCTCTACGTCTCCGCCATTCTTTTTAATATTTTGTTGTATATTATTTCAAACTTATGATTGTATTTAAATACATTCCAAATCATTGGTACACGAGAGAATATGCAACTTTTTTTATTCCTAAACAATTTCGCGAAAACATCTCGTCATGCCTTTTCATTTTTCTTTTTCGTGTTCATTCATGGCTTAAATAGGGTACCCACAAGGGATACCCCTACGATTATTAATTTCTTCTTTTACTTCATTAATAAATTTAAATAAATGGCGGAGAGTTAGGGATTCGAACCCTAGGTAAGCTCACACCTACAACGGTTTTCGAGACCGTCCCATTCAACCGCTCTGGCAACTCTCCCCTATCTTTTTCCTTTAAAAAACTTTTTAAGTAACTTGGCTGATTCCTCTTCCATAATCTTAGTAGTGAGTATGGGATTATGATTAAAATGAGAATCCAGCAAAGTATTATAAACTGATCCGGCAGCTCCGCCCTTGGGGTCATAAGCTCCAAGCACAACACGACCGACTCTTCTCCAAATTATCATTCCGGCACACATAAGGCAAGGCTCTAAAGTTATATAGAGCGTGTAGTCATAGAGATACTTCTCCGGAGCTTGCTCAAGAATCAACTTTTCAGCATGGGCTAAAGGATCTTGCAACTCATTTGTCCGATTATGTGCTTTTAAGACAACTTTATCACCTTTTACCAACACAGCACCAATAGGAACTTCATTGTTGGTATAAGCAATCTCAGCTTCATCAAGAGCTAATTGCATGAAATAGAAGTCAGCAGAAGTTTCAGAATTTACCATTATCTTCCAATGCTGTAATATTCAAAACCCATCTCTTTTAAGTCATCAGGTTGATATTGATTTCTTCCGTCAAAGATAATTGGGTTTTTCAATCTTTCTTTAATGGCGGCAAAATCAGGGTTTCGGAATTGATTCCATTCAGTAATAAGCAGTAGAGCATCAGCATCTTTAAGTGCTTCATAGTTACCTTCCGCAAAGCTTACACTTGGATTATCAGCAAATAATCTTTTAGCTTCATTCATGGCAGCTGGGTCATATGCAACAACTTTAGCACCAGCTTCAGTAAGCATTTTGATAATAATTTGGGCAGGAGCTTCGCGCATATCATCTGTTTTAGGTTTGAATGATAATCCCCACACAGCAAAAGTTAGATTAGTTAAGTCTTGTCCAAAACGCTTAATTACTTTCTCAGCAAGAACCTTTTTCTGGTCTTCATTTACATCTTCTACAGCAGTAAGCACGCGTGCTATCATGCCCTCTTTATCAGCTATTTTAATGAGTGCTTTCACATCTTTAGGGAAACAAGAACCACCGTAACCGATACCGGGATAGATAAATTGGTAGCCGATACGAGAGTCAGAACCTATACCGTGTCGGACTTCACCAACATCAGCACCGACTAATTCACAAAGTCTGGCTATATCATTCATAAATGAAATCTTAGTTGCCAACATGCAATTGGCTGCATACTTAGTCATCTCTGCACTTCTGATAGACATAAAGATGACCTTTTCGCGACTTCTGGCAAATGGTTGATATAGCTCGTACATAATCTCAGCACATCTTGCATTATCAGTACCTACAACTACGCGATCCGGCTTCATACTATCAGAAATAGCATCACCTTCTTTGAGGAATTCAGGATTAGAAACAACATCGAAAGTTAAATCCACTCCTCTTTTGTCTAAAACAGCTTGAATTGTTTTCCTGACGCGATCTGCAGTGCCGATAGGAACAGTGGATTTATCAACAATCACCTTGTGGCTATCCATATGAGTTGCAATATCAGTGGCTACAGCTAAAACATATTGTAAGTCAGCAGAACCATCTTCATCCGGAGGCGTGCCGACAGCAATAAAGCAGACATCAGATGTTTTAACAGCAGTAGCGATATCAGTGGTAAAGCTAAGCCTTCCTTCCTTTTTATTGCTTTTAACTAACTCTTCTAAGCCCGGTTCCCAAATAGGAATTCCGCCTTGATTGAGAAGTTCTATCTTGCTTTTATCATTATCTACACATATTACATCGTTTCCCATTTCAGCAAAACAAGTTCCGGTAACTAAACCTACATAACCTGTTCCGATAACTGTTAGTTTCATATTATCCTCTTTTTAAATTTTATAGCCCTGAGGGTTTTTTGTTTGCCAATTCCAGGCATCTTTACATATATCTTCTAAATCATATTTTGTTTGCCAATTTAAATCGTTTTTTGCTTTTGTGGAATCTGCATAACAGCTTGCAATATCACCTTCTCTGCGTCCGACAATCTCATAAGGAATCTCTCTCCCTGTAATGGTACTGAAAGAATTCACCATTTGCAGAACACTATAACCACTTCCAGAACCTAGATTGTAGATATTCAATCCAGAACTTAATTTAAGCTTCTGCAAGGCAGCTACATGTCCCCTTGCTAAATCAACAACATGGATGTAATCACGGACTCCGGTTCCATCAGGAGTTTCATAATCATCACCAAATATTCTTAGCTTCTCTAATCTGCCAATTGCTACCTGTGAGATGAAGGGAAGTAAATTATTAGGAATCCCATTAGGGTCTTCTCCTATTAATCCGCTTTGGTGAGCACCTACAGGATTGAAATATCTTAGCAAGACTATATTCCACTTAGGATTTGCTTTATAAAAGTCTCTTAAAATATCTTCTATCATTAGTTTAGTCCTACCATAAGGATTAGTAACAGAGAGTGGGAAGTCTTCTGTGATGGGAAGTGTTTGGGGATTGCCATAGACAGTTGCAGAAGAGCTAAAAATAAGATTAGTACAATTAAATTCACGCATAACTTGCAGGAGTTTGATTGTACCGGTAATATTGTTATCGTAATATTCGAGAGGAAGTTCATTAGATTCACCTACTGCTTTTAGGCCGGCAAAGTGAATAACTCCCTCTATTTCATGATCTGAGAAGATAGTTCTGAGACACTCTTGATCGCGAATATCACCTTTTACAAAAGTAACGTCTTTATTAGTGATGGCTTTAACTCTTTCCAGAGCTAATTCAGAGCTGTTAGAAAGGTTATCCAGAACCACAACATCTATATTTTTGTTTAATAATTCCACGCAAGTATGGCTTCCAATGTAACCTGCTCCACCTGTAAGTAATAATTTCATTTAACTACTCCTCAATGATTTGTAAATCTTCATTTTTTAGCGTTACTTCCACAGCTTGATTAATAAAATTAGCAGTTATGATAATTTTATTGGGGTTTTCACCCTCTAAGACAAATCCAATGGTTCCGGCTAAAACTCCTGAAACTATTTTAACTTTTGTTCCCTTTTCTATAATCTCTGTCGGCATCATGAGATAGCCTTCTTCTTTAATAAAGTAGAATCTTTGAAGCTCTTCTATTAAGACATCCTGATGCTTCACGGCAATGATTCTTACTATTAATCCGGGACGAAGCAACACAGACTTTTGCTCGAAATTCATTTTGACAAAAAGATATCCGGAAAAGAGAGGTTTAGTAGTTTCAATCTTCCTATATTTATACTTTCTGGTAGTGGAATATTGAAACTACTAAACCTC
>Ga0265294_10004279_pt1 | contig 17920 bp, 13 predicted proteins | sample MunlanPumphouse3_FD_192504 | JGI IMG/M metagenome (GOLD analysis project Ga0265294, IMG submission 192504) | Groundwater microbial communities from a municipal landfill in Southern Ontario, Canada - Pumphouse #3 | ecosystem: Environmental > Aquatic > Deep subsurface > Groundwater | place...
ATGTGGGAGATAATGGACACAAGAAAGACATGCAATGCAATCATACCCCAGGGAAGCATCGGTATCTGTGAAATATGGGAAGCAGAGTTCTCGGCTGCCGCCACAAAGTCGATCCCCAGGAAGAGGGGCATACTGAGTCCTACCAACAGCATAAAGAAATAGGAAATAGCGTTGGCAACCCGCACTTCGGCCTTACCAGGCACCACCGAATGATCCGCTTTCATAATCATGCCAAGGATGAATGCGGGGAGCAGGATTTCAATGTGGATACTGCCCCCTTCGCCGTAGAAATGTGTTGAAACAAGATATATGGCATCAATCACCACAAACAACAGGATAGAAAAGAGGAGAATCGCCTTCCAGTCCTGACGAAAACCGTAGCTGTTCATCTTTCTCCATCCCAGCCAGATCAGCAGGATGGCAACCACCAGGATGACAAACATCTGCCAGCGCATACCAATCATCAGGATTTGGAGCGGTATCATCAGCAGGATTGTGTCCAAATCGTCGAAGATGGCCAGCACCTGCACCTTCTTGTACACCCAAGTGTAACGCAATCCCGCAGCGGCAAGCATGGTGAAGAGTATCCCCGCGGAGGTGGGTGCTGCATACCGGCTCAGCAGAAAGGTCTCCTTCCAGATCTCTCCGTTCTTCCAAATCTGCAGCTCTGGCGGCGCCACAGCAAAGAGATAGTAAAGCGCCACCAGGATCCAGGGAAAAGCTGCTGCGCCCATCGCCACAAAATAGTCGACAGTATAGCTGCGCCATTGCTTCTTGTTGATCTCAAACTCACGGCCTACATTGATCATGATAAAGGCAAGTGAGATATAGAGCAATCCATCTGTCACCGACTTGAATGTGTCAAAATACCCTCCCAGCAGATGGGGCACAATCTGTGATAATATGAGACCTACAACCAGTAAAAAAGAAAAAATATATACTTTTCTCATCCAAAAAAATGTTATGGGCGTTTGTGAGAATCCCTTTGTAGAAACCTAACAACAAATCGGGAACAAAGATACGAAAATCTGACATTTTTCATCGTTTCCAGTTGTTAAAATACCCTTTTGACATATTCTCGAACCAAGAGATCAGTTAATGATCCGAAAGATGCCCTCCTGCAATGGCATCACCCTGTATATCTGCAATGACTCCGTGGCGGGTCCCCTCACCGGACTACCCAGTCCGTAGATTGTCACGAAAAGCGAACCACAACGAGGACACTTGGCATATCCATCGCTATCCGGTTCAACTCTTATCTCCCTACTCTTTTCGTAAGGACAACAGCAATCATAGGCATAAAGCTTGCCGTAGGCCCCGGCAACCACCAGGAGACCGGCATAGCCCATCCGATCCTCAGGCCGTCGGCGGTCATTCTCAAGAAGAATCTTATATTCCAGCTGATTACCCAAGACATAATCGGGACCGTTGAGATCGATGAGAAAATTGACCTGTGCAAAAGGGATGCTATTGCGATAAGGTTCCTCACCACAGGAGAGAACCATTGCCAGCAGGAAGAACAGGATCGATCTGTTTCTGTACATGAATGTGTCCCTTTCTCTCTATCTATTTGCTCTCTAAGTCTCTGACGCCTGGTCTGCCGAAGGATTATTTCAAAGGGTTGCCCCGTCAAGAATCTGATCAATCAGTGAAAGCTCTTCCGCAGTGAAGGTAAGATGTTCCTGCGCCTTCAGGTTATCTTTCAACTGATCCACGTTCCGTGCGCCAACGATGAGAGAGGTGACTCGCTCATCGCGAAGAGCCCAGGCCAGTGCCATCCCGGCCATGCTCTGCCCGCGGCCGGCAGCGATCTTATTCAGCTTCGCCACCTTTTCCACGAGCAGCGGTGCGACCTGTTCCTTTTTCAGAAAACCAGCGGGGTCAGCAGCACGCGAATACTCCGGGATGCCGTGCAGGTACTTGTCGGTGAGTAATCCCTGCGCCAGGGGTGAGAAGGCAATGAAACCGGATCCAAATGCGCTTGTCACAGCAAGGATCTCCTCTTCCGGATATCGGTTAAACATGCTGTATTTATCCTGGAAGATGAGACAGGGTACATCCCGTTCCGCCAGGTAGCGCATTGCCCTGCGTGCTTCCTCCGGCGGGTACTTCGAGATACCCACATAGAGTGCCTTTCCCGCCCGGACAATATCGACCAGCGCCTGCATGGTCTCCTCCAGAGGAGTATTCGGGTCGTAGCGGTGAGAATAGAAGATATCAAAATAATCCAGTCCGGTTCTTTTCAGGCTCTGGTCGATGCTGGCCATCAGGTATTTCCTTGAGGATCCGTCGCCATAGGGTCCCGCCCACATCAGGTGTCCCGCCTTGGATGCGATAACCATCTCATCCCTGTGTGAGGCGAGATGCTCTCCCAGTATCCGGCCAAAATTGCTCTCAGCCGACCCCGGGGGAGGTCCATAGTTATTGGCCAGGTCGAAGTGGGTCACCCCCGCTCCGAAGGCACAAAGAATCATATCCCGGGCGGTGTCGTAATCGTCGGTAAATCCGAAATTGTGCCACAACCCTAATGAGATCCTGGGAAGTTGTAGTCCGCTCTTTCCGCAATAGGCATATTCCATGGCAATATCTGTTCAAGTGGTTGGTCACTGCATTTTCTTATCGATCTCCCCGTCGGAAAGGACACTGATCACCTTCAGGCCGTCCGGTGTATAGCCCGGCGTCCGTGTGGCAAACAACTCACTCACCACCAACAGCATCTCTTCCGAGGCAAGCACCCGCCCGTAGGGAATAGCAGTCATACGGGCCAGCGTGAGCGCCAGTGCTTCCCGGATCTCATCCTTCAGATCATTCCCGGTATGCATACTGTGATCGATCATGGTTCGTATCAGCTGTGAGGGATCGGCATTGCTGATCTCGGCAGGAATCCCCTGTATACCGAAACTGTGGTTACCCAGGTGACTCAGTTCGAAACCCAACGCTTCCAGCTCCTCCCGGATGGCAGGCAGTGCTGCGGCCTCAGCAGCTGAAAGCTCAAGTACCTCAGGAAAAAGCACCCTTTGTGAGACACCCTTCCGGTTGATGATCTGTGCCAGGTATTTATCAAACAGGATCCGCACATGTGCCCTGTGCTGATCGATGATCATCAGCCCCGATTTCACCGATGTGAGGATATAACGTTGTTTGTACTGATAATGCTCCGGATAGAGGTCGCTTTCCGGTATATTGGAACCGGCTCCAGCCGGAGTGAACAGGTTTCCCTGAGACACTCCATCTTCGGCAGGGAACGCATCCTCTTTTTCCTTTTCCTTCTCAAAATCCCGGTAGAGTTGTTCCCAGCCCGAAGTTGGTGACTTCGGCCGGAAGGAAACAGAGGATGGCTGATGAAAGGGGTTGTAGTTGGGATCCACACTCACACGGGGCATAGGAGAGCTACGTGACGGATCAAAGAGTGGTATCTCCGGGGCATCCTCCCGGTCGAAATCGATGCTGGGCACGGCATTGAACTTACCAAGTGATTCCCTGATCGTCACCAGTATGATTTGCCAGAGTGCCTGCTCATTTTCGAACTTCACCTCGGTCTTGGTGGGATGGATGTTCACATCGATCGTCTCAGGCTCTACCCGGAAATAGATGAAATAACTCGGTTTCTCATTGGGGGCGATCAGCGGCTCAAAAGCCTGCATCACCGCCCTATGAAAATAGGGGTGACGGATGAAACGATTGTTAACGAAAAAGAACTGGCTGGCACGTCCCTTTCTGGCAAACTCGGGACGCGCCACATAACCATAAATCTTTCCCAGTGAGGTCTCCTCATCGATCTCTATCAATTGCTGGTTGATACCCCTCCCTTCCAACTGTACGAGACGTTGCCTTAAGTTGGTCTTCGGCAGGTGGAGCGTCTCTATCTCATTTTCGATGAGGGTGAACTCGATGTCAGGGTTCACCAGCACGATCCTTTCTATTTCGGTGAAAATATTGCGGCGCTCTGTTTCGTTCGATTTCAGGAACTTGCGACGAGCAGGCACGTTGAAGAAAATATTCTTCACCGCTATGGAGGTACCGGCAGCACAGGAGAGAAATTCCTGCTTTTCCAGCTTTGAGCCGCTGATCAACAGGAAGCTGCCCAGCTCCTCCTCCCCGCGGCGACTTTTCACCTCTACCTGTGAGATCGCCGCAATAGAGGGGAGTGCCTCCCCCCTGAATCCCATGGTAGAGAGTGCAAAGAGATCGTCCGCACTGCGGATCTTTGAAGTGGCATGGCGCTCAAAAGCCATCCGAAGATCGGTAGCCGACATTCCCTTGCCGTTATCGATCACCTGAACAAGGGTGCGGCCCGCATCCTTGATGATGATGCGGATCTGCGTGGCACCCGCATCAATAGCATTCTCCACCAACTCCTTCACCACCGATGCGGGACGTTGAATTACTTCGCCGGCAGCGATCTGGTTGGCAATGGAATCGGGGAGCAGGTGTATGATGTCAGACATAGGCAATTCAGTATTGTGTTAGCGGATGATCCAGAAATAGAAAATGGCAAACAGCAGGGCAATGATCAGTATCAGTATCAAGTTGTGCGAGAAAAACGAACCCCTGCCGGTCAACTCCTTCTCTTTCCGTTTCCGGAGGTGTCGTGTCTGGGAAATAAACTCCTCTTTAAATACCTTCGGCTCCTTTTTCGGCTCCTCAGGAATCACACCCATCTCTTTTTTGATCTCAAGGATCCGCTTCTCCAGCTTCTTTTTGCGGGCTTCCTCCTCCTCGTTATAGAGGATGGGGGTATAACCGTATTTGCGGGGTTTTCTGTTGTTGTAAAAGAAAAATGTAGCCATAGCAGCGTTTATGTTGTGTGATACAAAGATAGTAGACGGGTAGCGCAATGACAAATGCTGATACCCGTCAGAGCGTGATCTCCTCCCGCCTGAAACGGCGCGGGCGCTGTTCGGTGGCTTCCGACGCCTTTCGCTCATTGTCGCGGAAGAGATCATCCGGCCCCGTGGGCCGGAGGTAATCGAGCCATACAAACCCTTCCAGCCGTGATTCTCCCTCTTTGAGCTGCGGTAAGGGGGTAGTAACCGCGGTGGTGGTAGACCAGAGCTTCAGCCGTTTGATCTGGTTCTTCTCAATATCCATCGAGAGATAGGGACTCTCGGTCTTATTGAGGCCGATGATGGTGCTGTCTTTCTGCAGGAGATAGTAGAGAGACTGCGCATTCCCTTCCACTAGCAAATGATAGAGTTCTCCCCCACGAAAATAGGCGGTCATATCCCTGCCACTCAACTGGTTGTACTGATCGGGCGTTCCTCGGTCCTGAATGGCAAAGGCATAATCCCGGATAACCGCTTTCTCCAGGGTAGAATCATTCAGCAACAAATCGATCCGGTCACCCAGGATCTGGTTGTTTTCGTTCCAGAGCACCGGATTGCCGGTGAGATAAACCATCGAGTCGCGGGAGGAGTAGTGAAGTGAATCACAGATACCCTGTATGTCGGAACGGTAAAAACGCACCTCATGGTAAGCTCTGATGTCACGGAAAGTGGAGTCGGTTTTCATTACCAGCGTATCACCATGCAGAAACATGCTTTCCTCCTGTGAATAATCGATGGCAAATGCAGAGTCGGTAGCCAGGCCATACTCCGTCTTCTCATTATAGAAGCCATAGTTCCCCTGCAATATCGCCTTCCGTGTTTTGTCCTCAAGGTACATATTGCCAAACACCTCTCCTTCACCGCTCAGGCGGTTGTAGAGAATGGTATCACCAATCAGCACCTTGGTACCGTCACTGCTGTATACCTCCGAGCGATCCAGCAGACGGGCATCTTCGGTGACCGTATTGTACCAACCTTTGCTGGTATGGACATAACCACTGTCAGAGACAATACGCGAAGGTCCGAGGATATCGGCATATTTCGACCCGGTATGGTATTTCAGCGTATCGGCATAAATGATGTAATCTTCGTTTACCAGCTTCACGCTGTCGCTGAACAACGCCTCTTTTGTATCAGGGTCATACTGACCCCAAAAAGAGGTGAGCTCATTCTCTTCGTCTACCAGCATCCCTCCCTCAAAGTAATAACCCAGATTGGATGCACGGTCGTAGTCGAGGCTGTCGGTGAAGAGTGTCACATTCCGGTCTTCCATCCGGATATGGTTGCGCAGACGTGCCAGCTGGCTGTTACCGTCATAGTGCAGATAATCGCCATATACAAAGATGGTATCTCCCTGCTCCATCCGTACATTACTGAATGCCTCGAAGGTGTTTGTTTGTTGGAAGAGATAGGCACTGTCACAATACATAAAGGCTCCTTCATGAAAAAAAACCACGTTGCCTGTCAGGATCTCGGCGGCGAAACCATTCCGTTTACTCCAAAGATCTGCCTGCCGGAGCTCTATGATCTGCGTCTCATCTGCGGTGGATGCCACTCCTGCCGGGGGGGACTGCGTCATTGCGGATCCCATAATGGTGAAAAGCACACCCAAAAAGAGCATGCTATCCCTCAAGCGGTGTCTGCTATTTCTGCTCATTTTCCGGAAGAAAGGCCTCTATTTCAGCCAGCCCTTATATTTCAGTTCGCACCCCTGCCAGGCGGGATCAATGCGCACGTATGTTTGTTCGATTTTCTTCTGCAGCCACTCATCTACCAACTTCTGCTTTCTGGCTTCCTCTGCCATCTGTTTAACGATCTGATAATCGTTATTGATATTGGCCCGATGCCCTTCGTTCCGGGCGGTGATCCGGATCATGGCGGCAACCTGGCGTCCTTTGTCATTGAGCATGATGAAGGGATCGGAGATCTCCCCTTCCTGCATCTCACCTGCGATTTTCGCAATATCCTGGTTCAGTTCGTTCAGGGCAAAGCGGGGGGTACCTGCGTTGAGACTGCGAGGGGTATTGTTAACCATGATCCCCTTGTTGTTCCGCGTCTCCTTGTCTGCCGACAGATAAGTAGCCGCCTCGTCGAAGGTGATCTTTTTGCCGATGATTCCGCTACGGATGGAATCGAGACGAACCAGCGCCGTATCAAGCGATTCCTGTGGCACCCGAGGTTTCAGCAGGATATGACGAAAGTTACCCATGTCACCGCGGCGCTCTATCAGCTGGATGATGTGAAAACCATATTCCGACTCCACCACATTGGAGACCTTCTTCGGATCACTCAGTGCGAAAGCCACATTCGCAAACTCGGGCACCAGCTGCGAACGATTCATGAAACCCAACTCTCCTCCCTTCATGGCGGAAGGATCTTCCGAGTGGAGCAATGCAAGCGTGGAGAACTCCCGCTCGCCGCTATTGATCTGATCGGTGTATTCACGCAGGCGTGCCTTCACCTTGTCAATCTCCTCCAGCGGTATCTTCGGTTCTGCCGTGATAATCTGTACTTCCAATGTGGTCTGGATAAATGGCAGGCTGTCTTGGGGCAGGCTATTATAATACTTTCTGATTTCAGACGGTGTCAGTTGTACATTACCAAAATGCTTTTGCTGCACGCCTTCAACCAGCTGTTGCTCCCGTATCTGATCGCGCAGATCCTCCCGGATACCGGCGATGCTCTTGCCGTAATACTCCTCCAGCCGCTCCACCGATCCGGTAGAGGCGATATATTCATTGATGAGGTATTCGAGTTGGCGGTTTACATTCACCTCCTGCACCTCGATGCTGTCGATTTTGGCCTGGTCGAGAAAGAGTTTTCGAACCGCCAGCTGTTCAGGAATAAAGCAGTAGGGATCACCCTCGATACGCTGGTTCTGCATCAGGATCTCCTTGCGGTATTCCTCCACTTCCGATTTGAGAATGGCCTCGTCGCCCACCACCCAGACAATCTCATCAATCACATTGTTTTGTGATAACGCCGGACGGACTGCTATGAATGCAGTCGAAAAGAACAATATCTGCAAGATATACTTCATAGAAATATCTGTTAGTAAAAGCAATGTAAAAGTAGTGATTATCCGCTAAGCAGCAAAATAGATTGATGGTTAAAAGTAGTTATAAGCAGAGCTACCCCGTTGCATTCTCACAACGTGCCACAAAAAACAGGGAGACGTCCCTATGGACGCCTCCCTGTTACCTTACCATTACAATCCTGTCAACCTTCTATGGCAGCCTGTGCTGCGGCCAGTCGCGCAATGGGCACCCGGAAGGGCGAGCAGGAGACATAGTTGAGCCCCACGGTATGGCAGAACTTCACGGAAGAAGGCTCACCTCCGTGTTCCCCACAGATACCGCACTTGAGGGTAGGCTTCACCTCACGTCCCTTGGCAACAGCCATGCGCACCAGCTGTCCCACACCGTTCTGATCGAGCACAGCGAAGGGATCCTGCTTGAGGATTCCCTTGTCGATGTACATCGGCAGGAACTTGGCCACGTCGTCGCGGCTGTACCCGAAGGTCATCTGAGTCAGGTCATTGGTTCCAAAGGAGAAGAAATCGGCTTCGGCAGCAATCTTATGCGCCGTAAGGGCGGCACGCGGAATCTCAATCATGGTGCCGATCTTGTATTTAACCGAGTCGTTCTTCTCTGCAAATACCTGCTGGATGGTCTTTTCGATGATATCCTTCTGAGCCTTGAACTCGTACACGATACCGGTGAGGGGCACCATGATCTCCGGCTTGGCTTTGATTCCCTCTTTTTTCAGTTCGAGTGCCGACTCCATGATGGCACGGGTCTGCATCTCGGTGATCTCGGGATAGAGATTGCCCAGGCGACAACCACGGAGTCCCAGCATCGGATTGGACTCCATCAGACCCTCAACCCGGTCGTGGATATCCTTGTAGGAGATGCCCATCACCTTCGCCATTTCCATCTGACCCTTTTCGTCGTGCGGTACAAACTCATGCAGCGGTGGATCGAGCAGGCGGATGGTGACGGCGTGGCCATCCATCGCCCTGAAAATCCCCTCAAAATCCTTCTTCTGCAACGGCAGCAATTTGCTGAGTGCCTTGCGGCGTCCCTCTTCATCCCTGGCCAGGATCATCTCACGCATCGGCACAATCTTGTCCTCCTCGAAGAACATGTGCTCGGTACGGCAGAGGCCAATCCCCCTGGCTCCGAAATTGCGGGCCACTGTGGCATCATGCGGTGTGTCGGCATTGGTACGCACATCCATGCGGGCATATTTGTCAGCCAGTTCCATCAGTTCAGCAAAATCGGCATCCAGCTCGGCATCCTGGGTAGTGATCTTCCCCACATATACATTTCCCGTGGATCCGTCGAGCGAGATCCAGTCTCCCTCCTTCACCTCCTGCCCATTGATGGCCATGGAACGTGACTTGTAGTCGATGATCAGGTTGTTGGCCGCAGAAACACAGCACTTACCCATACCTCTGGCTACCACGGCAGCATGTGAAGTCATTCCCCCACGGGCGGTGAGGATGCCCTGCGCAGTGGCCATACCCCGCAGATCCTCCGGCGAGGTCTCGATGCGGCAAAGTATCACTTTTTTGCCTTCCTTGCTCCACTCTTCTGCCTCGTCGGCATGGAACACCACCTGTCCAGCAGCCGCTCCCGGTGAGGCAGGCAATCCGTGGGTAATGCGTTGCGCACGGGCCAGCGCTTTCTTGTCGAACACCGGGTGCAGCAATTCATCCAGCTTCTCCGGATCGCAACGCCGCAGAGCGGTCTTCTCATCAATATAACCCTGATGCAGCATATCCATGGCGATCTTCACCATGGCCGCTCCGGTGCGCTTGCCGCTACGGGTCTGCAGGATCCACAGCTTGCCATCCTGAATGGTGAATTCCAGATCCTGCATATCCTTGAAGTAATCTTCCAGCTTCTGTTGCACCTCGATCAAATCCCTGGCGCAGGCAGGCATCGCCTCTTCCAGAGAAGGATATTTAGCGGCACGCTCCTCTTCAGGGATTCCCTGCAGCTTCGCCCAGCGGCGCGATCCCTCGAGGGTGATCTGCTGCGGGGTGCGTACGCCGGCCACCACATCCTCGCCCTGTGCGTCGATCAGGTATTCCCCATTGAAGATATCCTCTCCGGTAGCGGCATCACGGGTGAATGCAACACCCGTGCCGGAAGTCTTGCCCATGTTTCCATATACCATCGCCTGCACATTGACGGCAGTACCCCACTCCTCCGGGAAGTTATTCATTTTTCTGTAGAGAATGGCCCGTTCGTTCATCCAACTGTCAAAAACGGCACATACCGCGCCCCAGAGCTGATCCCACGGACTCACCGGGAAGTCGTGACCGGTCTTCTCCTTCACGGCTGCCTTGAAACGCTTCACCAGTTCCTTCAGGTCGGTGGTACTGAGGTCGGTGTCCAGTTCCACACCTTTCGACTCCTTCATCTCATCCATGATCTCCTCAAAGGGATCAATATCCTCCTTGCTCTGGGGTTTCATGCCCAGCACCACATCTCCATACATCTGCACGAAACGGCGGTAGGAGTCCCAGGCAAACCGTTCGTTGCCCGATTTGCGGGCGATACCTTCCACGGCATCATCATTCAATCCGAGGTTCAACACCGTATCCATCATTCCCGGCATGGAGACACGAGCCCCCGAGCGTACCGATACCAGACAGGGGTTCTCCTTGTCTCCAAACTTCGTGCCGGTGAGCGTCTCGATCTGGGAAACGGCCTGCTCTACTTCACCTTTCAAGGCAGCAATCACATAGTCGCGCCCCAGCTCATTGTACTCGGTACAAACTTCGGTGGTAATGGTAAAACCCGGGGGTACGGGTACCCCAATCAAATTCATCTCGGCCAGGTTTGCCCCTTTCCCTCCAAGCAGGTTCTTCATATCTGCCCGCCCTTCGGCTGCACCGTTACCAAAGGTGTACACTCTCTTTTTTTCCATTTGATGTTTTGTTATGATTAATTCAATGTTACATATTGATTTGACGAATCCAGCTGCAAATATAGCATTTTATCTGTAGATGAATTTTTTATGACAAATAGTTTTTCTCTATACGTGACCCGTCTACGGCACGCTCACCGTGTCAGCTGTTGCATTGTGTACCGCTGGAGGAAGCAACCCTTCCTCCGTCAGTGGCGTCAGGATCGAATCAGCATGCTCTTCGCCCAGATGTATGTTGTAGAGTTGAATATGTATGGTATAATGAACCGAATCAAGCAATTGCAGATATCCATAAATGTTTTGGAGCGTATCCCGACGGATATGCGCAAGCGTATCTTCCTGAAGATATTTTCTAGCAGAGGTTTCGTATGTTTTGTTTTCGGTTATCAGCTGTGGTAGATAAATGGTTGTATCCCTGTATTCCAATGCGAGCAGGGAAGCAAGACGTTGGGGAAACCGGGGAGGAATGCCAATCACACTGAAGGTGAATGCAAAATGATCGCCCGGAATCTTCGCATTGAGTTCGGACTCCTGCAGGTGAAAACGAAATCCCCTGTCTGCAGCCGATGAGGTAAAGGAATAGTATTCGGGTATATATGCAGGAGAGAAGCTCCGCGGGTCAGTCACCTCACGGGCGGCAGTTCTGCTTATCTCAGCATCCACCACCTTACGGGCCCGATCCAGACGCGCCTTGACCGAGTCGTTCATCTTCAGATAGAGGTCTATTCTGTCGGAATACCAGGAGAGAGAGCTGTCCCACTGGACAGGAGTCACCCCGTGCATTGCAAAAACGCGGTTGATGTAGGCCTCTTTTTTTTCAGGGGTATTGAACTGGTGATACTCATTTTCCATGGTTGCCTCAGCAAGGTAGACATCGTAGAGAAGCTGCTCCATTTTTTTTCTGCTCAGCACCTCTTTCGGCCGGTTCTGACAGGATGAAACCAGCAATAGCGCTGAGAGAAAAAAAAAGAGATATGGAGCAGTGCTATATTTCACCTCTGCTATTTTTATCCTGTGCTTCGGTATCCAGCTTATCCCGCTCACTCTTCGACATCAGCGAATAGGACAATGTCTTTCTGTAAAAGAGCAGTATCAGTATCACACCGATGGTGATTGCCGAGTCGGCCAGGTTGAAGATGAACCGGAAGAAAAGAAACTCCTGACCACCCACGACAGGGATCCAGTCAGGATAATGTCCGCTGATCAGCGGGAAGTAAAGCATATCCACCACCTTCCCGTGCAGGAGGGATGAATAGCCTTGTCCCCAGGGCACCAGCGAGGCAACATGGCCGGGATAGCTTGCCTCGAAGATCACACCGTAAAGGACGCTATCCACGATGTTACCCGCGGCACCGGCCAAAACCAACGTAATACAAACAATGAAGCCGGTTTTGTAGTTCTCCCTCACCAATCGTCCGATATAGATGATGATCAAGATTACCGCGACAATCCGGAAGAGTGAAAGAAAGAGCTTACCCCCTGCTTCGATACCAAAAGCCATTCCGTTATTTTCCACAAAATAGATCTGAAACCAGTCGGTAATCTGGATTGCGTCATACAATGCCATATGGGTCTTCACCCATATCTTGGAGAGCTGATCAACAAGAAGCAGCATCAAAACAACCGCAACAGCAATCCAGCCTTTGTGATTTTTATTATTCATACCCAATAATTTGGGGAGATCTCACCCGTTGGGAAACACTCCCCATGCTCCTACGCAATGTCAACTGTTCAACTCTCATTCCAGGCAGGTATTCATCGCTTTTTTGCCGACTTGGCTTCAATACTCAGCGTGGCATGCGGCACCGCACGAAGACGCTCTTTAGGAATCAGCTTTCCGGTCTCGCGACAGATACCATAGGTTCCATTTTCAATGCGAACCAGTGCTGCCTGCAGATTTTGGATAAACTTCATCTGCCGCTGTGCCAGCCGCCCTGCCTCCTCCTTGGAGAGCGTGGAGGCACCCTCCTCCAAAACCTTGTAGGTGGGAGAAGTATCTACCGTATCGTTCCCATCGGTATTGGTCACCGCAGCACGGTAATTCTCATATTCCTGCCGGGCAATCTGCAATTTCTCGTTGATAATGGCACGGAATTCTTCCAATTCCTCATCTGAATATCTCGTCTTTTCGCTCATAATGATTAATGTATAAAATGGGCTGTGTCTCTCTTCCGGAATCAGAGTCTATATACAACAACCTTCGTTTCCATAAAGTTCACATTTGCATGCTGCTGCATAACTGCGCAAAGATAACGATAAATCGGATATCTTTCAACTGTTTTTCCTGATCTGGATTGAGAGCGGCTGATCCTCTATTTCGATGGCATCCTCGAGCTGATCATCCGTTACAGTAACCTCATCGGCCAGCACCTGATTGCAGATGTAAGCTGCATGCTCGGCGACCGCCTCATCAATGGCGGGGTGTGAAGAGAGACGAACGGTGATGCGGTCGGTGATTTCAAACGCCTTCGCTTTGCGCAGGTTCTGGATACGGTTCACCAGCTCACGGGCAATGCCCTCCTTCTGCAATTGGGGGGTCAGGGTGATATCGAGGGCTACCGTAAGCCGCCCCTCACTGCCCACCAGCCAGCCGGGGATATCCTCTGAGAGGATCTCCACATCTCCAGGGGTGATCACCACCTCCTGCGCGTCAATCAACAGCGTCAGCGATCCATTCTGTTCCAGGGTGCTGATCTCCTGTTGATCCAATTGCTGAATGCGGGCGGCCAACTGCTTCATGATCTTCCCGTATCGGGGTCCCAGTTTCTTGAAATCAGGCTTCACCCGTTTCACCAACATCTCGCTGGCAGAATCCACGAAATCCAGTTCTTTCACATTCACCTCACCCAATATCAACGACTTCACCGCCTCTATATTCTTCCGCTGCAAATCATCCAGCACCGGGATCATGATCCGTGAAAGCGGCTGCCGCACCTTGATGTTCACCTTGCGTCGAAGTGCCAGCACGATCGAAGATGCAGTCTGGGCCAGATACATCTGCTCCTCCAGTTCCTTATCGATCAGTGATTCATCGGCCCGCGGGAAATCAGCAAGATGAACCGACAGCTCCCGGTTACTCTCTGTGGCGGCGGTCAGATCGAGATAGAGTCGGTCGGCATAAAAGGGCGCGATGGGGGCCATCAACTGTGCCACCGTCACCAGGCACTGATAAAGGGTCTGGTAGGCCGACAGCTTGTCGTCGGTCATCTCTCCCCCCCAGAAACGTTTGCGGTTGAGCCGTACATACCAGTTGCTAAGGTTATCGTTCACAAAATCAGCAATGGCTCGCCCGGCACGGGTCGGTTCATAGGCATCATAGGCCTGGTCGACCTCAGCTGCCAGGCTATTCAGCAGGGAGATGATCCAGCGATCGATCTCCGGCCGTTTGACCAGGTCGATCTGCGCGTACTGGTTATGAAAGTCATCCACGTTGGCATAGAGGACAAAGAACGAGTAGGTATTGAAGAGTGTGCCAAAAAATTTTCTTCGGGCCTCCTCCACCCCCTCCATATCAAATTTCAGGTTGTCCCAGGGTGCTGCATTGGTAATCATATACCAACGCAGGGGGTCAGAGCCATGCAGTTCGATGGTCTCAAAGGGATCCACAGCATTGCCGAGCCGTTTTGACATCTTGTTGCCGTTCTTATCAAGCACCAGCCCGTTGGAGATCACATTCCTGAACGCCACATTCCCCTTCACCATGGCGGCAATGGCATGCAGCGTATAGAACCAGCCACGGGTCTGATCCACTCCTTCGGCAATGAAATCGGCCGGAAAAACCTTCTCAAATTCCTCTTCGGAAATGTGCGGATAGAAGACCTGTGCAAAGGGCATGGCGCCACTGTCGAACCAGACGTCGATCAGATCAGTCTCACGCCGCATCGGCTCTCCACTGTCGGAAACCAGCACAATCTGATCCACGTAGGGGCGGTGCAGGTCAATCTGCTCATACTCCAGCTCCCGGTAATCGCTCAGGTTCAGACCTTTCCAGGGAAGCTCTTGCATCACTCCTGCTTCGACAGCTTTCTGCATCTCCTCATACAGCTCTTTCACGCTGCCAATGCATTTCTCCTCCTTCCCGTCGTCGGTGCGCCAGATAGGCAGCGGAGTACCCCAATAGCGACTCCGGCTCAGGTTCCAGTCCTGCAGGTTCTCCAGCCATTTGCCAAAGCGGCCGCTACCGGTGGACTGGGGCTTCCAGTTGATGCGGTTGTTCAGTTCAATCATCTGCTCGCGACAGGCGGTGGAACGAATGAACCAGCTGTCGAGCGGATAGTAGAGTACCGGCTTGTCGGTACGCCAGCAGTGGGGGTAGTTGTGTACCTGCTTTTCGATGCGGAACACCCTGTTCTGCTGCTTGAGCATCACCGAAAGATCCACATCGAGGGAGGCATCCTCCTCCGTCAGCGAATCATCGTAGGCATTCTTCACATACCTGCCCGCAAACGTAGCATAGAGATCACTGTTCAGCTGTTCTTTCACAAATTGGGGATCCAGATCCTCCAGGCGGTAAAACTTACCGGTGAGATCCACCATCGGCCGCAGGCTGCCCTCCCTGTCGGTGAGCATCAGTCCCGGCACATCGTATTCCTTTCCCACGCGTGCGTCATCTGCACCAAAGGTGGGAGCAATGTGAACGATACCGGTTCCATCTTCAGTGGTGACAAAATCGCCGATCACCACCTGAAAGGCTTTGTCGGTAACCTTCACCCAGGGGATCAGCTGCTCATAGCGTAGACCGGTCAGTTCGGAGCCTTTCCATATCCTGTCGAGCACCCTGTAAGGGATGTTCTTGTCTCCCGGCTCGTAGTCGCTGAGAGGTAGCGAACCGTTCTTCTCAGGGAAGTAGACATGCAGCAGGCTCTTGGCCAGCACCGCCGTCATTGGCTTCCCGCTATAGGGATTATAGGTCTGCACCGCCACATATTCGATGTTTTTTCCGACCGCCAGCAACATGTTCGAGGGCAGGGTCCAAGGTGTGGTGGTCCAGGCCAGGATGAAGGGATCGCCAAACTGCTGCCATTCAGGCAAGGGATTCTTCACCAGGAACTGGGCGGTACAGGTGGTATCCCTCACATCGCGGTAGCATCCCGGCTGGTTGAGCTCATGGGTGCTCAAACCGGTTCCCGCGGCAGGAGAGTAGGGTTGTATGGTATACCCCTTGTAGAGCAATCCTTTCTTGTACAGCTCCTTGAGCAGGTACCAGAGCGTTTCGATATAACGGTTGTCATAGGTGATATAGGGATTACGCATATCCACCCAATATCCCATTTTGCGGGTCAGATCCTCCCACTCACGGGTATACCTCATCACTTCTGTGCGACAGGCAGCGTTGTACTCCTCCACCGTGATCTTCTTGCCGATATCCTCCTTGGTGATACCGAGTGATTTCTCCACACCCAGCTCCACAGGCAACCCGTGGGTATCCCATCCTGCTTTCCGATCCACCAGAAAACCCTTCATGGTCTTGTAACGACAGAAGATATCCTTGATGGAACGGGCAATAACATGATGGATCCCCGGCATGCCATTTGCGGAAGGGGGGCCTTCATAGAAAACAAAACGGGGATGCCCCTGACGCATCTCGAGACTTTTGCCGAAAATATTCTTTTCATCCCACTCTTTCAGCATCATCTTGTTTACATCGGAAAGACTCAACTGATTATATTCGGGAAACCGATTGCTCATTGTCAATGAATTTATACCATACAAATTTGAAGATGCAAAGGTAGCAATAAATTGAGAAATGACAATTGAATTGAACCAGCATGTTCGTTGTCACAGCAATAACCAAAACAAGCAGAATGATTTTATTTCCCAAACATTTGTCTGTTTTGGATAAAGAATATACTTTTGGCATCGCAAGAGATATTCGCTTCGAAAATAGGGGGGGGGAATGTGGTGAGGGCCGACCGCTTTCCGGCGCGGTTGTCCATATCGCTCAGCAAAAAACCGGACAAATGAAGTGAGCATTTTCACAATCAGGCCCATAAATCTGATTATTTGAAAGTTCCATTTCACTATCGTATCACAACATAAACGAATCGTATGAAAAGAAAGTTATTCTGGACATGCCTGATCCTACTGTCCGTAACGGTTTCACAGGCACAAAACAACAGAAACGCGACCATGATGGTGAGCAGTTTCAATTTGCGGATGGACAACCCCGGAGATGGCGTCAATGCCTGGCCCAACAGAAAGGAGATGGTGAAAAGCCTCATACGCTTCCATGATTTCGATCTGATCGGCACACAAGAGGGATTCAAGCACCAACTGGAAGGGATCCTCGAACTGAAAGGATATGCCTACGTGGGTGGTGGACGCGACGACGGCAGGGATGCCGGTGAACATTCTGCCATTATTTACAGGACGGAGCGTTTCACACTGCTGGAGAAGGGAGACTTCTGGTTTTCGGAGACCCCCGACCTGCCGGGGAAAGGATGGGATGCCACCTGCTGCAACCGCATCTGCTCCTGGGCAAAATTCAAAGATAGGCGATCGGGGAAGAAGTTCTTTATCTTCAACGTTCATTATGATCATCAGGGCAAAGAGGCCCGAAAAAACTCCTCACTGCTGCTGATGGAAAAGATCCGACAGATTGCGGGGAAAAACAGGGTTATTGTGACAGGCGACTTCAATGCCACTCCCGATTCCGAACCTATCCGGATCATCCGTGATGCAGGTCTGCTCCGCGACTCATACCTGGTAACAGAGACGGTTCCTCACGGAACGGAGGGTACTTTCAACTCTTTCAGGCTGGAGGCTCCGATGAAAGACCGAATCGATTACATCTGGGTTACTCCCGATATTACCGTACGCAAATATGGGGTGTTGAATGAGATGCAGTATGGACGTTTCCCCTCAGACCATTTCCCGGTAGTGATTGAAGCAAATCTGTAGATCATCCCATAGCCAAAAACCCGGCTCAGGTTGTGAGCCGGGCTTTCTTTGTCTTATCCCCTATCAGGTATCAGGAGAGCTTTGCCAGTGCCTCCTTGATGCGAGCGATCGCTTTTCGGATGTTCTCATCTGAGGTGGCATAGGAAAGACGGATGCATCCTGGCGCCCCGAACGCATCCCCTCCCACACAGGCTACATGTCCCTCTTCTAGCAGATACATTGCCAGATCAGTGGCAGTACCAATCTTCCTGCCA
>Ga0265294_10004281_pt1 | contig 17914 bp, 21 predicted proteins | sample MunlanPumphouse3_FD_192504 | JGI IMG/M metagenome (GOLD analysis project Ga0265294, IMG submission 192504) | Groundwater microbial communities from a municipal landfill in Southern Ontario, Canada - Pumphouse #3 | ecosystem: Environmental > Aquatic > Deep subsurface > Groundwater | place...
TACGCTTTTAAAATATGTGGATGCAATAAGCAATGAAATGCTTGAAGGTGAACACACTCCCAATACGCAATTTGCGACAGGAGGAATTGTAACTAAGCTAAAAGCGGCTGATTTTTTACTAAAACGAGAAATTCCTATGTATTTAAGCAGTGGATTCGATTTAAAATATGCGGAAGAATTTTTAGTGAACAATAACCATATTGGTGGAACGGTTTTTAAAAAGGAAAAATAGTGTTAAAAAAAATTGTCTTTATGGGAACACCCCACTACGCAACCACTATTTTTGAAGCACTGTTAAAAAGTGATTTTGAAGTGAAAGCTCTTTTTACACAACCCGATAAACCCGTAGGAAGAAAGCAAATACTCACCCCTCCACACATTAAACAATATTGTTTGGATAATGATTTGGCGTTTCCTATTTTTCAACCCAAAAGCCTAAGAAATAACAGTGAAATGGCTTTGGAAATTAAAAATCTTAAGCCAGATTTTATAGTAGTAGCTGCTTATGGTCAAATACTTCCTAAAGAAATTTTAGATATTGCTCCTTGTATTAATTTACACGCTTCTTTATTGCCCTTATACAGAGGCGCTTCGCCTATTCAAGAAGCACTCTTAAACAATGATAACTTTACAGGAGTTACTTCCATGTTAATGGAAGAAGGGCTTGATACGGGCGATATTTTAGGACTTCACTATTTAAAAGTTACTCCTACAATGGAAGTGTCAGAAGCGTTTGAGACTCTTTCTCATATTGCAGCAAAGTTAACGCTTACTACACTTAAGACATTTGAAAATATTGTTCCTAAGAAACAAAATAATGTTTTGGCATCTTTGTGTAAAAAAATAAAAAAAGAGGACGGGGAAATTGCATTTACTAATGCACAGGAACTCTATTTAAAATATAAAGCATACTCTTTTTGGCCAGGTATTTTCACCCAAGGTGGACTAAAATTAAAAGAGATAGAACTTCTTGAAACCACTTCACGAAATAAAGAAGGGGTTATTTTAGACATAGGAAAAGATTATTTGAGTATTGGATGTCTAAAAGGTGCGATTAAAGTTAAAATTTTACAAATGCCTTCAAAAAAAGAACTCAACGCAGGTGATTTTTTAAGAGGAAATCAAACACTTAAAGTAGGCTCTTTTTTAATAAAAGAACTTTTTCCAGAATTTAATATTTAAACGGGTTTATCTTTATTGTAAATAGAGATAAAATCCAGTTACACTTCCTAGTGACAAAATAACTCCTATAACCAAAGCATTAATAGCAAAGCGTTCGTCTAATCCGCCTTTAATAGCTAAAATAACAGCCGTTGTCATAGGTGGCATGGCTACTTCTAAGATAGTGGCTTTACTCCAAGTATCCTCTAATGTGTAAAAAATAGCAAACAGAATCATTACGAGTACGGGCATAAATATCATTTTTAAAAAAAGTGCAAGTGCTGTGAGTTTGATTTTATAAAATATATTTTTTAACTCCAATTTCATTCCAATGGCAATCATAGCAAGAGGTACAAGAGTTGCTCCAATTGTTTGTGCGGTGTTCATCATAAAATTAGGAACAACTACTACTTTGGCAAAAATGGTAATAATAAACATTACAATAGGAGGGAAAAACAGTACACTTTTAACTATTGTTTTCATCTTCACAGCTTCGCCATTTCCCCAGTTAATTACAAAAACTCCTAAAGAAACTACTAATAAAAAAGAACCAAACAAATCATATATTAGGGCATATACAACATAATCTTGACCATAAAATGCGTCAATATAGGAAAATCCAATAAAAGAGGTGTTTCCAAAAGTAGCTACAATCATAAATGTAGCCAGAGTTTTTCTGTCCCATTTGAAATATTTTCCAATACCGTAGCTTAGAGCTAAATTTACAAAAATAATGGTGTTGAACATACAAATTAGATTTAAAATCTTTAAATCTAATGATAAAGGGTATATTTTTACAAAAACCATTGCAGGAAGAGCAAAATAAATTACAAAATCGACTAACTCTTTTGAGTTGTCTTTTATAAATATTTTAAAAATATAGCCAAACAAAAGGTACAAAGCTATGGGTAAAACAGGGTCTAACATAAATATTCCTGTAATTATTTTTTAATATTATATTCTATTTGTATTAAACTATAATTATGTATAATGCATGTATGAAAATTATTGAACTCAATGAAGTAGATTCAACTCACAGTTATTTAAAAAATTATATTGCTTCAAATGGATTTACAGAACCTTTATGTGTGACAACAACGAACCAAACTCAAGGAGTTGGAAGTCGTGGAAACAGTTGGATAGGGAAAAAAGGAAATCTATTTTTCTCTTTTGCCTTAAAACAAAAAAGTTTACCTCAAGATTTGCCCTTACAATCGGCATCGATTTATTTTTCATATGTGCTTAAAAAAACATTGGAACAATTAGGTTCTAACGTATGGTTAAAGTGGCCCAATGATTTTTATGTGGAAAATAAGAAAATAGGGGGGACAATTACCTCTGCTAATAAAGAGCTTTTTTTTTGTGGAATAGGCTTGAATCTTTTAAGTGTAGAGGAAGCGTATGGAAGCCTTGATGTGGAATTGTCACCTCAAATAATTTTAAATAACTATTTCTTAGAATTAGAAAGAGTAATATCATGGAAGCAGATTTTTAGTGAGTTTAAGATAGACTTTCAAAAAAGCAAGTTCTACAAATCTACGGTTAATAGCGAGAAAGTTTCTTTAAATAACGCCATTCTAAATGACGATGGTTCAATTAGTTTAGGTAATACAAAGGTGTTTAGTTTACGATGACAACAGAAATAATTGCAATTGCAAATCAAAAAGGCGGAGTTGGTAAAACAACCACTGCTGTAAATTTAAGTGCTGCTTTAGCACTTGCAGGTAAGAGAGTATTGTTAATAGACGCTGATCCACAAGCAAATGCCACCACATCACTAGGATTTCATCGAGATACTTATGAGTATAATATTTACCACGTGCTATTAGGAACTAAAGAGCTTTCAGAAATTATTTTAGACAGCGAAATCCCAACTTTAAAAGTGGCACCTTCGAATATTGGGCTTGTTGGAATAGAAAAAGAGTTCTATAAAAATAACAATGAAAGAGAGTTAATTTTAAAGCGCAAAATTGACCCAATAAAGAAAGATTTTGATTATATTATTATTGATTCACCTCCAGCTCTAGGACCTATTACTATTAATACATTAAGTGCTGCTAATTCAGTTTTAATTCCAATTCAGTGTGAATTTTTTGCACTTGAGGGGTTAGCACAACTTTTAAATACAATTAAACTTGTAAAACAAACTATAAATAGACAGCTTCAAATAAGAGGGTTTTTGCCTACCATGTACAGTGAACAAAATAATCTTTCAAAACAAGTATTTGCTGATTTAGCACAACATTTTGAAAATAAATTATTTAAAATTGATGATGACTCTTATGTGGTTATTCCAAGAAATATTAAATTGGCGGAAAGCCCAAGTTTTGGTAAGCCTATTATGCTTTATGATGATAAAGCAATAGGAACAAAAGCATATACAAATTTAGCGAGAGCAATAGCAGGATAACAATATGGCACTAGGAAGAGGACTTAGCGAATTATTAGGTGAAGTTGAAACGGCGTACGGTCGTTCAACTACACAACCCAGTTCTGGAATCACACAAATTAATGTTGAACTAATTAAAGCCAATCCCAATCAACCTAGAAAAATGTTTGATGAAGATAGACTAAAAGAACTTAGCCACTCTATAAAGAGGCACGGACTTTTACAACCTATTGTAGTAGTAAAAGAAAGTGAAGACAGCTATGTTTTAGTAGCAGGAGAAAGACGATTACGAGCGCATAAAATAGCAGGGCTTGAAACTATTAAAGCCATTATTACAAATACTGAAGAGCTACAACTTCGAGAAGTTGCACTTATTGAAAATATTCAACGAGATGATTTAAATGTAATTGAATTAGCGTACTCTTATGCTCAACTTATTAATGAACATAGCATTACTCATGAAGAGTTATCAAATAGGGTGTACAAAAGCAGAACCTCTATTACCAACACTTTAAGGCTTTTACAATTAAGCTCTTATGTTCAACAACATTTAGCCAATGCTAAAATTAGTGCAGGTCATGCAAAAGTTTTAATAGGTTTAAGTGAAGATGAACAAAAACTGGTAGTAGATTCAGTTGTGGGACAAAAACTTTCAGTTAGAGAGACTGAAAATATAGTTAAAGAACTTAAAAATCCAAAGATTCAAAAAGAAAAGAAAAAAGATTCAAAAAATAGTAATTTAAATTTGAATGTTTTAGATTCTTTGATTAAAAATTTAAAATCTGACAAGCTTAATGTTAAAGTAGATAACAAATATTTTAAGATTGAAATCAACTCACAAGAAGATATTGAAAAGATTAATAAACACTTTGGTAACACTTTATAAAATTTACTAACAATCGTTCTTCATTTAAACTTCTATTATATTTAATTTTGTTAAAATTGTGCAGTTTTAGTCAAACTAAACTGTAAAAAATATGGAGGAATGAATGTTAGACATAAGTCCTATATTATTGCTTAGCTCTGGTGTAATCTTTTTACTCGTACTTGCCAGACTAAACAGTTGTCTATTTAAGCCTTTACTTAAGCACATGGATGATAGAGCAGAATCAATCAAAAAAGATTTAGAGAATGCAAAATCAAACGGTGCAGATGTAAATGGTATGCTGGCTGAAGCAAATGATGTGATTGCAAGAGCTAAAAAAGAGGCTGCTGCAATTAGAGACAAAGCATTTAATGAAGCTAAAGATATAGCCGATTCAAAACTTGTAAGTGCAAAAACAGATTTAGAAAATAAATATGTTGAGTTTGCAAAAGAGTTACAAAATGAAACAGCTGTATTAAAAGAGTCGTTAATGGCTTCTATGCCTCAATTTAATGAGAGCTTAAAAGCTAAGCTTAGATCAATATAAGGAGAAAAAGTGAGAAAAATTGTATTATTTATGTTAGCTTTTGCTCCTTTGGCATTATTTGCCGATGAAGGTGCGGAAACTGATATTATTCAAAGAACCGTAAACTTTGTTATTTTTGCGGGAATCTTGTGGTATTTGTTGGCTGAAAAAATGAAAGTTTTTTTTGCTAATAGAAGCTTAGGTATTCAAGCTGAGCTTGATAAAGTACAAGACGCTTTAAAAGAGTCTAACTCTAAAGTAGATGATGCTACTTTAAAATTAGATGAAGCAAAAAAACTAGCTGTTGAAATTTTAAACGGTGCAAATGTAGACATTGATATAATTAAATCAAAAGTTGCAAATGCAGTAGAGAATGAAATAGCCAATTTAAATAAAAATTTTGATGATAAAATTAAAATTGAAACAAGAAAAGTTAAAAAAGAAGTTATACAAAGCGTCTTAGAAGAGCTGTTACACAGCGACAATATTGGTGTTTCTCAAGATGAGTTGGCAAATATTGTTCTTAAGAAGGTGGCGTAATGATTGATTTAGTAGCAAAACGATACGTTAAAGCATTGTTAGAAAGCAGTGAATTAGCTCAAGTAACCTCTGTATGTGAGGAGTTGGGCAAAGTTTCTTCAGCATATGGCAGTGAGAAATTTATTTCTATTATCTCTTCTTCTGAAGTAGCAAATGAAACTAAAGTGAATTTTATACTCTCTTTAGTTGATAATATCAGTACAACAACGACAAACCTTATTAAGCTTTTGGGCGATAATAAACGATTGAATGTTGTTCCTTCTATTTATAAAGAATTGAAAAACCAAATTTCTGTATTAAACAACAGTTATACGGGAGTTGTTTATACAAATAAACAACTGGATTCTAGTTATGTGGATTCAATTACTGAGAAATTCAGTAAGAAGTTTAATATCAATTTAACATTAGAGCAAAATATTTGCGATTATGATGGAATTAAAGTTGATATTGATGGACTAGGTGTTGAGATAAGTTTTTCAAAAGAGAGATTAAAATCTCAAATGATTGATCATATTTTAAAAGCAGTTTAGAATTTATAAAGGAGAAAATGAATGAGTGCAAAGATTCAAGCAGATGAAATTAGTTCGATAATTAAAGAAAGAATTAATAATTTTGAATTAAATGTAGATGTAAATGAAACTGGTAAAATCATCTCTTACGCGGATGGTATTGCACAAGTTTACGGTCTTAAGAATGTTATGGCTGGTGAGCTTGTTGAGTTTGAAAATGGGGAAAAAGGATTAGCATCTAACTTAGAAGAGTCTTCAGTTGGTGTTGTTATTCTAGGACGAGGTGAAGGTTTAAGAGAAGGAACTTCTTGTAAAAGAATGGGAAGACTTTTAGACACTCCTGTAGGTGATGCACTTATTGGTCGAGTTGTAAATGCACTTGGAGAGGCAATTGATGGAAAAGGCGCAATTGAAGCAGCAGAGCGAAAGCTTGTTGAAGAAAAAGCACCTGGAATTATGTCTCGAAAATCTGTACATGAGCCACTACAAACTGGTATTAAAGCTATTGACGCACTTGTTCCAATTGGACGAGGGCAAAGAGAGCTTATTATTGGGGATCGACAAACAGGTAAAACTACAGTTGCTATTGATACAATTCTTAACCAAAAAGGTGAAGATGTAATTTGTATTTATGTAGCAATTGGTCAAAAATCATCTTCTGTTGCTTCGGTTGTACGAACATTAGAAGAAGCAGGTGCTATGGAGTATACGATTATTGTTAATGCGTCTGCTTCAGATTCAGCAGCACTTCAATTTTTAGCTCCATATACAGGAGTTACTATTGGTGAATTCTTTAGAGATAACGGAAAACACGCATTAATCGTTTATGATGATTTATCAAAACATGCAGTAGCATATAGAGAAATGTCATTAATTTTACGAAGACCTCCAGGAAGAGAAGCATACCCAGGGGATGTATTTTACCTTCACTCAAGATTACTTGAGCGAGCGGCTAAAATGTGTGATGAAAAAGGTGCGGGTTCTATGACAGCGTTACCTATTATTGAAACACAAGCAGGAGACGTTGCTGCATATATTCCTACAAACGTTATTTCTATTACAGATGGTCAAATCTTCTTAGAAACTAGCCTTTTTAACTCAGGGATTAGACCTGCTATTAACGTTGGACTTTCTGTTTCACGAGTTGGTGGAGCAGCACAAATTAAAGCAACTAAACAAGTTGCAGGAACACTTAAACTCTCTTTAGCACAATTTAGAGAATTACAAGCGTTTGCACAATTTGCATCTGATTTAGATGAATCAACAAGAAAAGAGCTAGAGCTTGGCCAAAGAATGGTTGAAGTTTTAAAACAAGGTGTTAATAAACCACTGGTAATTGAAAAACAAATTGTTATTATTTATGCGGGAACAAAAGGATATCTAAATGATATTGCTGTTGGCGATGTTGTACAATTCGAAAGTGAATTGCATGCATTTATTGAGCAAAAATATTCTAACATTCTTCAAAATATTAAATCAAGTAAGAAATTAGATGATGAAACTGAAGCAGCGTTAAAATCAGCATTAGAAGAGTTTAAAACTGTTTTTAATGCAAACTAAGGATTAGCAATGGCTAACTTAAAAGAGATTAAATCAAAAATCGGAAGTGTCTCAAACACGCAAAAGACGACAAAAGCTATGAAGCTGGTCTCTTCTGCAAAACTTACTCGTACTAGACAATTGTCTGAACAGGCAAGAAGCTATGCGAATAAGATTAATGAAGTACTTTCTGAGATTGCAAATAGAGTTAGCAAAGTTCAAGATGAAACAAATGTTAATAAAGCATTTGCTCCTAATAATAATCCAAAAACAGTTGATATTGTTTTTGTAACAGCGGATAAAGGACTTTGCGGTGGTTTTAATATGGCAACTATTAAAACAGTTAGTAGACTTAAAGCTGAATATGAATCTAATGGCGTTAAAGTAAGATTAAGAGCTGCAGGAAGAAAAGGGGTAGATTTTTTCTCATTTCAAAAAATTGAATTGACTCAAAAAATAAGCGATTTATCGTCTGCTCCTGAGTATGACAGAGCTTCAGATTTTATTAAAGATGCAGTTAAAGATTTTAACAACGGAGTTACTGATAAAGTAATTTTAGTCTATAACGGGTTTTTAAATATGCTGACTCAAGAAATTAGAGTCAGAGAGTTGTTACCTGTGAGTTTAGAAGATGTTGAATTGGGTGAAAATGAGACATCTATGTTGGATATTGAACCAGATGATGATGGCGAAGTTTTAAATGAATTAACAGATAAATATATTGATTTTAATATGTATTATTCGTTAATAGACTCTTTAGCAGCTGAACACAGTGCGCGAATGCAAGCTATGGAAGCAGCAACAAAAAATGCTGAAGAGAGAGTTCAAAACTTAACAATTGAGTACAATAAAGCTAGACAAGCTGCGATTACAACCGAGCTGATAGAAATTATCAGTGGCGTTGAATCATTAAAATAAGATAAAGGAGCTGCCCGTATGAAAGGTAAAATTATTCAGGTAATGGGTCCCGTCGTTGACGTAGAGTTCGACGGATACTTACCAGAAATTAATGAAGCAATAGATGTTGTTTTAACAAATGCTAACGCTGATAGATTGGTTTTAGAAGTTGCTGCACACATTGGAGATAGTCGAGTAAGAACTATTGCAATGGATATGACTGAAGGTTTAAAAAGAGGTCAAGAGTGTATTTCTACAGGTGGACCTATTATGGTTCCAGTTGGTGAAGCAGTCTTAGGAAGAATTTTTAACGTAATTGGAGACCCTGTTGATGAAGGTGAACCAGTTGCTGCAGATACTCCAAGATGGTCAATTCATAGATCTGCTCCTTCTTTTGAAGAGCAATCAACAAAAACAGAGATGTTTGAAACAGGTATTAAAGTAGTTGACTTGCTTGCTCCTTATTCAAAAGGTGGAAAAGTAGGACTATTTGGTGGTGCTGGTGTTGGTAAAACGGTTATTATTATGGAATTAATCCATAACGTTGCGTTTAAACACTCAGGATACTCTGTATTTGCAGGTGTTGGTGAGAGAACCAGAGAAGGAAATGACCTTTACCATGAGATGAAAGACTCAAATGTTCTTGACAAAGTTGCACTGTGCTACGGTCAAATGAGTGAGCCTCCAGGAGCTAGAAATAGAATTGCTTTAACAGGTCTTACTATGGCTGAGTATTTTAGAGATGAAAAAGGTCTTGACGTTTTAATGTTCGTTGACAACATCTTTAGATTTGCACAATCAGGTTCTGAGATGTCAGCACTTTTAGGAAGAATTCCATCTGCGGTTGGATATCAACCTACACTTGCTTCTGAAATGGGTAAATTACAAGAGAGAATTACGTCAACGTCTAAAGGTTCTATTACTTCTGTTCAAGCAGTTTATGTACCAGCGGATGACTTAACGGATCCAGCACCTGCATCTGTTTTTGCTCACCTTGATGCAACAACAGTTCTTAACAGAAAAATTGCAGAAAAAGGTATTTATCCAGCAGTTGACCCTCTTGATTCAAGTTCAAGAATTTTAAGTGCAGATATTTTAGGCGAAGAACACTATAGTGTTGCTCGAGGTGTTCAATCAACACTACAAAAATATAAAGATTTACAAGATATTATTGCAATTTTGGGTATGGATGAGTTATCTGAAAATGATAAACTTATTGTTAATAGAGCAAGAAAAATCGAGAAATTTTTGTCTCAGCCATTTTTCGTAGCAGAAGTATTTACAGGTTCTCCTGGAAAATATGTTGAGTTAGCAGATACCATCGCTGGTTTCAAAGGAATTATTGATGGTAAATATGACCATCTTCCTGAAATGGCGTTTTATATGGTAGGTGGAATGGACGAAGCTATTGCAAAAGCTGAGAGTATGAAATAAAAACCATAAGGCATAACATGGATACAATTAAATTATCAATAGTTACACCCAATGGATCTATTTTCAACGACAGCGTAAAAACTGTAACTCTTCCTGGCAAAGAGGGAGAGTTTGGAGTACTACCGGGGCATGCCTCGTTAGTATCTTCATTGACCGTGGGTGTAATTGTAATAGAAAAAGCAAATAGTACTGAAGCAATTGCTATTAACTGGGGACATGTTAAAGTAAGTGAAACTTCGGTTGATGTATTAGCGGATGGGGCAGTTGCCTTAACGCAAGGACCAGGATCGCAAACTGCTCAAAATATTGAAGCAGCAAAAGAGTTAGTAAACTCAGTTAAAGACTCAAAAGTTTCTTTAGCCGTAGTTGAAGCAAAAATAAATGCATTTGCATAATTAAATGATAGACTTATTATTTAATTATTTAAGCAACAGCAGTGCCATTACGGTTTTCGTATTGGCTTTGTTGTCTGTCTATTTAATCACCACATTTTGGATATTTATATATCGTTATTTATCCGTTAGTTCTTTAGTTGATACAGAAAAAAAAGCGTTAGAAGCGCTAATCTCAAGAGATACGTTAAGTATAAGTCCCCTTTCAAGTTTAAGTAAATGTTCAAAAAGTTCAACACATACAAAAGAAATTTTAACAGCATGTGAAATCTCTATAATACGAGAAGCCAGTGTTGGTGTTTCATGGTTATCTATTATTTCATCCACTTCTCCCTTTGTTGGTCTATTTGGTACAGTTGTAGGTATTTTAGAATCATTTGCAAAGTTTTCTTCGCATTCAAAAGTTGGCTTTTCAATTATTGCTCCTGCTATTTCAGAAGCACTCGTTGCCACTGCAGCAGGAATTTTTGTAGCTATTTTTGCATATACTTTTCATCAATTGTTGGTGAGAAAACTATATGAACTAGACACATTTTTAAAGGCGCAATCAAATATTTTAGTTTCAAGAGGCTAAATAATTCATGTATGATTTTAACCAAAAACCAGAGCTAAATGTTACTCCTTTAGTGGATATTATGCTTGTACTTCTAGCAATTTTAATGGTAACAGCACCTGTTATTGAATTTGAAGAACCCATTAATCTTCCAAAAGGAAGTAAAACTCAACAAGTAGAACAAATACAAAAAATTGATATTTATGTTACTAAAGACAGAATAATTAATGTCAATAAAAATAAATATCAATATACAAATTTTCCTGATAGTTTTATTCTTTTTTCAAAAGATAAAAATAAAGATACCGCAATACACATACGTGCTGAAAAAACCTTAGCGTACGATGATATTATTTTTGTCTTAAAAACAGTGAAAGAAGCAGGCTTTTATAAAATCTCATTAATTACTGATGGATAAACCATGAGTAATAAAAATTTCTTTTATGTTTCTGGTATTCTTTCTTTCAGCTTCTATGCTCTTTTTTTCCTTCTTTTTATTTTATATGTGAAATCACACAATGTAAAAAAAGTAGATGCTTTTTCTAAAGCTACCGTTTTGGAGCTTGACATTATAGTTGACACTAAACCAAAAGCAGAAGAAAAAGTGGTACAAACTAAAGTTGATAATAGTGAAAAATCTGAAGAGATAGTTAAACAATCAACGTCTAAAAGTCTGAAAACTACGGCTGATGTACAATCACTTTTTGCAAGTGTAAGCACAACTTCGCAAAATGTTAAAAAAGAGGTTGTTACGAATACAGAAAAAAATATAGTAGCGAGTAGATTTAAATCGAAGTTTGAAAAACAGACGAAAAGTGAAAGTGCAGAAGTTTCAAAACTGCTTGACAGTGTTAAGCAAAGCAGTTCAAAGTTGCAAGTTAGTCAAAGCAGTCAAAAAAGCGACCCTTATTATTCAAAAATTTATGAAATATTAGCCGGCAAATGGAATCCTCGTGTTATTATTGATGATTTATCGGCTAAAGTAGTTATTACTATTTATAAAGATGGTAAATTTGAGTTTTCATTCTTACAATACTCTGGAAACAGTTTATTTGATGATGACTTGTTAAATTTTTTAACAGAACAGACATTTGTTTTATTCCCTACACACGATAAAGGGTATAAAACCGATATTGAAATTATTTTTAAATCAAAGGAATAAAGATGATAAATTACTTTATTAAAGCTATGGGAATTATTTTATTTTTATCAACACACCTTTTTGCAGTTGATGCTCAAATGGAAATTGTAAAAAAAGGAGTGACGCTACCTAAAATTAGTGTCAATGTGGCAAGTGATAGTTTTGACCAAGCACTTGTTAATAAAATTGCCAAAGTAATTGAGCAAGATTTAACAGTAAGTGGGCATTTTGAAGTAATAGAGAATAAGATTTTATTACCTTTTAATGAACGACCTAATTTTGTACTAAGCAGAAATCAAAATATTGATTTAATGGTTAATTTAAGCGTTGAACAAAGCAGTTTTGCAGGAGTGCTTCTTTTAGCTAAAGTTTATGATATTAACAGTGGTAACTTAGTGTTAAACCAATCTTTTTCTTCATCAAAACTTGATCGTTTTCCTTTTTTAGCACACCGTACTTCTATTGCTATAAATGATTATATGAAAGCACCTAAAATTGCATGGATGGATAAATTTGTTATTTTCTCACGATACGTTAGTTCTAAAGAGAGTGAAATTGTAATTTCAGATTATACGCTTACTTATCAAAAAGTTATTGTAAAAGGTGGCTTAAATATTTTTCCTAAATGGGCAGATGCCTCACAAGAAAGTTTTTATTACACTACATATAATAGAGAGAAACCAACTTTAGTAAAATCAAATCTTTTTACAGGGCAAATGACAGATGTCATAAGCAGTGATGGAATGATTGTTTGTTCGGATGTAAGCAGCGATGGCAAGAAGTTACTGTTAACGATGTCTCCTGAAAATCAACCCGATGTATATTTGTATAACACGCAAACAAAAATCAAATCTAAAATAACGGATTATAAAGGAATTGATGTAGGAGGAAGTTTTATTGATGATGAATCACGAATTGTTTTTGTATCTGACAGATTAAAGCATCCTAATATTTTTGCTCAAACTATTGGTTCAAGAGCAGTTGAAAGATTAGTATTTCACGGAAGAAATAACTCTTCTGCAACTTCTTTTAAAAATTTGATTGTTTATTCAAGTCGTGATGGAGATAACGAATTTTCTAAAGACAGCTTCAATTTATATTTAATTTCTACTAAAGACGATTTTGTCAGACAATTAACTACCAATGGAAGAAATCAATTTCCAAAATTTTCAAATGATGGAGAGTCTGTTTTATATCTAAAAACATACAATAATAAAAGTTCGATCGGAATTATTCGGTTAAAATATAACAGTTCCTTCCTTTTCCCACTACAAGGGGGAAACATACAATCAATTGATTGGTAAATGTGAATTTTGTAATGCGTAATTAAGTTTTAATAGTGTAGAATTTCCGAAATTCATAAGGAGAATATATGAAAAAAATTGGTCTTTATTCGTTGTTGATAGCGGTAGTATTGTTGACAGGTTGTAGTCAAAAAGAGGTTGAAGTAGATGCAAACGCAAATGCTGCTAACTCTGAGTCTTCTTTAAACCAAGTTTCAACAAATGAGAGTTCAACAGGTGTTGATGGTGCTATGGAAATGGCAGACAATGGAGTATATGTTACTATAAATGGTAAAAAAGTTTTTTTAGGAAATGTTTATTTTGGATTTGATAAATATGATATTTCTTCAAATATGAGAGATATTGTTAAAGCAAACGCAGCAGCATTTTCTGACTATAACGGTAAAATTAAAGTTGAAGGTAACTGTGATGAGTGGGGTACAGATGAGTACAACTACGCATTAGGTTTAAAAAGAGCAAGCGCAGTTAAAGATGCTTTAGTTGCTGACGGAATTGAAGCTTCTACTATTTCTTTAATTAGTTTTGGAGAGAGCAATCCTGTTTGTAGCGAGAAAAATGCTCAATGTTGGCAAAAAAACAGAAGAGCTGAGCACAGATTATTACCATAAGAAATATGAAGAAATCACTCTTTGTCTTATTACTAAGCACCATCGCCATTTCGGAAGAAATATCGGTCTTTGGTGCCGGTAATTTAGAATCTAATCAACCCTACGGATTAACAAATACCGAGAAATATATTCTCAAAAATAAAAACGAACTTAACACCATTGATACTAAAGTAAAAGATGTAAAAAATACGATTGAATCAGTTAATCAAAGAATCGACGGACTTGAATCCATTTATGAAGGCGACAGCAAAAAGCTTAATGATGCGGTTTTAAAGCTCAATGATTTGACTAAAAAAGATGAAATCAACAGCAATGAAATAGAAAAAATAAAAACGGTGACCACACAAATTTTACAAATACAAGAAGAGAACAATACCAATAATAATAAAAATTTTGAAAACTTAAAATTAGCTATTTCAAAACTTGAAAAGCTAGTTAACACTATTAACAGCAGTTATATATCTGAAAAAGAGTTTAAATCAAATATGCAACAGTTTGTTACAAAAGAAGAGTTTGATAAAATTAAAAAATTATTAATAAAAGATGAACCCTCGAAAGCGTCAACTAAAACAGCAACTAAATTAACAGATGAAGACTCATCTTTAAGCAATGCTGAACTACTTGAAAAAGCAAAAGAACTCTTCACAAAAGATTATTTTACACCAGCCATTCCTATACTAGAAGATTTGGTTTCTAAAAACTATAAACCGGCAGAATCAAATTTTTATTTAGGTGAAATATGTTATTATCGCAAGCAATATAATGATGCGATTAATTATTTCAAGCAATCTGCACTATTATATGATAAGGCTTCTTATATGCCGAAGCTTTTGTTGCACAGTGCAATCTCTTTTGAGAATATCAAGGATTTGGAAAATGCAGCTAGTTTTTACTCTACATTAATTAATGTATATCCAAATACTACTGAAGCACAAACAGCAAATACAAATTTAAGTAAATTAAACTAAACAAAAAAAGGAGAACATGATTATATGTCAAAAGTAATAGGAATAGAGTATTCTTTAAAAGATGCGAACACGAGTGAGCAATTGGACTCAAACGTAGGGCAAGCTCCTTTAGAGTTTGTAAGCGGAAAAGGTCAAATTATACCAGGACTAGAAAGTAAACTACTAGAAATGGCATTAAATGATAAAGCAGATATTCAAGTACAACCAGCTGATGGGTATGGCGAGTACAATGAAGAAGCGGTTCAAGTATTACCAAAAGAACAATTTGCAGGAATTGAATTAACAGCAGGAATGATGTTATACGGTACTGGTGAACAAGGTGAAACAGTACAAGTAAATGTAAAAGAGTTTAATGATACTGAAGTAACAATTGATTATAACCACCCAATGGCTGGAAAAACTTTAATGTTTTCAGTTGTAGTTACATCGCTTAGAGATGCAACTGCAGAAGAGATTCAAACAGGTGTTGTAGGCGGAAAAGCTGGCGGTTGTGGATCTGATAGCGGTTCCGGACATGGTGGTTGTGGTTGTAGTCATTAGTTGACAGGTTGTCAAAACGATTAAATATGTTTACCATATTAAATGATATTACAAACACACTTTGCCCAAAAGCATTAGCTTTTGGGCAAAACTATTTATAAGGCTTACGAAATAAGGTTTATCAATGGTTTTGAAGCTAAAATTTATTACAAGGTATTAATTAATGAAAAAAATTGCTTTTATTTTTCCAGGACAAGGAAGTCAATCTGTAGGAATGGGTAAAGATTTTTTTGAAAATAGCCCTATAGCAAAAGAGATGATAAGCAAAGCAACTCAACGATTAGGAGTTGACTTTGAAGAACTGTTATTTACAGAAAATGATAATTTAGGAAAAACAGAGTTTACTCAACCTGCTATTTTATTAGTAAGTTGCATTGCAGCAGCTGTTTTTAAAGAAAAATGCAATATTTCACCTTTATTTGTTTTAGGACATTCATTGGGTGAATTTTCAGCTTTAGTAGAAAGTGGAGCAATTAATTATTTAGATGCTATTGAATTAGTACATAAACGAGGGCTTTTTATGACAGAAGCTTGTGCTAATGGCGGTGCTGGAATGATGGCACTAGTAGGACTTGATGATGAAAGCGTTGAAAAAGTGTGTGAAGAACAACGAACTATTGGAAAAAGAGTTTGGGCAGCAAACTATAATATGGATGGGCAAATTGTATTAGCAGGTGTAAAAGCAGATTTAGAAAGTTTAGTAGATGTGTTTAAAGAAGCGGGTGCTAAGCGAGCTATTGTTTTAGATATGAGTGTGGCAAGTCACTGTGAACTTCTTAATAGTGCGTTCGAAAAATTGAAACCTTATTTAGAGAAATTTGTAAACAACAATTTTGAAACAACAATAGTTTCAAATGTAACAGCAGAAAAATATAATACAAAAGAAGAAGCGGTTAATTTACTGTGTCAACAATTAATCTCTCCTGTTAAATACAAACAATCAATTGAAAAATTTGCAAATGAAGTTGATCTATTTATTGAGTTTGGAAATGGGGCTGTATTAAAAGGGTTAAACAGAAAAATCACTAAAGTACCAACACTTAATGTAAGTGATATGAACTCTTTAAAAACTACTTTGGAGGCAATAAATGACTAAGTTAGCAATAATGGGCGCAATGCAAGAAGAAATAGAACCTCTTTTAGCTTATTTTGAAGAAGTACAAGCTGTAGAGTTTGCGAACAATACCTTTTATGAAGTGCAATATAATGGATTAGATATTGTAATTGCTTATTCTAAAATAGGAAAAGTGTTTGCCAGTTTAACAGCTGCAACAATGATTGAAAAATTTGGTTGTGATACGCTTCTTTTTTCAGGAGTTGCTGGTGGAATTAATCCTGAACTTAAAATTGGAGATTTAATCATTGCCAATAAGTTATGTCAACACGATTTAGATATTACTGCTTTTGGGCATCCTCATGGCTATGTCCCAGGAGGAGAAGTTTTTGTCGAAACTTCAAAAGAGCTAAATGCTGTTGCTAAAGAAGTGGCAGTTGAGTCTGGTTTAAAAGTTATTGAGGGCATAATTGCTACAGGTGACCAATTTGTACATTCTATTGAAAGAAAAGAATTTATAGAAACAACCTTTAAAGCGGATGCTTTAGAGATGGAAGGGGCAAGCGTTGCAGTTGTATGTAATGCATTAAATGTTCCTTGTTTTATATTAAGAGCCATTTCTGATACAGCTGATATGGATGCAGGATTCGATTTTGATGAGTTTTTAAAATCATCAGCACAAAATTCAGCCGATTATTTAATCAAAATAATCAAAAAACTAACAAAATAACTCCTAAAGAAGTATAGTGTTAACACTATACTTCTTTAATACCGCTACAAAACAAGAAAAACAAATAATTTCTAAAATTTAAGCTTTAATTAATAAAAACCCCTTGACAAAGCCAAATAAATTGTCTATAATTCCCGTCCAATTTCAGAGAAACAGTTTAAAGATTGTTTGGTTTGAAAAGTTCTTTAAAAGAAGTGGTTTGTAAAGATAATCTTTGTAAACCGAATATATACTAAAAAATAAGAAGAATACAAATTCTTCGTCTATATAAGTTTCTGTAGAGATATAGAAATACAATGAGTGATAATTTTGTAGAATATACAAAAATGTCAGTTTCAAACAAACAATTAAATTTGGAGAGTTTGATCCTGGCTCAGAGTGAACGCTGGCGGCGTGCTTAACACATGCAAGTCGAACGAGAAACGGTCTAGCTTGCTAGATGCAGTCTAAGTGGCGCACGGGTGAGTAATATATAGGTAACATGCCTCTTACTAAGGGATAACAGATGGAAACGTCTGCTAATACCTTATATGCCTTTTGAGCTAAAGTTCGTAAAGGGAAAGATTTATCGGTAAGAGATTGGCTTGTACGGTATCAGTTAGTTGGTGAGGTAATGGCTCACCAAGACAATGACACCTAACTGGTTTGAGAGGATGATCAGTCACACTGGAACTGAGACACGGTCCAGACTCCTACGGGAGGCAGCAGTGGGGAATATTGCACAATGGACGGAAGTCTGATGCAGCAACGCCGCGTGGAGGATG
>Ga0265294_10004282_pt1 | contig 17904 bp, 15 predicted proteins | sample MunlanPumphouse3_FD_192504 | JGI IMG/M metagenome (GOLD analysis project Ga0265294, IMG submission 192504) | Groundwater microbial communities from a municipal landfill in Southern Ontario, Canada - Pumphouse #3 | ecosystem: Environmental > Aquatic > Deep subsurface > Groundwater | place...
TTGCCCGCCGTACGGCCCGTCGCACCAGCGGCTCGACACGCCCGTGACCCGCACGTTCGCCGCCGCCCGCGTGTCCACGCGGAAGGCCGCGGACTGGCTAGAATCGGAGCCGGCCTGCGCCATGACGGCAACGAGCAGCGCGGCGGTCACGATGCCGGCTCTCGATAGAATCGACGGAATCGAATGATTCGACCGAATCGATTCTATCGATTTTTTCGATTCCCTCGATTCCCTCGAAAAAACCAAAAACTCTCTCATTTCGCGCCCTCCATTTCCCGCACGCCCTTGCATTCCGGATACCCCGTGCAGCCCCAGAATTCCCGGCCCGCGTTCTTGCCGCTTTTGGCCGTTCGCCGCGCCATCGGCTTGCCGCACTCGGGACAGACCGGCGCGCCCTGCTGCTGCTGCGCCCGCGCCTCCAGCCGGATGCCGGTCAGCTTCTCCCGGAACCCGCCCTCCTCCTTGAACGTCTCGCCCTGCGACTCCATCTGGCGGTTGAGCATGTGGATCACCCGTGCGATCAGGATCAGCAGCGCGTTGGCCATCGTCTCGTCGCTGTCGGCGTCCAGCCACTCCGCGAACTTCTTTTTCTGCGCCAGAATGTGCGCGCAGGCATCATGCACCACGTCCTCGCCGTAAGCGGGCGGGTCCAGCCGCACCGCGTACACCGCCCGCGCCCCGGGCGTCTCCTTGCCCCACGGCGTTTTTTCCTGCTGCATGAGCCAGTTCAGATAGTCGCCCGCCAGTTCCGCCAGGCTCGCACGCGCCACGTCGGTGAGGCGCATCTCCGTTTCTTTGGAAGTCGCCCGCCGCGCCGAACCCTCGGCGATGTTGGCGCAGCCCGAGCGCGCGGCCTGCGTCATCTGGTCGTATTGCCTTCCGCACGGGTCGTTCGTGCGGTTCAGGAACCGCCGGCAGAACCGCTGCGTCCCGAGCTGCACGATGTTGGCCAGAATCCACGAATCCAGCCGGAAGTACCCGCCGGTGCCGCCGAACATGCTCATGTCGCGCTCCTTTGTTTATCGAAAGAATCGAGGGAATCGAAAGATTCGATTGATTCGATTCCGTCGATTATCTCGATTCCCTCGATTCTATCGACCTCTCCCCAAGACCCGCTCCACGCCCAGCACGCGCTTTGAGCGCAGGAAGGCGTTCAGCGCCTCCTGCGCCTCGCCGCCGTCCCCCAGCGGGACGAAAAATGTCCGATACTGTGCCATTGTTCAATAAAGGCGACCTGAAGCCTTCGCGTCCGCTACCAGCGTCAGGCCGCCATCCTTTCTTTGTTCCGTCCCCGGAAACAGGAAACCGGCGGGGACCCCATGCACTCCTCCAGCGTTTCTGCGGTGCTTAACGGCAGACGGCACGGAACCCGTTGTTGTTGTTGGCGTTGTCCGGGTTGTTCCAGTTGCTGTTGCCGCAACGCGCGTTGTTGGCGTTGTTGTTCCAGCTCCCGCCACGGATGTTCCGGTTCGAGCCCGACGTTTGGCGCCGGTTTCCTAAAAAAACTCTTTCTCCAGGCCAGCGAGTCCGCCTGCTGCGCGAACGCCGTCAGGGCCGTCATGCGCTCCTGATACGTCCGTTCCGTCCAACGCCCCTGCGCCAGCAGCCACTCGTAGCGCCGTGCCTTCTCCGCGAACCGCTCCTTGCTCCTGCGGTTCAGTCTCACAACGTCCGGGAACACACGCATTCCTAGGAAATCCATGCCGTGCCGCGTCCGGTTGAGGTAAGGCTCGGCCTTCAGATCCAGCCCCAGACGCTCCGCGACAAACGCCGCGATCCTCTCCCGCGCGACCTTCAGTTCATCCTTCTCCCCGCTCCACAGCACGAAATCGTCCATGTAACGCACGTACCCATCAACCCGCAGCGTCTCCTTGACATAGCGGTCGAGCGGGTCCAGATACAAATTCGCAAAATGCTGGCTGGTCAGATTGCCGATCGGCAGGCCGCGCCCCGGCGCGGTCGCGTACGTGTCGATGATCCGGTCGAACCAACCGAGCAGCCGGCCGTCCTTGAACTTGCGGCGCAACAGCGCCTTGAGACCTTCGTGCGGCACCGAGTCGAAAAACTTGCGGATGTCCGCCTTTAAAAACCATTCGTAACGCCCCGCGAACGCCTGCGCCCGCCGTACCGCCTTGGCCTGCCCCTTGCCGACGCGGCAGGCGTAGCAGTCGAACATCAGCCAGCCATCCACCAGCGGCTCGCACACGTTGATCAGCGCGTGGTGCAGCACCCGCTCGCGGAACGCCGCCGCGCAGATCACCCGCTCCTTCGGGTCGTACACCGTGAAGCGCGTGTAGTCCCCCGCCGGATAGTCGCCCTGCAGCAGCCCCAGGCGCAGCCCCTCGATCTCCTCCTCCAGCCGCGCCGCATATTTCCGCTGGTCGGGCCGGTGCTGCTTGCCCCGGCTCGCCTTCCAGAAGGCCAGCCGCAGGTTCTCCGGCTCCACCACCGCGTCAAACAAGTTTCCAATCCGCTTCATTCCCCTCCCCTCGATTCCATCGCCTCTCTCGATTCACTCGATTCTCTCGCCTCTCCCCCACCCCGCTCCGCGCTCCGCATTCGGGGTCCGCCGGCCTTTCGCTCCGCTCACCCCCGCATCCGCGGGGGACGGCGCGTCGGCTCCCGATGCTCCGCTTCCCGTTCCGGCTTGCCGTTCTGGGAGGAGCGCATGGGGGCCCTTAACGGCAGACGGCACGGAACCCGAAGTTGCTGTAGGCGTAGCCCGGGTAGTACCAGTAGCTGTAGCCGCAACGCGCGTAGAGGGCGAAGATGTTCCAGCTCCCGCCACGGAGGGACCGGATCGAGCCCGACGAGTCGTTGCACCACTCCCACACGTTCCCCGCCATGTCGTAGAGCCCATACCCGTTCGCCGCGAACGCGCCGGCCGGGCTCGTGTACGGATAGTCGCCTGTCAAATAGGTCGGGTGGTAGCCCCGCGTCGGGCTCACGTCGTAGCCGTAACTGCTGCTGCTGTAGTAGTTCGCCTGGCTGTGCGTGATCGTGTCGCCCCACGGGAAGCGCCTGCCGCTCTGCCCGCCGCGCGCCGCGTAGACCCACTCAGCCACAGTCGGCAGGCGGTAGCCGTTGGCCGCGAAGTCGCACGCCCAGGTGCTCAGGTTGTAGCACGGCGTCCGCCCCTCCTTCTGGCTGCGGGCGTTGCACCACTTAACAACATCGTACCAGCTCACCGTGTGCACGGGATGGTTCGCCGCCTTGCCCGACCCGACGTGGTCGAAACTGTAGCCATGGGCAATGGCCCAGGCGTACACCTCGTCCCACTTGGCCTTGGTCACCTCGGTCGCGTCCATGTAGAACGCCTCGACCGTGAGCGAGTACGCGCCGAAGTCCGGGTCGGTGCCGCTGTTCGTCCCGCCGGGAATGCGCACCATGCCCTGCGGCACGGCGGGCGTCCGCCCGTCGTCCGCCGTGACGGTCGCCCGGACGTTCTCCGAGAGGTTGCCGCTCCAGTCCGCGCCCGCGTCCCAGACAATCTGCTTGCCGGTTCCGGGCCGCACGCCCGCGCCGATGTCGCCGGTCACGCTCGCGGCCGGCACGGGCGCGCCGTTGTCCGTGAGCGTCACCGTCACGGACAGCCGGTCGCCGTCCGTGTCCGCCGCGTCGTACCGGATGTCCACCAGCCGCGAGCCGCCGCCGCGCTGCAGCGCCCGCACGTTCGACACCACGGGATCGCCCGCGAGACAGGCCCCCGCACCCAACATGATCGCCGCCCAGAAAACCGTCCGCCGCATAGTCACCTCCGCTTTGTCGGTACCAAGCATAACACAAACATGCGGCGGGGGAGAGGGCTTTTTTTCGAAAGAATCGAGAGAATCGAAAGAATCGAAAGATTCGATTGAATCGATTCCGTCGATTCTCTCGATTCTATCGCTTCCCTCGCCTCTCTACCGCACGGTCGCGCCCAAGCCTTTGAGCTGCCCGGCGAAGTCCGGGAACGATTCGTTCAGAATCTCGGCGTGATGCACCGTGACCGGCGAAGGCGCGGACAGCCCGGCCAGCGCGAGCGACATCGCCAGGCGATGGTCGCCGCGCGCGTCGCACGCGCCGCCCGCCAGCGTTCCGCCCTCGATCGTGAACCCGTCGCGGCGCTCGGTGACCCGAACCCCCAGCGCCTTCAACTCGCCGCAGAGCACGGAGATGCGGTCGGTCTCTTTGTAACGCAACTCCTCCGCATCGCGCACCTCGGTCACACCGGACGCGAAACAGGCGGCCACCGCGAACACCGGAAACTCGTCGATCATCCGCACCACCGTGTCCCCCCCCACGCGGACCGCCTGCAACGGCGCGGCCACCAAGCGGATGTCCCCCACCGGTTCGCCCGCGGCCACGCGCGGGTTCTCCACCGTGATCCGGGCCCCCATCTCGCGCAGCACGTCGATGATGCCGGTGCGCGTGGGATTGACGCCGACATCGCAGACACAGATCTCAGACCCGGGAACCAGCGCCGCAGCGACCAGCAGAAACGCGGCGGACGAGATATCGCCCGGCAAGGTCATGCGCAGCGGGGCGAGCGGCCGCCGCAGCGGCGCGACCTTGACCGTGAGGCCTTCCGCCCGGATCTCGGCGCCCATCGCGGCCAGCATGCGCTCGGTGTGGTCGCGCGACGGCCCCGGCTCGCGCAGGGTGCTGACGCCGCCGGCGGCCAGCGCCGCCAGGATCAGGCAGGATTTGACCTGGGCGCTCGCGACCGGCAGCGTCTCCTCGAGCGCCGTCAGCGGGAGAACGACGTGTGCCTGGCAAAAAGAGTAGGCACCTGCTTAACTGTTTACTGACAGGCTTGGTCGTCGATTGCGTTCAAAATAAATCTCGCTGCGACATTGATTCTGGAGTGGTTGCCTGCCCGGCGATCTTTTTGTAATATGTCTTGCGTAAACAGAGTCCGATGAGGAATAGTCTTTCCTAACGCCTCATCCCAAACCCCTGGTCTTTCAAGGAATCCTATGCCCAAAGTCCTCATCATCGGTGCCGGCGGTGTCGGCGCGGTCGTTGCCCACAAATGCGCGCAGGTCCCCGAAGTCTTCGAAGAGATCGTGCTCGCCTCGCGTACCCGGAGCAAATGCGCCGCGATCGCGGCGCAGCTTCCCCGTCCGGTCACCACCGCACAGGTGGACGCCGACAACGTGCCGGAGACGGTCGCGCTGCTCAAGAAACACCGCCCCGACCTCGTGATCAACGTGGCCCTGCCCTATCAGGACCTGCACATCATGGACGCCTGCCTCGAGGCCGGCGTGAATTACCTCGACACCGCGAACTATGAACCGAAAGAGACCGCGAAGTTCGAGTACCAGTGGCAGTGGGCGTATCAGGAGGCCTTCAAGAAGGCGGGGCTGACGGCCCTGCTCGGCTCGGGCTTCGATCCGGGCGTCACCAGCGTTTTCTGCACCTACCTGCAGAAGCACCACGTGCCGCAGATCCGCGAGATCGACATCATCGACTGCAACGCCGGCAGCCACGGCCAGCCCTTCGCGACGAACTTCAATCCGGAGATCAACATCCGCGAAGTCACTGCCAAAGGCCGCTACTGGCAGGAGGGCGCGTGGATCGAGACGGAACCGCTCTCCGTGAAGGCGCCCTTCACGATGCCTGAGGATCTTGGCTCACTGAACATCTATCTCATGTACCACGAGGAGCTGGAATCTCTGGCCGCTCACATCAAGGGGCTCCAGCGCGCACGCTTCTGGATGAGCTTCTCGGACAACTACCTCAAGCATCTCGAGGTGCTGGGCAATGTCGGCATGACGCGTATCGACCCCGTGCGCTTCAACGGCGTCGACATCGTCCCGCTGCAATTCCTCAAGGCGCTCCTGCCAGACCCCGCCTCGCTCGGCCCGCTGACCAAAGGCAAAACCTGCATCGGCTGCCAGGTCAAGGGGCTGGACGCCGACGGCAAGCCCGCGACGCGCTTCATCTACAACATCTGCGACCATGAGGCGTGTTACCGCGAGGTCAAGTCGCAGGCGATCTCCTACACCACGGGCGTGCCCGCCATGATCGGCGCCAAGATGCTTCTCACCGGCCGCTGGAAAGGCGCGGGCGTCTTCAATATGGAACAGTTCGATCCCGATCCCTTCATGGAGGCCCTCAACCAGCACGGCCTGCCGTGGACCGTGCTGAACCAGGCGGTTTTCACGACCGCCTGATACGGGCTGACTGTCAACCGCTCACTCCCCGATCCGCGCCAGCAGCGCGTCGGTCTGCGCCTCGGTCCCGATCGTGATGCGCAGGTAGTCGCCGGTCTCAGGGCCGGGGAAGTAGCGCACATAGATCTTAGCGGCCTTGAGCGCCTCGAAGATCCGCGCGGCGTCGCCGTCCGGCGGGCGCGCGAACAGAAAGTTGGTCTGCGACTCGCAGACCGTCCAGCCGCGCCGGCGCAGTTCCGCCGTCAGGCGGTCACGGGTGGCGCGGATGCGCCGCACGTTTTCTTGCATGTAGGGCAGGTCGTTCAGCGCGGCCAGGCCGACGGCCTGCGCCAGCATGTCCATGTTGTACGAGTCCTTGATCTTGTAGAGCGCGTCGACCAGCGCGGCCGGGCCGATCACGTAGCCGAAACGCAGGCCCGCCAGGGAGAAGGATTTGGAAAAGGTACGCATCACCAGCGTGTTGGCGTTGTCCGCCGCCAGAGCCAGATCCATGCAGGTGTCGTCGGCGAAGTCGCCGTACGCCTCGTCGATCAGCACCACGCCGCGGAACGTGCGGCAGAAGGCGGCGACCGACGCCTTGTCGTGCATCAGGCTGGTCGGCGCGTTGGGGTTGGTGATAAAAAAGAGCGAGGCGGCGTCGTCCGTCGGCGTGCGCCAGGTGAAACCGGGCCCCAGCGCGACAGGCCGCCTGGTCACGCCGCGGATATCCGCCAGCACCGGATAGAGCGAATAGGAAGGCACGAAGTATCCCACGCTGCCGTCGTTCTCGACGAACGCGCGCGTGCAGAGCGCCAGAATCTCATCCGAGCCGTTGCCGATAAAGACCTGCCCGGCCGTGCAGCCGTGGATCTCGGCGATCCGCCGCCGCAGCGCCATGAACACCGGGTCCGGATAAAGCCGCAATCTCGCGGCATCGAATGTGCGCAGCGCCTCGGCCACCCTGGGGCTGGGCGGATAGGGATTCTCGTTGGTGTTGAGCTTGATGATGCCCGCGTCTTTCGGCTGTTCGCCGGGCGTGTAGGCCGTCAGGGCCTGAACATTTTTGCAGATCATGATGGATACCAGGTTGCGGATTGCAGAAAACGTGCCGTAGTGTAGCACAGCGCAGCAGGGTGCAACCAGCGTGCGTGATGATTTATTTTTTTCGGATTTGACGTTTTTTGCTCATTTTTGTCAATGACAAGCGTGCGCCGCCCCGGTATACTGATGGGTATTTGATGGCACTTCCGAGGATTTTCTGGATCGGCGGGCGTGCCGCCACCTAACCGTTTGGAGAGACTATGGCTCAGGCAGTGATTTTCCCGAAACTCGGGCAGACCATGGAGGAAGGCGCGATCGTCAAGTGGCTCAAGAAAGAGGGCGACGCGGTCGCGAAGGGCGATATCCTCTTTGAAATTGAGACCGACAAGGCGAACCTGGAGGTCGAGAGCTTCTTTGAAGGCGTGCTGCTGAAGATCTATGTGCGCGAAGGCGTGACCGTCCCGGTCAACACCGTGGTCGGTTATGTGGGCGCCGCAGGCGAAAAGGCGCCGGAACAGCCGCCCGCCGCCGAAGCGGGTCCCGCGCCGGCCGCGGCAGCCCCTGAAGCGCCGCGCGCGAGCGCCGCGCCCGCAGCTCCGGCCGCACCGGCGGCACCGGTTGCCGCCCCCGCTCCGGCGCCTGCCCCGCAAACCCCGGCCCAGCCGGCCGCTCTGCCCGCGCCCGCGCCCTTACCGGCTGCCGCCAAGCGTCTGGTGATCTCGCCTCGCGCACGGGCTCTCGCGCAGGCCTCTTGCATCGATCCGTCTCGTGTCAAAGGCACCGGGCCGAACGGCCGCATCGTGGAAAAAGACGTGCGCGCGTTCCTGAGCACGGCGAATTATGACGCGCTGCGCATCACACCGGCCGCCAAGCGTCTCGCCGCCGAAAAGGCGGTGGACATCCTGAGCGTACGGGGATCGGGGGACGGCGGCCGCATTATGGTCGAGGATATCGAGCGCGCCTTGCGCCGTAAACCGGTGACGCTCTCGCGCATGCGCCAGATCATCGCGCGCCGCCTGGTCGAGAGCAAGCAGACGATCCCGCACTTTTATGTGACCGTCAAGGCCGACCTCACCGACCTCATGGCGTTCCGCGCCGACCTCAAGGCAAAGGGGCTTTCCTACAGCATCAACGACTTCGTGCTGGAAGCGGTGATCCTGTCCTTGGAAGAGTTCCCTGTCGTTAATTCGGTCACAGACGGCGTGACCGTTTCCTGGCGCGGCGACGTGGACCTCGGCATGGCGGTGAGCGTGGACAACGGCTTGGTGGTGCCGGTGATCCGAGCCGCGCAGTCCCTGACGCTCGCCGAGCTGAACGCGCAGACCAAAGCGCTGGCCGAAAAAGCGCGGACCGGCAAACTCCTGCCGGACGAGATGGCGGGCAGCACGTTCACCGTTTCGAACATGGGCATGATGAACGTCGACCAGTTCACCGCCATCATCAATCCCGGCGAAGCCGGCATCCTGGCGGTTTCCAGCGGACGGCAGGTGCCGGCCGTTGTGAACGGCGAGATTAAGATCCGCACGATGATGGCCATGACCCTCTCCGCCGACCACCGCATCGTGGATGGTGCCGTGGGCGCGCAGTTCGTCAACGCCATCCGGGCGAAGCTTGAAAACATCGAGCTGTGGAAAGCGCTCGTGTAGCACGCGCTTGGATTTCCCAAATTCCAACTCCTCATTCCTAAATCCTAACTTCTAACTCCTCCTTTTCTTATGTTTGACTTTGATGTGATTGTGATCGGCGCGGGACCGGGCGGCTATCCTGCCGCCATCCGTGCGGCGCAGCTTGGCAAGAAAACAGCGATTATCGAAAAAGAAGCGTATGGCGGCACCTGTCTCAACTGGGGGTGCATCCCGACCAAAACGCTGATCGCGTCGGCCGAACGCTTCCACCACGCCGCGCACTCCGAGGCATTCGGCGTGACCGCGAAAAGTGTCGCTTTCGACTACGCCGTGATGGCCGCGCGCAAGAACGAGATCGTCAAGCGGCTGAGCGGCGGCGTGCAGGGACTGCTCAAGTCCAACGGTGTCGAGCTGATCGCCGGCGCGGCCCGTTTCGAGGGGCCGAACCGGCTCTCCGTGGTTCAACCCGACGGCACCTCGCGTTGGCTCAGCGCCGCCACGATCATCATCGCCGCCGGCAGCGATGCCGCCATGCCGGGCTTTCTGCCGAAGGACAAGCGGGTGATGGACAGCCGCGCCTTTCTCGACCTCAAAGCGTTACCGGACCGTCTCCTGATTCTGGGCGGCGGCGTGATCGGCTGCGAGTTCGCCTGCATGGCGGCCGCGCTCGGCACACAGGTCACGGTGGTCGAGATGCTCGAGGACATCGTCATGGTGCTCGACCGCGATGTGCGGCGCGTGCTGCGCAAGCGCATGGAGGCGCTGGGCGTCACGCTCCTCACCGGTGCCCCGCTCACGGACATCGCCGTCAAAGACGGCACGGTCCGCGGAACCTACAAAGACCAGACCGTCACCGGCGATCTCCTGCTTGTGGCGGTCGGGCGCCGTCCCAACACCGCCGCGCTGGATCTCGCCCGCGCCGGCGTCACCGTCGATGAGCGCGGCACGATTCCTGTGGACGCGCAGGGCCGCACCAACGTGGCCCCGATCTTCGCGGTCGGCGACCTGGTGGCCGGCTCGATCCAGCTCGCCCATGCCGCGACCCAGCAGGGTGTGGCCGCCGCCGAGGCCGCCGCCGGCCTGAAGTCGCACGTTGAGAAGATTTGTCCCTCCTGCATTTTCACGTCGCCCGAAATCGGACTTGCCGGCCTGACCGAAGCCAAGGCGCAGCAGCTCGGCCGCACCGTCAAGACCGCGATCTTCCCCTTCTCGGCCTTGGGCAAAGCCATGGCCGCCGGCGAGACCGACGGCTTCGTCAAATGGATCTGCGACGCCGCCACCGGCCAGGTGCTGGGTGCGCAGGCGGTCGGGGCGCATGCGACGGAACTGATTGCCGAGGCCGCGCTCGCCATCCGCAACGAGCTTACGGTTGACGAGGTCGGCCGCACCATCCATTCGCATCCGACGATGTCCGAGGCGTGGATGGAGGCCGCGCACGCGTTCCACAACGCCTGCATCCACCTGCCGAAGCGGTAGAAGCAATCGGCGGTTTACACCCAACAGGCAGCGGCGTATACTGGCGGCAACCTTGATGGAAACGAGGAGTTTTCCCCATGCCAGTCATCCGCAATCCTTCCGACCAGCGCCCGGCGATCTCGTTCACGGAGCGGCAGAATGGCATTGTCGCCGCCGGCGTCACTGTATTGTGTGCGACATTGGTCACCGGCTTCATCGCGCTGATTCTGTGGGCGTTGTTCGCGCTGCTCTCTGCGGTCTCGGTGGTTCTGACCCCATTGCTGGTCGCGCTGATCCTGACGCTGTTGCTCAAGCCTTACTACCTCTGGCTGCACCGCCGGTTGAGACGGTCCAATCTGCTGGCCCTTCCGGCGCTTTTCCTCTCGATCCTGCTTCCGCTGGCCGCGCTCTTCTTTTTTTTCGGCGCGCTGTTTGTGACACAGCTTGTATCGCTGGTCGAATACCTGCCCGCGCTGGCCGAGCGGGTCACCGACGCTATGACCGCTTCCCACCCGGACTTGCAGGCCTTCCTCACCAAGTACGGGCTTGAGGAAAAAATCCCGCTGCTGGCCGACCCTCACGCCTTCATCGCCTCCCTGGCTGAGCAGATCTCGTTCAATGACGTGGGCGGCAAAGCGCTCTCGGTCGGCATGGGTGCGATCCGCTATGTCGCCTCGCTGGTCGGCTGGCTGGTGGTGCCGGTCTATCTGATCTATTTTCTGACCGCCCAACCCTTTTCCGGCCGTAACGCCGAGACGTTCCTACCCTTTCTGAAGCCCGCCACGCGCCGTGATGTCACATATCTGATCGACGAGTTCTTCACGATCATCGTGGCTTTTTTCCGCGGCCAGCTCACGATCGCCTTTATCCAGGGCCTGCTTTTGGGTACGGGCTTCTGGCTGGTCGGGCTGCCCTACGGATTTCTGATCGGCCTGACCCTGGGCTGTTTTAACCTTGTCCCGTATCTCGGCAATATCATCGGACTGGCCGTCACCCTGCCGATGGCCTTTTTCGGCGAAGGGGGCAGCCTCGTACGGCTGGTCTTGGTGCTCGCGGTGTTTTGTGCCGTGCAGGTGCTGGACGGCTATTTCATCACGCCGCGCATCCAAGGCAAGAAAACAGGGCTGAGCGATCCGGCCATCATCTTTTCACTGCTCTTCTGGGGCGTGGTTTTTAGAGGTCTGTTGGGCGTGTTGTTGGCGATTCCGCTTAGCGCCTTTATCGTGGTCGTCTGGCGCCTGTTGAAAAACAAGTACATCAAGGAACTGATTTGATATGACAAAACGAACGCTTGCGGGCGTGTTGCTCGCGGTCGCTGTCGTCAGCGGGTGCGCGAGTTTCATCGACAACCCCTATTTCGCCGTTAAAGAGTCCGGACTCAATTGGGTCTCGATCCGCCACTACAACTATCGCGTCAAGCCGATTCAGCGCGTGGCCGTCCGCATGGACGGCAACGGCATCGTGACGGTGCGCGAAGGCAGCAGCCTGCTGGTGACCAATCCTTTCGCCGCGAATCACAATGACCCGAACTGGAACGACGTGGTGGAATCGCGCATCACGCTGCCGCGCGAAGAGATCAACCGTATTTTCCAGATGTTGGTCGACCAAGGGCTTTTTGAAGACCGCCGCAAAGGAGACAGCATCAACACCAATGAGGCGATCTTTGTATCCGCCAACATCCAGAGCAAAACCTGCGGCTCGGAGGACGATGTCTTCGGCAGTGATCCGAATCTCGCGGAGCACCTGAAAAACGTCATGCTGATGTTCTACCACCCCCAACCCAAACGCCGGCGCTGAATCGGAATCATCCGCCATGTCCGTCACTCCATGGGTCTCGATTGCCCTCCTGTTGACCACCTTCTCCTGCCGGGCGGAACGCTTGTTTGTCGGCATTCTGGAGGCGGACAGCATTCAAAGCATCCACTACGGCGCTGCCGCGTTCAGCCGCATCTCCGACCTGCCGCTGGTTCAAGAGCAGGTCCAGGCACGCCTCGCGCAATCGCTTCTGCTGCCGGCCTACACAGGCATCATCTCCTCCGACCCGGTGAAGATCGTGCAATCGGTCGATGCCGACGCGCCCCCCGCGCCGGACAACCCGGCCAACGTGGCCATCATCCCTCTGGCCGATGACGGCACGGCGATCCGCCAGGTCTTTGCCGCCGCCTACGCGCGGCACGAAACGCAAGACACTTTCACCCTTTACGAAAGCCCGGCCGACACCAACCGCCCGCCGCGCGTGGCGATGGCGGTGGCAGACCGCCACCTGTTCACCTCGGTCTCGCTCCCCGCGCTGACGTGGGCATGGCAGAATCGCTCGAAATTCCTCGAGGCCCCGGCGCAAAGCCTGCCCGGAACCTTCCGCATCCTGGTGAATTCGCAGCGCATGGCGGATCTGACCGGCGCGCGCAGCGCGCAGGCGGCGGGAATCGTCGATCTCGGCCAGTTGTTGCGCACGTGCGAGACCCTTTCGTTCTCGTTCACGCTGGAGGGCGCGGCGCTGGCCCTCACCGTTCGCGCCACCGCCAAGCAGGGCTCAGCGCTCGACGCGCTGCTCGCCTCGTGGCGCGTGCCGTCCGAACCGCTCTGGCACGCCGTGCCGGACAACGCCTTCTTCATGTCGCTTGGCACTGCCGACCGGCCTGATCTTTGGACACCCTTCTTGGGCACGCAGCGTCACCGGTTGCTCGCGCCGATCTCTGACCGCCTGCCGCCTCCGGCCGTCACGGGCGACCGCTTGGACTACATTGCGCCAACTCGCAACGGCCGGGGGCTGTGCTGGGTGCAACTCCTGCCGGTCAAAGACCCGGATGCGGCCCGTGTCGCAATCCGCGCGCTCGCTGACGCTGATGGCACAAACAGCGTCTCGTTCAAACACCTGCGTCAACGAGAATCGGGCGAAACCGCCATCGAGACTTATGCGATCACGCTGAAACCGCCAGAGCCGACGCAAGCGGCGGCCCCGGGGCCTGCCGCTCCCTCGCTCAGCCACATCCTGCTGTCGCTGCTTCTGAAACGCGCCGTGCTGGAATGCGCCGTCCACAACGGCCACTGCGTCACCGTGATCGGGCCGGAAGGCGCGATCGACGAACATTTACCGCCCGTGACCTTTGCCGCGCGGCCGCTGCCGCTCAACCGCCGGATCGGCGGCCAGGATCCGGCGTTGACCCCGGAACTGACCTTCGGAGGGTTCCTGCGCGCGGCTGAACTGGTTCGGCACACCGTGACGATCATGCCTGAAATCAAACCCGAGCAGGCGCGACTGCTGCCCCGCGGCGGTGACGGCGCGACGTTCGGCATCGTACACAACGGACGCACGCTGACCGCCTCGCTACGCGTGCAGTCCAATGAGATCGCCGCGCTGCAACGCCTCAACCGCGAAGGCCGGGCCGTCCTGCAGGAGGTCTTTTTCCAGATTTTCGCCAACCAGATGATGGATATGAAAAAGCCTGCCGCGCAGTAGGGTGCCGGGGTTGGGTATCCGGGAACCCTCATTTTTTTGAATTAGCGGCGGACGCCTCCTCCAGCACATCGGCCACGCGCGCGGCCGCGTCCGGCACGGCCAGCGCCCGGATCGCCTGGCTCATACGTTCCAACAGCACGGGCTGATCCATTTTAGTCTTCACATAGCGCATCAGCGAACGTCCGGTCAACTCTTGCTGAATGCCCTCATCCACACCGTTGCTGCGCACCAGCGCCGCCGCATTGGCATGCTGGTGATTGCGCACGGCCGTGGGCAAGGGAATCAAGAGCGCGGCCTTGCCCAGCAGGCACAGCTCGAAACACGTCGAGGCGCCGGCGCGGCAGATCACCAAGTCAGCCGATGCGTACGCGCGCCCCATGTCCGCAATGAAAGCCCGCACCATGGACGCGACACCCGCCGCCGCATATGTTTCGCGGATTCGCGCTTCATCCGCCGCGCCGCACTGATGAATCACAAAGAACGGCGTTTCCACCGACTGCTTCAACAGGCACATCGCTTGAGCGGCCAGTTCGTTGACCCGCCGTGCGCCTTGGCTGCCGCCCGTCACCAACACCGTAAACGTCCCCTCTGGAATCTCGCTGAAACGCGGCTGTCCCGCCAAATCGGCGCGCACCGGCAACCCCGTGCACCGCGTGGCGCGCCCCGGCAGCCACCGCACCGTTTCTTCGAAACTGACCGCGGTCGTCACGGCATACCGCGAAAGGAATTCAACTGCCTTGCCCGGCACGGCGTTGGCCTCATGCAGCACGACCGGAACCTGCCGGAGCTTTGCGGCCAACACCGGCGGCAGGCTGGCGTAGCTGCCCATGGCCAACATCGCGTCGGGACGAAACCGTTTGACACCGCCCAGGCAGGTCCAGAACGCGCGCGCCACGGCCGGCAGCGCGCGCAGCGAAAGCTGGCGGGCGCCGGTCGCGAACACTGCGCCGTCCCAGCCGTGTAGCGTGGCGCTTTCGATGTCGCGTCCGGACAGCCAAACCTCTACCTCATGCCCGCGCCGTTTCAATTCTCGGGCCACCGCCAATCCGGGAAACACATGCCCCCCGGTTCCGCCACACGCCACAACCAGTCGCTTCGGCTCCATCTTACGCCCCCTTCCTCGTCCTGCGCCGCCGCACGTCTCCGACCATCTCGCGCAATTCGTTGCGACTCACCGCCGCCATGGCTCCGCCGTACACAGCCATGCCGGCCGCAACGGTCACCGCCATCGCGACGATTTCCGCCCCTTTGGTCAGGCCTCCCCCCTCCTGCGCCAGCACATGCCGGCACACGGCATACACAGCCAGCGCGGCGACCGCCATCAACGCGGCGCACAAAACCGCGCGCAACACGGCACCGGCGACCCCCGCCATACGTAAAAACGCGCCGCGACGACGCAGGAGCACCGCGAGCATCACCCCGTTCACCAAACTGGAAAGCACAGTCGACGCCGCTATCCCGACATGCTTCCAGCCGTGAGGCAGCACCACCACGCTCGAGACATTCAGCGTCACATTCAGGACCAGTCCAATCAGACTCACGCGCACCGGCGTCTTAAGATCTTGCAACCCGTAAAACACGGGCGTCAACGCCTTCTGCAGACTGAACACCAGCAAGCCAGGCGCATAGGCGGCCAGAGCCCGCGCGCTGAGCACGGCCGAAGTCTCATCAAAACGCCCGCCCTTGATGTTGTAGATCAGAGAGATCACCGGCAGCGCCAGCACCAGCAGCGCGGCCGAGCAGGGCGCCATGATCACCGCCAAATTGCGGATGGCGCGTTCGAGCGTCTCGCGCATCATCGCCGTGTCGCCCGTCGCCGCCTGGCGCGAGAAGGTCGGCAGCAGCACGGTCATGAACGCCGTGCCGAACATGCCCAGCGGCAGATACACAATCCGCTCCGCATACTCCAGCGCTGCGGGCGCGGCGGGATCTGCCCAGAACGCCAGAAATTTGTCGAGGCATACGTTGATCTGAATGATGCCGATGCCCAGCGCCGCAGGCGCCATCAACGTCAGCACGCGCCGTAATTTAGGATCAGACAGCAGCGCACGGAAACCCAACCGGAAACGGAACCCCTCGCGGGCCAGCGCCGGCAGTTGAAACAGCACCTGCGCCAGCCCTGCGGCCAGGATCGCCCAACTCAGCACGATGATCTGCGTGTCCGGCAGACCGCGCAGCAGCGGGCACGCCACGCAGAGCGTCACGATCCAGATGAGATTGAGCAGAAACGGCGTCAGCGAGGCAATCGCGAAACGCCCCAGCGCGTTGAGCATCCCCGAGAGCAGCGCCGCGACACAGATCAACAGGGCGTACGGCAGCATGATGCGCAGCATCGGCAAGGGAATCAGCCAGCGGCTGTCGGACGGCAGCAGGCCCGCCAGCGGCCACGTCAGCAGGATGCCCAGAACGGTCACCGCCGCCAGCACCGCCACCAGCAGACTGATCACGCGCACCGCAAACCGCAACGCGCTGTCGCGGCCCTCCTTCACCAAGGACTCGCTGAAAACCGGCACGAACGCGCTGGACAGAGCCCCCTCGCCGAACAGGCGGCGGAACAGGTTCGGGATGACGAAGGCTAGATCAAACGCGGACTTGAGCGCCGACGTGCCGAAAAAATACGCCATCGCGATCTCGCGCACCAGCCCCAGCACGCGGCTGACCGCCGTCATCAGGCTCACGACCGAAACCGCGCGCAGCACGCGCGGGGCGGATTCGTGCGCGCGGCCACCGCGCGTGTCCGGCACGGCGCTCACGAGTGATTCTCCTCGTTAGACGCCGTCGCATGCGCCGCAGCCTGCCCGCTGGAGGCGGCTTTGCCCTGCGCGCTCTTACGAAAACAGATGTGCTCCACCGCGTCATGAAAGTTTTCCGTGCCGCTCAACAGCTCGATGTCCACGCGCACATAATAAACCGGAACCGGCGTGGTCTCCAGCCGCGGAAAACGCACAGCGTCTTTTTCGGTTGTCATCAGCGCATCCGCGTGCAGGTCGGCGGCGCGGTTCACCGCATCGATGATCTCTTGCGCGTGGTAGCGGTGATGATCGGCGTAACGTTCGCAATGAATCACGCGAGCGCCCATCAGGCGCAACGAGTTTTCAAAACTCTGCGGCACCGCGATACCCGAGAGCGAGGTCACCGTACGCCCTTTGAGCCATTCCAGCGGCACGCGTTCCGCCGTGTAAACATTCTGCAGAAAACGTGGCTGATGGCAGCACTCGATAATTTCCGCGCGGTTGTTCAAAGCACGGATCTGCTGGCGCAACGCCTCGGAGTGGCCGTCGGACTTGGTGATGAAAATAAAGTCCGCACGCTTGAGATTACGGATCGGCTCGCGCAGCACGCCGCGCGGCAGCAGATGGGCGTTGCCGAACGGATTGGTCTTGTCGACCAGCACGATCTCCAGCCGGTGGCGCAGCTTCTGATACTGAAAGCCATCGTCCAGAATCAGCGTGTCGCAACCGAAGCGCTTGACGGCGTACCGTCCGCTCTTCACGCGGTTTTTGTCGACCAGCACAACCACGCCCGGCAGGTTGCTGGCCAGCATGTAGGGCTCGTCCCCCCCCATCTCGCTGTCGAGCAGCAGCCGATTACCGTCGCTCACCACGCGGGGCGGTTCGATTGTCTCACTGAAGAGCCGCTGATACCAAGGCAGTTCCTTCTTCCGGTAGCCGCGGCTCAGAATCGCGACCTTTCGTCCCGACTTCTGTAGTTCGCGCGCGAAGATTTCCACCACCGGCGTCTTGCCCGTGCCGCCGGCGGTAATGTTACCGACGCTGATCACCTGGCACCCGAGCGGATACCGGCGGAAAATGCCGACATTGTACAGAAAGAGCCGCGCCAGCACCACGCCCTTGAACACTTGGGAAATCCCTTTGAGGAGACTCAACAGCGTGCGCACCGCCCACGGATGGCCTTGATCCGCGCCGGGTTGCTGGATGATGCGGACCAGGTAGTGCTCGATTCGCTCGATTCGCTTGATTTTCGCTTTGCGCATAGACCTCGCCCTTCGTGCATGATGCCGCCAACCGGACTGGTCTGAAGGGTAGGGTCAGTGTATCAGCGAGCCCCCGCGCACGCAATTCCAATGTACGGTGGGGCGCATGGCCGGGCGCATGGCAGTTCTGTTGGGGAGACCTTCTTGTAATCGTAATCGTAATCGTAATCGTAATCGTAATCTTAATCTTAA
>Ga0265294_10004283_pt1 | contig 17904 bp, 15 predicted proteins | sample MunlanPumphouse3_FD_192504 | JGI IMG/M metagenome (GOLD analysis project Ga0265294, IMG submission 192504) | Groundwater microbial communities from a municipal landfill in Southern Ontario, Canada - Pumphouse #3 | ecosystem: Environmental > Aquatic > Deep subsurface > Groundwater | place...
TAATGTCGATTCCGGCAAAGGAGTCCCTTCCTTTTCCATAATATCAATACCGGCATGAGCAATTTCCCAATCAATTTTTACACCAGTAGCTTCAATAACTTTTGCTGTAACTTCTGCGAGTTCCGGACCTGTTCCATCACCTGGAACAAGTGTAATCTTGTAAGCCATTTTTAATTCTCCTTATTTTTTATATTAAATTGTTTAAAATTTCTTATAGACCATTTATGTAAAATATATTTGAATAATATGTTCAATATTCCAAGACCGTACTGCACACTTCTTTTAAAATTAATAGATGATGCTTCATCAAAATATTTTGCACCTACAGGAATCTCTCCTATCCTAAATCCAGCTACAGCAATCTGAACAATTATATGCTGGTCAAAAACAAAATCATCAGAATTCTTTTCAAAATCAATAGTTTCCAAAACTTTTTTTGAAAATGCTCTATATCCTGTATGATATTCTCCAAGATTTAAACCTAATACAATATTTTCTGTTATTGTAAGACATCTATTAAAAAAATATTTATAAAAAGGCATTCCGCCTTTTAATGCTTCCTTTCTTGTTCTTATTCTATTTGCCATCATAACATCACAAATATCATTTTCAATCAACCCCGCTAAAAAAGGAACAAGTCTTGGATCATATTGATAATCTGGATGCAACATTACGACGATATCAGCTCCCATTTCTAAAGCAGTTTTATAGCAAGTTTTTTGATTTGCCCCATACCCAAGATTTTTATCATGCTTAATAACTTTTAATCCTAACTCTTTTGCCTTTAATACTGTATCATCATTTGAATTGTCATCAACTACCAAAATATCACTAAATGAACCTGCCGGAATTGAATCTAATGTCTGCTTTAATGTCTTTGAAGCATTGTAAGCCGGCATAACCACGATCACTTTACTTTTCATCTTTCTCACCATTATTATTATCTTCTATTGTTGCAAATTTAAAAAGATCAGAAAACGACAATTTTTCTTTGATAATACCAATTATCCCTAATAAATACATTACCATCATATCACAAAAATGTAATGATGCAATACAAGCAAAAGCCGTACTTTTTTCTATACCAAAAATACCAAGAGCAACTATTCCCATAAATTCTATTGCACCTATAAAACCTGGAGCCGTTGGAATAATTACACCTATTCCAATTACAATAATAACAAAAATAGACTGCATTAGAGAAACTTCAATTCCAAAAGCTGCAAAAAACAATTGATATGAATATGCTTCTACCAACCAAACCAATAACGATGTAATAAAAACATATATTATTAATTTAGTGTTTTGAAAAAATTTAAGTCCTGTTGCAAACTTTATAAATAAAGATTTTACTATATCTGATATTTTTGCAGGAAAATGCAATTTTGAAATAATTTTTAAAAATTTACTTTCACTTTTTGACATTAAAAATAATACTATTAACATAGATCCAAAAATTATAGTACACAATAAGAATGAATTTTTAAGCCAAACTGGAATATTAACAAAAAAAGCTATTAGAAAAAAACATATAACAAATACAATTATATCCATAAGTCTTTCAACTACAACTGTAGCAAAAACTCCACTTCTTGAAATTTGAAATCTTTCACCCGCAACTTTAGCTCTTACAAATTCACCAAGTCTAAGAGGTAAAATATTATTCATAAAAAAACCAAAAATTAAAAAATAGAAACTTCTCATTGGCGTAAGTTTTTTAAGAGGTAGAAGTAAAAAATTCCATCTTATTGTTCTAACTACATAGGAAAAAACAAACACAATCATAGATAAAGATATCAAATAAATATCTGCATTTTTGATTAAATCAAAAGATTGCTTAAAATTTATATTTCTTACACTAAGATATATAAGAAAAATGCTTATGATACAACCTGCAATTATTTTAAAAAGGTGTTTTCTAATAATAATTCTCCTAAGAATTCTTAATTTGCTGATAAGCTTCTTCTATATATGGATTAAATCTATCATATTTTAGAGCTTCTTCTATATATTTTATTGCATTTTCTTTATCATTATTATTCCAATATAAATAAGCTAATGATTCTCTTAATTGCCAGCCATATTTATAAAGTTCTATTGCCTGCTTATTAAAATTTATTGCAGCATCTATATATTCCTTTCCATTTTCTCTATCTTCATCAAATATAGCAAAATTTGTATTGGATAGCTGATAATAATATTCCGGATTTTTTTTATCAAACTTTACAGATTTTAAAAAATTTTCTTCTGCTAATTTATATTGTTTTGAAACATATAGTTCAATCCCTTTTTTATAATAGACATTTGCAATTATTGGCTTTACTATAAACACGGAGAAAAATAAAAAAATTATTGTTAATAAATAAGTATTTATTCTTTCTTTCTTTAATTTTATTGTTTTTACAGAAAATACTGAACAAAAAACAATAAAAAACATTATCATATTAGCCGGTATAAAAAAACTGTAGTCAAGCATATTAACAAATAAGAAAGATGTTATACTTAAAGCTATAATTTTATAATAATATTTATAAACATTGTTTTTTATTTCATATATTATTTTTTTATAAAAAGTTATTATCAAATAAATAAATGACACTAATCCTAATATTCCAATATCAGACAATAACTGCATAAATAAATTATGCGCATATAAAGTATTTAAGACCAATTCTGTTCTAAAAAACTTAAACAGTACAGAATAATTGCCAAGACCTGCACCAAACAATATATTTTCTTTAAATATTAAATAAGCTGTTTTCCACCATATAAATCTTTCTGCTATACTGTTAAATCCAATTTTTAACTTTGATACATATATTATCCCAAATAACAACAATAAAGAAAGCAATAATATACCTATTTTTATATATAAATTTTTTCTATATTCAAGTAAAGAAACACAAGTAATTACAATTGATGCAAATATAGCAACCCTAGATCTTGTTAAAAAAATTGCTATTAATATAAAAATTGCTATTGCTATATATACTTTTGAATTTACTTTATCCTTAATAAATATAAACAGTAATGGATAGACTAAAATTAAAAATCCTGCAATAACATTAATATTTAACGCTACTGCTTCATAGAAATTGTCTCCGTAAAAAAACCCTTTAGGATTTGTTATAAATCTTGAAAACAATATCATAGATAAAAATAATGCAATAAAAACCGGAATATGTAACAGTTTCTTTTTTATGTCAAATGATAAAAAAGTAATATGAAATCCAGCCAATAATGCTGATGTTACAATAATTATATAATCTCTTACATTTGTTTTGTAATCTGCACCAATATAAGAAATTATAGATACCAATATTAACAATAATGCTGGAATAATATATGAATTTATACTAATTTTAAAATTATTAAGTAAATATAGTGCCGATATTGAAAGAAAAATGAAAATTGAAATTTGAACTGTTATTGAAAAAGAAAATCTTGATACAATAGAAAGTATCATAATCAATGATAGTATAATAGGTATAAAGCTAAAGTTATTTTCTCTATCATTTTGCATTTAAATACTACCTCAAATTTTGTAAATGTGGAAAGAAATATTTAAGTAAAAGTTGCTCTTCCAACATGAATATTGTTTGAATTATAATTGATGGCTTTGGTAAAAACAGTACCAACAAAGAAGAAATTGCAAGATACGGTCCAAAAGCTATTGCTTCTTTTTTTGATATTTTTTTAAATATAATTAGACATATTCCTACAATACTTCCCATAAGAGAGGCTAGAAAAATCACAAATAAAACTTTTTCCCACCCAACAAAAGTACCAACTCCTGCCATAAGCTTTATATCTCCTCCACCCATAGCATCCTTTTTAAAAACCCACTTTCCAATTATAGCAATAATAAAAAGTGTTCCTCCTCCTGCTAAAAAACCTAAAAAGGATTGTGATATTCTCATTAAAACAGTATCTGCTAAAAAAACATTTAAAAAGCTTGTTGATAAACCAACAATAACTAATAATAAAGAAAATTCATCCGGTATAATTTGAAACTCAAAATCTATTGCTGTTATAACTAATAAAGAAAATACTAATATACAAAAAGATGGCAACATATAAGAAAATCCATATAATAAATACATTAATAAAAATAATACAGCACAAACTATCTCAATTAATGGATAAATTAATGAAATTTTATTATCACAATGACGACATTTTGCATTTAAAAATATATAACTTAATACCGGAATATTATCATACCAAGATATCAAACTTTTACATTTAGGACATGTAGATCTAGGCTTTACAACAGATAAATTTCTAGGCATTCTATATATACAAACATTTGCAAAACTACCAAGAACTAACCCAAATAAAAAAACAACAAATCCTTCAAACATATTACAAAATCCTTTTTTTAATATGTATTCCAAACTACACCTTTAGTATCTGTATGATTACAATCTATCCAAAGTTCTCCCCACTGTCTATCATCACTATCTTCAGTTTGGTATACCCATTTCCCAGAGTCACCAGTTGGTTTTGTTATTATTTCATTTGTTATATCATGATAAGGAGGGCAATAAACTTCCGGTATAAATTTTATATATTTGCCATCTTCCGATGTTAATTCTTTTACAATATTTGCAGATGGAAATCTTCCTTCATTATCACCATAATAAACAGCAATTGCTGTTCTTAATGCTGTTAAATTAGCTCTGGAAGTTGCTTCATAAGATTTTCTTATAATATTAACAAACTTCGGATACAACACAAGTGTTAGAATTAATACGATTGCTATTGCTATTAAAATTTCTGTTAATGATAAACCCTTTTTATTTAACATATAATCCCTCTTTTTTTATCTAACAACACTTTGTAAAAGTCTGACTAATTCATCTTTTCTAGAGCTATATTCTATTGCTTTTTGAGGCAAAATACACCCCTTTATTACACTATCAAAAAGAGACTGATTCATAGTTTGCATTCCACTTTGTTTTCCTGTTTGTATTACAGAATATAATTGTTCTGTTTTCATTTCTCTAATGATACTTCTTATACTATCTGTTACAATCATTACTTCAGATGCTAATACCATCCCTTGACCAGATATATGAGGTATCAGATTTTGAGAAAATACAGCTTTTAATGCCAATGAGAGTTGAGATCTAATTTGTGCCTGCTGATTACCAGGAAAAACATCAACCATTCTGTTTATGGAAGAAGAGGCATCCATAGTATGCAATGTAGCAAAAACTAAATGTCCTGTTTCTGCTAGAGTAATAGCTGCCGATATTGTTTCAAGATCTCTCATTTCACCTATAAGTATAACATCAGGATCTTGTCTTAAAATATATTTTAATGCAGTTGCAAAAGATTGAGTATCGGAACCTATTTCTCTTTGATTAACAATACATTTTTTATGTGAATGCAAATATTCTATAGGATCTTCAACTGTTATTATATGTCCACATCTTCTCTCATTAATATAATCTATCATTGAAGCAAGAGTCGTAGTTTTACCAGAACCTGTCGCACCTGTTATCAAAACTAACCCTTTAGGTAAATTAACAATATCATAAATTACTTTTGGTAACCTTAATTCTTCAAAAGAAAATGTTTTTTGAGGGATAAATCTAAAAGCTGCTGAAATAGAACCTCTTTGCTTAAAGATATTTACTCTTACTCTACCCATATCTTGTATTGGGAAAGATGCATCTAACTCATTATTCCTTTCAAACTTTTCAATTTGTTGTTTCGATAAAATAGAATAAGCAAGAGATTTTGAGGATTCAGGTGTTAAAATTTCTTCACCAAGTGTCTTGATTTCTGTATCAACTCTTACCATAGGTGGAAGTCCAACTGACAGATGCAAATCTGATGCTTTTTTATTAGCCACTTCTAAAAGCAAATCTGTTAAGTTATACATATTTCCCTTTTATAAATTATTTTTTATTTTAAACCTTTTATAAACTGGTTCTGGAACAAGATTTTTAAAATCTCCTCCAAGTCCTGCAATTTCCTTTATCATACTTGAAGACAAAAAAGTATATATTTGATCAGGCATAAGAAATATTGTTTCTATTTTTTGATTAAGAGTTCTATTCATTAATGCCATCTGAAATTCATATTCAAAATCAGATAATGCTCTTAGTCCTCTTATAACAAAAAAACTTTCTATTTTAACTAAATAATCAGCTAACAAACCAGAAAAAGAATCAACTTCAACATTTTTAATATTTGATACTGATTCTTTCATCATATCAACTCTTTCTTGCAAGTTAAACATATGATGTTTATTATAATTTTCTGTTATTGCAACTATAACTTTAGGGAAAATCTTAGATGCTCTTGAAATAATATCAAGATGCCCTTTTGTAGGAGGATCAAAACTACCTGGATAAACAGCTACTATATTATTATTCATAACTTTTATTTTATATCAAATTTCAATACTTTTATCAAATCAATATTTTGTTAAATTTAGACTATTTACTCTCTAATAAAAATGTTTTAATCTTGTCAGAACAAAATTGTTTTATGATATAAAAACCATTATTTTCCAATTCAGCACTAACATATTTTTCTTGCAAAATTTTCATAATAAAAACATCTTTGTATATTATATCATTATTACAAGGTCCATCATAATTTTTAAATAACAATTTAAAAATACTTCTTTTCATAGAAACAAATAAATTATTTTTTTCATTTATATATGAAAATAAGATTTTACCATCTGATTTGATATATAATTTTAATAAATTATATATTTCTTGCCTTTTTTCTTTTGTTTCAACTATATTTATAACTCTTGAACATATTATAAAATCATATTTATCTTCGTTATTAAAATCTTTTATATTTTTATAGTCTATTTTAAAACTTTTTCTTATAAAACAAAAACTTTCTTCACAATAACCACCACCAAATGAAATATCACAAATTTTCATATTTTTATTTAATAATGGCATAAGTAAGCTTATATTTGTTTGAATTATTTCAAGCCAATCTTTATCTTTAGTCAAAATAGATTGTCTAAGAACAATTAAATTGTCATCATATTGAATTTTTTTTTCTTTAATAAAAGCAACTCTTATGATATTTTTTATTTGAACAAAATTGCATTTTATTAAATTTTTGAGATTTGACAATAGATAGATAAAAATATTAATAAACTTATAAACATTTTTATCTAAAGAAATAATAAAATTTTTTTTGATTATATGATCTACAATACCTATTATTTGTTTAGGATGTACAATATCTCTATCAAAAGATAAATTATTATCACCTTTTGTTCGAAAAGACAATTCATTATTCTTTTGTAAAATATTTATTACTCTATGCACAGTTGGAACTTGAGAAGTATCAGAATTTGTATAAAAAGCAACTAACGAATATTTTTTTATATTTTTATGTTCTACCTTTGAACATGTAATTTTATCATTTTTATTTATTAATGGATACATACTTTTACTAATAACAGTATATGTTAGAGTATTTGATTCTTCTATAAGTTTTTTCGCAATATCTATATATTTTTTATCACTCATTATTAAAATTTAATATTTTATCTTATAAAATTTTGATTATTATACACAGGCTGCAATTACATAGAAGATTATCATAAAAAAAACATGCCGACAAAAATAAAATACCCCAAACAGTTTTATCCAAAATAAAGTAATCATCAATACTTGAACAAATACCAAATAATATTTATGTTCTCGGGAAACAACCTCTTGAGTTGTTTCCTTATAGATATTCTGACTATTTTGTCTTATTATCTGTTTGTCTAATTTCAACTCTTCTTATTTTTCCACTTATTGTTTTAGGTAATTCTTCAACAAACTCTATAATCCTTGGATACTTGTATGGTGCTGTCACTTTTTTAACATGATTTTGTAATTCTACTACTAAATCATGACTTGCTTTGTAGCCTTTGACTAAAACCACTGTAGCCTTAACTACCTGCCCTCTATCTGGATCAGGAACTGCTGTAATTGCACATTCCAAGACTGAAGGATGTTCAATCAAAGCACTTTCAACTTCAAAAGGACCAATTCTGTATCCGGAACTTTTTATAATGTCATCAGCTCTACCTACAAACCAATAAAAGCCATCTTCGTCTTTATATGCTGTATCACCAGTGAAATACATTCCATCATGCCACACTGTTTTTGTTAAAGCTTCATCTCTGTAATATCCACAAAACATTCCAACTGGTTTTTTGCCTGATATTCTAACAACTATTTGCCCAACTTCTCCATTTTCACATGAATTAAATTCTTCGTTTACAATATCAACATCATAACAAGGTGCAGGTTTACCAATTGAACCTGGTTTCGGAGTCATCATTGGAAAATTACATAATAAAGAAATTAATTCTGTTTGTCCATAAGCTTCCATAAGTCTTAATCCTGTAATTTCTTTCCATTTGTTATAAACTTCAGGATTTAATGGTTCACCAGCGACCGTACAATACTTCAATTTACTCATATCGTATTTTGATAAATCTTCCTTTATTAAATATCTGTAAATGGTTGGAGGTGCACAAAATGAAGTAACACCATATTTTGTAAGCACTTCAACAAGATTTTTAGGTATAAATTTATCAAAATCAAAAACAAATACGCTACAACCATGTAGCCACTGTCCATAAAGTTTTCCCCATGCCGCTTTTGCCCAGCCTGTATCTGCTACTGTTAAATGTAAACCGCCATCAACAAGATTCTGCCATGTAGAAGTAATAAGATGTCCTAACGGATATGTATAATCATGTAAAACCATCTTAGGCATACCTGTTGTGCCTGATGTAAAATATAATAAAAATTTATCATCATTTTTTGTTGATTGATCTCCGGTAGGTCTTTCGAATATATCAGATTGTTTTTCTATTTCTGATTTAAAATCATACCAACCATCTACAGTGCCATGCACAGCAACTTTATATTTTAAAGTTGGTGATTTTTTTTCGGCATTATCTACTGTTTCTGGAACATTATCAGTTGAAACAGACACTATCATTTTAACATCAGCAGCTTTATTTCTATAAACAATATCTTTTTCTGTAAGCAAATGTGTCGCTGGAATTGGCACAGCACCTATTTTATGCAAAGCTATCATAACAAACCAAAATTCATATCTTCTTTTAAGTATTAACATTACTGCATCGCCTTTTTTAATTCCTAATGATTTAAAAAAGTTTGCTGTCTTATTACTATATTTTTTTATATCGCCAAATGTAAATATTTTTTCTTCATTGTGTTCATTACACCAAACTAAAGCTTGTTTATTCGGCTCTTTTTCTGCAATGACATCCACAACATCAAACCCAAAATTAAAATTTTCCGGAACATTTATATGGAAATCCTTTATTAAATCTTCATATGACGAAAATGTTCTGTCAACATATTGTTTGTTAAGCATTCCTTTTCCCTCTTAATTAAAAAATTACTGCTAAAAATTTCAGTTGAGTATTACCCAATGCAATCATTGCATGTTCGTAGCCTGAATCAAAATATATAGAATCTCCGGAATTTAGAATTATTTCTTGATCTTTAAAGAAAAGTTTCATTTGTCCTTCTAAAATATAATTAAATTCTTGTCCGACATGAGCATATTTAGTTATAGTTTTTTCTTTATTTTCCGGATCAACTGTAACCAAGAATATTTCAGATTTTTTGTGCATAAAATTAAATGCTAAATCTTGATATTTATACTCTTTCCTTCTAGTAATAGAAAGACCTTTATCTTTTTTGACAACGGAAAATCTTTGTAATTTAGGTTCTTCACCTGTAAGAAGTACAGTAAGTTCTACATTAAACTTGCCAGCTATTTCATAAAGAAAACTCACTGGAATATCAATGTCTCCACTTTCATATTCAATATACTTATCAACATCAATTTTAAGTTCTTTTGACATAGATTCAACAGACATATCCGAAATCTCTCGTAATTCTTTTATCCTCTGTGCAATTTGCTTAATATTTTCAAGCATATTTCCTCCGAATTTTATAGCAACTACATTTATTGCATTATATAAATTTTATATATAAAATACAAAAAAACAAAAGTTATGTATACTCACTGTTTATATCAATTCATACTTTTAAAAATAGATATTTTTTTATGTATCTTAGCTGGAAGAAAAAGACTCTGTTTATGCTTATGAAAGAAATGATGTAACAATACAGCTGATATAATACAAGAAATAAAATCTGCTACTGCTGTTGCAACAAATACTCCATCAAGTCCAAAAAACAATGGAAGTATTAAAACAAAAGGTATAACTAGTATTACTTGCCTTGATAAACTTAAAACCGTAGCTTGAAGTGGTTTATTTATAGCTTGAAAATATGTACTTGCCAAAATTTGTATGCTTATTATTGGTAATGTTATGCTAAACAATCTAAGAGCTCTAGTCGACATTTCTACTAAAACTTGATCTGAAGAGTTAAACAACAAAACTATTTGTGGAGCAAAAAATTCTACAATTGAAAAACCTATTATTAATGAAAAAAAGCCCCACCGCATAGCCATTTTTGTTACTTGTATAGCAGCAGCATATTTTTTAGCACCATAATTATATCCGATCAAAGGCTGTGTGCCTTGTGCTATTCCAATTACAGAAAAAACTATTAATGTATTAATACTAATGACTATTCCTATTGCAGCTACAGCTGTATTACCACCATATTTTAACAATGAATAATTTAAAATAAGATTTAACAAACTTGAAGATATTTGAAAAATAAACTGTGCAACTCCTATTGACATACTACTTAATACTACTTTAAGACGTAACTTAAAATATTGAAATCTAATACGGTATTTACATTTCTTACCTATAAAAAATAACATTATCCAAACAAAACCAACAGTTTGTCCACAAAGAGTAGATATAGCTGCTCCTTTCATTCCTAAATGTAAATAATAAATAAGTATAGGACCTACTATCAAATTGACAATGGTACCAACGACTTGCGTCATAAGAGCTATTTTAGGATGTCCACTTGACCGAATAAAATTATTCATACCAAGACTTATAGCAAAAAAGAAATATCCTACTAAAACAATTTGAGCATATTCCTTGGCATAAGGTAATATTTCTTTACCTGCTCCTAAAATTATTAGAAATTCATCCAAAAAAAAGTAAAATATAACAGTAAAAAAACCACAGATAACTATAAGCAATATAAAGACATTTCCTAGAATTTGTTCAGCTTCTTTATAATTTTTCTTTCCAAGACTTATAGAAAATAAGGCATTCCCGCCAACACCTACAAGAGCACTAAAAGCAAGATAAAGTATACCTATTGGAAACATTATTGTTATACCTGCAATTCCAAGTGCACCAACTTCATGTCCGACCAATAATCTAGCTATAATATTATATGCAGCATTTACCATCATACCTGCAACAGCTGGCACAGAAAATTTTAAAAGTAAATTTGATATTTTACGAGATAAAAAAGGATTATTATTTTCTTTGTTCATTTATTGTATTTGTCCTATTGATAAAATAAAATAATTTCCAGTCACAGTATGTACAAAAATGTACATGACATATAAGACTGGAAATTATAAAATTATATTCAAGAATTAAAGCATTACAGATTTTACTTCTTTGAATCTGCTTCTCTTATTGCAACCTTTCTAATCTTTCCACTAATAGTCTTAGGAAGCTCATTTACAAATTCTACAACCCTGGGATATTTATATGGTGCTGTAACTTTTTTAACATGATTTTGTAATTCAACTATCAAAGAATCACTTGGGCTATAACCTTTTGCCAAAACCACAGTTGCCTTAACAATTTGCCCTCTGTAAGAATCAGGAACTGCTGTGATTGCACACTCTAATACTGCTGGATGTTCAATTAAAGCACTTTCAACTTCAAAAGGACCAATCCTGTATCCAGAACTTTTTATAACATCATCAGCTCTGCCTACGAACCAATAATATCCGTCTTCATCTTTATATGCTACATCGCCTGTATAATAATAGCCATCTTTCCATGCTTCTGCTGTTTTTTCCGGGCTCTTATAATATTCACAAAAAAGACCTAATGGTTTTCCTTCTTTCACATTTATAACTAAGTTTCCTTCCTTTCCAGGTTCACAGATATTACCATCGTCATCAATAATATCAATATCATAAACAGGTGAAGGTTTTCCCATAGAACCAGGTTTTGGTTTCATCCAAACAAAATTTGCTACCATTACAGCACTTTCACTTTGACCAAAACCTTCCATTATTTTATGTCCTGTAAGTTTTTCCCATTGATTAAAAACTTCAGGATTTAATGCTTCACCGGCAACACAACAATATTTTAATCTTGAAAAATCATATTTTGATAAATCTTCTTTTATAAGATACCTATAAATTGTTGACGGACAACAAAAGGATGTAATATTATTATTAGATATAATATCAAGAACATCTGTAGGTGTAAACTTATCAAAATCATATACAAAAACAGCACATCCTGATATCCACTGCCCATAAATCTTACCCCAAGCAGCTTTTGCCCAACCAGTATCTGCCAAGGTTAAATGAGCCCCATTTTCTTCAACATTTTGCCAAAATTTTGCTGTCGTTATATGCCCTAACGGATATGTATAATCATGCAATGCCATTTTTGGCATACTTGTTGTACCGGAAGTAAAATATATTAAAAACTTATCATCATTTTTTGTTGCTTCTTTCCCTAGAGGTCTTTCAAAAATATCTGATTGTTTTTCTATTCCTGATTTAAAATCATACCAACCATCTGCAGCACTTCCATTAACACAAACCTTATATTTTAATGTTGGGGACTCTTTTTGTGCATCATTTATTCGTTTAACTAAATCTTCTTCACCAACTGCAACTATCATTTTTACATCAGCAGCATTATTTCTATAAGCAATATCTTTTTCCATAAGCAAGTGTGTTGCAGGTATAACAATTGCACCAATTTTATGCAACGCAACAGCACTAATCCAATATTCATATCTTCTTTTTAAAATAAGCATTACAAAATCGCCTTTTTTAATCCCTATTGATTTAAAAAAGTTTGCTGCTTTATTACTTTGTTTCTTCATGTCATTAAATGTAAAGGTCTTATGTTCACCTTTATCATCACACCAAACTAAACATTTTTTATTTGGTTCCTCTTTTGCAGTTGCATCGACAATATCAAAACCAAAATTAAAGTTTTCCGGAATATTTACTTTATAGTTTTCTAAAAAATCTTCATATGAAGAAAATTTAGATTTTATAAATCTATCCAATATCATTTCACAATCCTCTTAGAATTATAGCACTACTGCTATAATTTTTGTTGTTTTGCCATTAACTGAAGTCATATAATGTTTACACTTAGAATCAAAATAAATACTATCCCCTTCTTCTAATAAAATTTCTTTATCATCTATATGAACTTTTAAAGATCCTTCTAATACATAGTTAAACTCGTGACCATCATGAGAATTTGGTTCTAAATCAGCATCGTTTGTTCTGTCTTTTACTGTTACAAGGAATATCTCTGCTTTCTTATTTGTAAACCCATAAGCTATATCTTGATAATCATATTCTTTTCTTCTTTCTACAGAAACACCCTTTCCTTTTTTGACAACACTGTATCTATTTAAATGAGGCACTCGCCCAGTTATAAGAGTAATAAATTCAACATTAAATTTTTCCGCTATTTTTTTTAAAACACCTATAGGAATATCAGATTCTCCATTTTCATATTGTTGATATATATTTTGTTCAATTCTTAATTCTTTAGCTAAAGTTTCAAGAGAAATATTATAAATATCTCTTAAATCTTTAATTCTCATAGAAATATCTCTTATATCATCATTCATTTATTTTCTCCATCAATAAACATTATAAGTATATTACTTACATTTAATCTTTACTTGAAATTTCCATTTGTTTAAAAAAATCTTTGTTTGATTTTGATGCTTTTAACCTTTTAGCTAATTCTTCCATAACTTCTATAGAATTCATGCTACTAAAAAGATTTCTCATTATCCAAATTTTATTTTTTTCATCTTCATTTAATAACATTTCTTCTTTTCTTGTCCCTGATCTCAGTAAATCTATTGCAGGATAAACTCTTCTATCTGCAAGTTTCCTGTCTAAGTAAACTTCACAATTACCAGTTCCTTTAAATTCTTCAAATATAACATCATCCATTCTACTACCTGTTTCAATGAGTGCTGTTGCAATGATTGTTAAACTTCCACCTTCTTCAATATTCCTTGCTGCACCAAAAAATCTTTTTGGTCTCTGTAATGCATTTGAATCAAGTCCTCCAGACAATACTCTTCCGCTTGAAGGAATTGTTGTGTTATATGCTCTTGCCAATCTAGTAATGGAATCTAATAAAATGACAACATCTTTACCATGTTCTACCATTCTTTTAGCTTTTTCTAAAACCATTTCTGCAACTTGAATATGTCTGTCTGCAGGTTCATCAAATGTTGATGAAACAACTTCTCCTTTAACAGATCTTTGCATATCTGTAACTTCTTCCGGTCTTTCATCTATAAGTAACACCATAAGAACAATTTCTGGATTATTTTCAGTAATAGCATTGGCTATTTTTTGTAATAACACAGTTTTTCCTGTTCTTGGAGGAGCATTAAGTAAAACTCTCTGTCCTTTCCCTATAGGTATAAACATATCTATAATTCTAGTTGATATTTCATTTGTTTTTGTTTCTAAAACAAGTTTTTCATCAGGATAGAGTGGTGTCAAATTATCAAATAATGGTCTTTCTCTAATATTGTCTAAATTTTCTTCCCCATTTATTGATACAACTTTTAATAATGCAAAATATTTTTCATGATTTTGAGGAGGTCTTACATAACCGCCAACTGTATCACCTTTTCTAAGTGCAAACTTTTTTATTTGAGGTGGAGCTATATATATATCATCTGGGCCAGATAAATAATTATAATCTGTGGATCTTAGAAATCCAAAACCATCATGTTTTATTTCTAAAACTCCTTCATCATACACCTGCCCTTTTTCTTTCATTTGAGCTTCAAGAATTTTGGCAATCAACTCTTGTTTTCTTAACCCTGTAATTGTTTCAACTTTTACTTCTTTTGCAATTTTTGTAAGCTCAGCCATCGTTTTTTTGGACAACACCGTTAAGTCCATAGATTCAGACATCCATCCCCCCCTAACATTTAATATTATTACTATATTTTAAAACATCTTCGTATGATTTTTTATTTTTGATTTGCATATACAATGAATTGTTTGACAACTTTACGACTAATTTTTATTAAAATTCTCTTCTCTTTTTTGATTTATTTGGGGAAAAATTCATTTGATTTTATAAAATTATATACTTTTTATCATTTTATGTCAATTACAAAAATATATAAATTATTTTTTGATATGTTCGAGTGCATTTATAGCCCTAGTATGATTAGGATTAAGTCTTAATGTAAGTTCCCACATCCTTTCTGCTTCAAAATATTTCCCTTTCGCATAAAGAATCAATCCTTCTTTATATTTTTCATCTGCCATTTTTTCGTCTATTTCAAATTTTTCTATCCCTTGTACAAAATTTTTATTTGTATTTTCTTGCTTAATTGATAATGATAGTTCTTTAACAGATTTATCAATATAATCTTTAGCTACTGAATAATAATTAAATGATGTTGTATATTTTGATGACCTCACAAAAATTTGTAAATTTTCCATTTGATTGATAGATGATATCCATTTTTTTGCATTAAATTTATCTATTCCATCTTGTAACAGTTGTGTCGCTTGAATATCAAATTCTTTCCTTTTTTCTTCTATAATAGAATTATTTAATATTTTCTGAACTTTTTGATAATATTCTGTTATTTCTTTATTTTTATTATCAAATTGCAGATATTTCATCCATTCTTTTGAACACTGTGAATAGTTTCCTGCATAATAATTTATATAACCAGCAGAATATGAATAAATATCGAAATCACTAACCAATGTTGAAACAGAATTATCCTTCATATTTTTCTGAATTTTTTTATAATAAAACATTGGAGATTCATAATTTGGATAATCAACAATTATTTTTTGTAATAATTCCGTTGCATACAAATATTGCCTTTTTGAATAAAAACTTTTAGCTTTATTAAATATTTCTTCTGCTTGTATTTGTGATATTCTATCTTCTTTAAGTGCACTTTTTGCTTCAATAGAAAGAATATTATCTGTTTTTTGTTTTTTATTCCATTTATATGTTAAAGAAAATCTATTAATTAAATCTATTTCATTAAAATCAGCTGAATAATTTATTGTAAAACTTGAAACATCCATACCCAAACCTGCTGTAATATGATCAGGATAGTATCCACATCTTATAGAATACTTATCTACAAACTTATACTCTACTCCTGTAAATAATTCATTATATGTATCTTCATTTTTCAAATCGACAGATACTGATATGGTATCACGGCTGTCAAAATGAAATTTAGTAGGTACTATTATTAAGGAACTAATTTTTAAAATTTTTTGAAAATCCTCTTTAAATTTATCAAGTTTTACTCCTGTTCCTATAATGTTTTGTGCAGATACCCCTAAACCTACATCTATTTGTGTATATTTTATATCAATATTATGAATAAATTTTGAAAAAGATACATCAAACGATACACCAGAATCTTTTTTTTCATATAAATCCATGATTATATATTTCATATCTAAACCAACTGCAACATCTATTGGTCTAATTAATGATGATAATGCAAAAATATATGCCCATTGATTTGTTGAAACCGTCTTTGGTTTATCAAAAGGATCTTTTCTTAATTCAACATCTCCACTAGATAAATTTATAATAGAAAAACCAGATGTAATATTATCAAATATATTTAAACTTGCAGAAACTGCATTATACGATGTTCCATCAAATAAATTATATCTAGATAATGAAACTGTATTATAATTGAAAAAAGACAATAATGAACTATTATGATATATTATTGCAGGATCATTTATATTATTTAAAGCTGTTTCCCCTTGCGAAAAAGCTGACACTGAGGGACCATGGGAAAGAAAATTCTTCCTTTTCCCTTTTGCATATAAATTCTGCACTATTAATATACTTAATATTAAAATAAAAATTATTTTATAATTAACAATCTGCATCTTTCAGTTTTTGTTTGTCCAGAAAATTTCTTTTTTATAATACATAAATATGTTCCATTGTATAATGTATTGCCATAATCATCTTTTCCATCATATAATATTTCATTACTTCCTTTTGATAAATTATCCAATGACAAATGATAAATTTTGTCTCCATATTCAGAATATATATCCATCTGGACAGAACCATCTTCCGGCATTTCAAAGAAAATTCTTGTTTTTTCGCCATTCTGGGGATTGAAAGGATTAGGAGCATTATATACTCTTGCGATTTCACCGAGAGTTACAAATGTAAATACTTCTGGATTTAATAATTTTGCACCATATTGATTTTCAACTTCAACTTTCCAATAATATCTTGTTCTTGGCAATAATGCACTAGACGTATACCTGTTTTCTGTCGATAAATTATATGAATACATTGAATCATTAGTTGTCCCTATATAAAAAATATATTTTAATATGTCTCCATCAACACCTTTTGTTGCAATCCAATTAAATTCTATATTTACATTTTGGTTAGCTTTATCACCTTGCAAATTTGTATTCAAATTAATAAAAGAATGCGGCCTTTCTGTAACTACAAAAGTTTTTATTGAAGAAGTATATATATCAGGGTAACATTCATTATCTGCAATAACAAAATATTCATATATACCATAATCTAATGTTATAGTTGTATCAAAAGTTTTAGTATTTATATTATTAAATAATACTTCCGTCCAAGGATCTGAAGAAAAATTCTTTCTGTAATACATCTTTGGGTAATTATTAGAAATATCA
>Ga0265294_10004284_pt1 | contig 17897 bp, 19 predicted proteins | sample MunlanPumphouse3_FD_192504 | JGI IMG/M metagenome (GOLD analysis project Ga0265294, IMG submission 192504) | Groundwater microbial communities from a municipal landfill in Southern Ontario, Canada - Pumphouse #3 | ecosystem: Environmental > Aquatic > Deep subsurface > Groundwater | place...
CTTATCTGCAGGAAACAATATGAAGGGAAGAAAACGGGTAATCACTGTTCCTATCACTACCATGGCGATAGTTATAATATGTTGGTCAACAGTCATTGTCATTTTGTTTCACCTGCTTTCATAAAAAATTCTCTCTTAAAAGTAAGAATCAGTAAAATTAAAATCATAGAAGGAATGATAAAATTACTGCTGCCGAAGATAAAGAGGCATAATAAAGATCCCCCCAGTCCTAACAGTGAGCTGTTGTGACTTTTTTCTTTCAACCACTGTTCCAGGAAGATTACAATGAACATGGCTGTCATTGCAAATTCAAGACCCTTTGTATTAAATTCAATCAATTCACCGAACAATCCTCCAAAGATAGAGCCGGATACCCAATAGCTGTAATTCAAAAGAGTTACAAAGAACATGAACCAACCCTTATCAACATCTTCCGGAATATTTGCCGCGCAATTGATTGAGAATGTTTCATCACTCATACTAAAAATCAGAAAAGCTCCTCTTATTCCATTAACTTTGTATTTATCCAACATAGAAATTCCATAAAACAAATAACGTGCATTAATCATAAGTGATAAAGCTAGAGCATTTATTGGGTCATAAATTGCCATAAGCATACCAACTGCAGCAAATTGAACAGTACCTGCATAGATTAACATACTCATAAACATGGGATATAAGAAATTGAATCCGAAGGCATTCATATATACACCATAGGCAATACCTAAGAATACATAGCCTGCTAAAATCGGAATAGTTAATGGAAAAGCTGCCTTAAAAGCCTTTATTACAGTTTCTTTTTTTGTTTCCATATATTTCAATGCCCCCTTGTTCAAATATATGCTTTATATTCTACCATTGAAAATGGATATAATCAATTAGAAATAACTCAAATGGTTATTGCTGAATCTAAATGTTCTGCTGTTATTGTTGTTAAAGAATAATACATAACAAAAACTTCCCTCTAACATAGGGGGTTTTTTTCTTGAAATGCTTATTTTCTTATGATATTATTGTGAATGAAGTATCGTCTCATTTCAAGGAGAAAATATGATAAATTTTGATTTTACTCTAATAGCCATTGTAATGTTTTTTATAATTTTAATAAGCATACAATTTACTCTAAATAAAATATTAATGCTTTTAAAAGAAATTAAGGCAGTTTTACTTACTAAAAGAGATAAATATATTGACAAATAAGAATAATTCTCTTTATTATAGCCATAATATTTTTCAGGAGGGTATTATGGCTGAAAAGAAAGGTAATAACAAGAAAAAATTGAAGAAGAAAGAACCGACACCAAGTGATATAATGAAAATGGAAATTGCAGAAGAGCTTGGACTTACGGATAAAGTTGAAAAGCTTGGCTGGGGAGGCTTGACTGCCAAAGAAACCGGAAGAATCGGCGGATTAATGACAGCTAAGAAAAAGAAAAGGAAAAAGTAAATGAAAAACAGCTATAAAGAATTTTCTCAAATTTATGATTTACTTATGGACATTGACTACGAAAAGTGGACATCCTTTATAATGAAGAAATTAGAGGGGAAAAGAAAAATATTGGAAGCTGCATGCGGCACGGGAGGCGTAACTAAACTTTTAGCCAATAACAATTACAACGTAACTGCCTTTGACTTGTCCGAGGACATGCTTATGAGAGCTTACGAAAAATTAGGGCAAAGTCCTATGGTCCGCTTATTGAATCAAAATATGGTTGATTTTCAAATAGATGAAAAATTTGAAGCAGCAATTTGCTGCTGTGATGGCATAAATTACCTTAAAAAGAAAGAAATCAAAGCTTTTTTCGAGAGGGTTTACCATCATTTGAATAATGGCTCCAAATTCATTTTTGACATGAGCACAAAATACAAATATGATAAAATGTTTTGCGATACTTATGTTTATGATGATGGGGGTATTTTTTATGTTTGGGAAAATGAAATTGTTAATGATAAAATAATAAATATTGAAATAAATTTTTTTATTAAGGAAATAGATAAATACACAAGGATTACAGAGGAACAAACTCAGTATGTGTATACAATTGAACAAATAATATACCTACTTGAGGATGCAGGATTTGAAAATATAGAAATATTTGATGACTACAATGAAAAAGAGTATTCGGACAGCTCCTTGCGTGCGGTTTTTTCCGCATATAAACTTTAACAATGAAAGGACAAAAAAATGGATTACATGATTAGAGCAATGGATAAAAAACAAACCTTCAGACTTTTTATGGCAAGGTCAACAAATACAGTGGAAGAAGCAAGGCAGCATCACAACACGACACCTACAGCATCAGCTGCTCTCGGCAGAGCCCTTACAGCCGGTCTCATGATGGGCTATATGATGAAAAACGAAAAAGATAGATTAACCATTAATATAAACGGGGGAGGTCCCATAGGTACGATTTTAATTGTTTCCGATAATTCAGGTCATGTAAAAGGATATGTGGGCAATCCAAACGTTGATTTGGAGCTTAAAGAAAACGGTAAACTAAACGTAGGAGGAGCTGTTGGAACGGAAGGCAAGCTCACTGTTATGATGGATATCGGAATGAAGGAGCCCTATGTAGGAAGCACCGACTTGGCAACAGGAGAAATAGGAGAAGACATAGCACTTTATTATTATTTATCGGAACAGCAAAATACCGCCGTAGCTTTGGGGGTCTTAGTGGATATAGATTACAGCATTAAATCCTCAGGAGGCTTTATGGTTCAGACACTGCCTTTTATTGAAGAAGAAGACCTTGATAAATTAGAAAACACCCTCAATAATCTAAAATCAATATCAGATTATTTTAACAGCGAAAAGGATGTAGAAGAAATTGCAAAAGAAATATTTTCCGATTTTGATATTGAGGTTTTCGATAGGATTCCGGTTTCTTTTAATTGTGACTGCTCAGAAGAAAGAATGGAGCAGGCATTAATTTCAATAGGTAAGAAGGATCTAAAAGAAATAATAGAGGAAGACGAAAAAATTGAAACAGTGTGCCACTTCTGCAATAAAAAATATATGTTTGAAGGAGAAAAGTTAAAAAACATTCTGAAATATATTGGTTGAAAAGGAGCATATAATAATTTTATGCCCTTAGTATAAAATACTCATTTGACAGCTTTAAAGAGTGAAAATTTAAAGCAGCATAATTTTTTAGATTTAGAGCATAGGGTATGCTAACCACTCTTTGGGCTTGCCATTGATAAACTAATAAAGAAATACTAAAACTTTCTGCACGAATGTAATAACTTTGACATACTCTTCAATATTTGTTGAGCAAAGGAGGTACCGGAATTGGTGGATTATACCAAGTTTGAATTAAAAGATAGAAAAGAATTGGCTGAAGTCCTTAAAGATAAGGACAATTTATTTGTTTTGGCTTGCAAGAAGTGTTTCAAGGAATTTGATTTAATAGAAGAACCAGAATTGCATGAATTTGAGCAATTAGCAAAAGAAGAGAGGAAAAATATAGCCGGGTCTCTAAAGGTAGATTTTCTGTGCAACAATATCTTGACACCAAAACTGCTTGAATCTGCATTGCCACAGGAAGCAGAAAATATATTTGTTGCTTCCTGTGGTTTAGGAATTCAGCTGATTGCGGAGTTGACAGAAAAACCGGTTTATGCAGCCTGCGATTCTATTGCTTATAGAGGTCACCACGGAATGGCATTAACAACTATCAGATGTGATGCATGTGCTCAATGCTATTTAAACCTTACAGGCGGAATATGCCCTATTGTTGATTGCTCGAAAAGCTTAATTAACGGTCAATGCGGCGGTTCCAAAAACGGTAAATGCGAAGTGAACAAAGAAATGGACTGCGGCTGGGACCAAATATATAAAAGATTGGAAAAGCAAGGAAGAGTTGATGAGCTGAAAAATCAAACTGTTGAAATCCGTGATTATTCAAAAGTGAACTATAAGTTTATTGATGAATACGTAAAATCAGTCCGCCAAGAGCGATTAGAAGGATATAGCGGAGGGATTCACCCTATCGAGAACAAAGAATTCAGTGAACATATTTCCCTGACTAAGTTCCCGGATCCTCTTACTCTTGTTATTCCTTTGTCACAGCATACCGGTGCACCGGCAGAGCCCATAGTTGAAGCAGGTCAGCATGTTAAGGTCGGTCAAAAAATCGGTGAAGCAAAGGCCTTTGTCAGCAGTCCGGTCCATTCCAGCGTAAGCGGTATTGTAGTTGCTATTGAGCCTCGTCTGCACCCAACTTCCGGACTTGATGTTTTATCTGTCATCATACAATCTGACGGGGAAAATACTATACACGAATCTGTTCAGCCGGTTGGAGAGCTTGAAGGTCTTACTCCGGAAGAAATACGCGACATTGTTCGGGAAAAAGGAATCGTTGGAATGGGTGGTGCAGGATTTCCCACTGCCGTGAAATATAATGCCCCAAAACCCATCGAGCTTGTACTGCTCAACGGCTGTGAATGTGAGCCTGTGTTGACAGCAGACCACAGAGTAATGGTAGAATGCGCAGATGAGGTGGTCTTCGGATTAAAAGCATTAATTAAGGCATCTGGTGCAGAAAAAGGTATTATAGCAATTGAAGATAATAAACCGGATGCCATTGAAATAATGAAGTCAAAAACTCAAAGTTTAGAAAATATTGTTGTTGCTGTTGTTAAAACAAAGTACCCTCAAGGAGCAGAAAAAATGCTTATTAAAAACATTTTAGGCAGACAGGTGCCCCGGGGAGGACTGCCTCTTGATGTAGGTGTTATAGTAAGCAATATCAGTACTGTTAAAGCTGTTTCCGATGCTATTCAAAAAGGAATGCCGCTGATAGAAAGAGTTGTGTCCGTAAGCGGAGAAAGAATGAGCAAACCGGGGAATTATATAGTAAAAATCGGTACTCAGGTAAAAGACATTATTGACTATTGCGGAGGTGTAATAGGAGATGATGTAACAATAAAAATGGGTGGTCCTATGATGGGCACTGTACTTGACAACTTATATGTACCTATAATTAAAGGCTCCAATGGAATTATTGCTGTAGAGACCACTGAGCAAGAAGCAGCGGAGTGCATTAAATGCGGTCGTTGTGTTGATGTTTGCCCAATGGAGCTGCGTCCTTTGTATTATGCAAAATACGCAGAATCAAAGAATTGGGCAGGCATGAAGGAAGAAAATATCATGGATTGTATCGAATGCAGATGCTGCGATTACATTTGTTCATCAAAAATTGGTATCTTAAGCGCCATAAAAACAGGGAAAAAAGCAATAAAGGAGGGTAAATAAAATGTTAATTACCCAACTAAAATCAAAGGAAGTAATAGCAAAGCTTATAAAGGGAAAAACATTTATTATTAACTGTCACGGATGCAAGGAAGTATATTTTCCTGAGCATGAAGCGGATAAATTGCAAAAAGAATTATCAGCTGAAGGAAATGTTATTGAAAAGATAACAAGAGACTATATTTGCAGCACTGATAATTTACAAGTGCAGTTAAATAAATTCATGGATAAAATTCAGGAAGCCGATACAATTTTAGTATTTTCCTGCGGTGTAGGAGTACAGACATTAGCAAAAAGTTTTGAAGATAAAAGAGTATATTCAGGCTGCGATACTTATCCCCTACCGGGATTTCAAGGATTGACTCCCCAAAAATTTGACTGTGGTCAGTGCGGAGAATGTTACTTGAATTACACAGGAGGCATTTGTCCCATAACAGCCTGTTCAAAAAGCTTAGTGAATGGACAGTGCGGCGGGTCTAAAAACGGAAAATGTGAAGTGGATAAGAATATGGAATGCGGGTGGGAAAGGATATACAGGAAACTGGAAAAGCTTAAAAAACTTGATATACTGGACTATCCGGTTAAAATTCGAAATTATCAGCTGCCATTCGAAGAGCTTCCAAAAGATGAATGATTGTATGCAATTATGTTTTAGATAAAGATAAGATGATGAGGAGTGATTATAAATGAAACTTACCAAGTTATTTGAACGCGGCGAGTTCGCAATTACGGCAGAAGTAGGTCCCCCTAAAGGTTTTCATATTGACTATTTAATTGATGAAATAAACACTTACTTAAAAGGCAGAGTATCCGCAGTTAATGTAACGGACAACCAATCATCTGTCATGCGTCTTGGCTCGTTGGCAACATGCAAAGTACTGCAGGACCAGGGACTGATATCTATCTTCCAATTAACCTGCCGAGATAGAAATCGAATTGCTTTACAGTCAGATGTTCTAAGTGCAGCCTTGTTGGGTATTGAGAACTTGTTATTGTTAACTGGTGACCACACTACACTTGGGGATAATCCTCAGGCAAAACCTGTATTTGACCTGGATTCCGTATCTCTTCTTCACATGGTTAAAAAATTGGAGCAAGGTGAAGACCTTGCAGGAAATCCTCTTGAAGGAGACCCGCCTTCATTTGCAAAGGGAGCTGTAGTATCACCCTGCAGTGATTCTGTTGATGTGCAGTTGATAAAAATGGAACAAAAAGTTAAAGCCGGAGCGGAATATTTCCAAACACAAGCTGTTTATGAACCGGAAAAGTTCATTAAATTTATGGAAAAAGCAAAAGAGTTTGGTGTACCGGTAATGCTTGGGATAGTAATCCCAAAAAGTGCAGGCATGGCCAAATTCATGAATGAAAATATAGCAGGAATATCTGTACCTGATTCTATGATAGAGGAATTGAAAAAGGATAAAGAAAAAACCAAGGCAGGAATTACCGGCGTAGAAATTTCTGCACGTATTATCAGAGAATGTAAAGATTATTGTCAAGGCGTGCACATTATGGCAATGGGATGGGAATCAAAAATTCCGGATATTCTTGACTTGGCAGGCTTGTAAAAAGCTGTAAAAGGGATAGAAAAGGAAAAATAAAAGGTTTATTCTAAGAGGACATTAAACGAAGGGGAAATCAAGTTGAGTTCAATATCTTTAACACCAAAAGAAACTGCCGAAGCTCTTGTAAAAGCAGCACAGAATAAAGTTGCAATGACTGTTCAAAAGCGCTTATTGATGAGTATTATGGCAGGTATGTATATAGCATTAGGGGCACAAGGTTTTATTGTGACATTTGACAATATATTCATAAGAGCTGCAGTCTTTCCGGTAGGATTGATGCTCATTGTTTTAGTAGGCGGGGAATTATTTACAGGTAATTGTTTGATGACATTTGCTCTTATCCTTGCCGTTTATGCAGGTTGTAAGCAAAGGAATTTTATGCAATATATTGGTATCTTTAGCAGTATGGTTTTCAATTACATCAAAGGATACTACAGGGAAGATTTTGGGATGCTGGTTTCCGGTTATGCTCTTTGTGCTGTGCGGATATGAACATGTAGTTGCAAATATGTTTTATCTTCCAATGGCATCATTGCTTGATTCGTCAATAAATATTGTAAATATGACAATTAAAAGCTTAATACCCGCAGCTATAGGAAATTATATAGGCGGAGGCTTATTAATTCCATTCATATACAATAAAGTATATTTTAAAGAATAGAATAGAAATATTTTTTGTAAGGCGGTGAGAATATATTGTTAACAGAGTTATCATGCAGAGATTTTGCAAATGAATTAGCATCCAAAAAACCTGTTCCCGGCGGAGGAGGTGCTGCAGCCATGGTTGCAGCATTAGGTGCTGCCTTGAATACTATGGTTGCAAATTTCTCTTATGGTAAGAAAAAATTCATTGATATAAAAGACAAACATGAAGAGCTGATAAAAAGGGGAGAAATATTAAGGGTTAAGCTTATAGACCTGGTAGATAAGGATGCAGAATATTTCGAGCCTTTGTCCAGAGCATATGTAATGCCTTCAAATACTGAAGAAGAAAAAGCCTTAAAAAATGAAACACTTCAAAGATGTTTGATGGATGCATGTTCAGCACCTATGGAAACATTAGAATACTCATATGACGCAATACTTCTCCATGAGGAAATTATAGATATCTCATCAAAAAATATAATCAGCGATGTGGGTGTGGGGGTCCAGCTTTTGAAAGCTGCATTAAACAGTGCATATCTCAATGTTTTAATCAATTTAAATTCAATGGATGATGAAAATTATGCAAGAAGGCAGAAGGAAAAGGCAGAAAAACTTGTAGATAGAGGAACAAAAACTGCTGATGAATTATATGAAAAGGTAGTAACAATACTAAACCCGTAAATTGTAAGATGTAAAGGAGGAGAATATGTCGGTAGAAACTGTAAAACTAACAGGAAAACCCGTTGCTGAACATCTCAGGGCAAATATTAAAGCAAGAGTTGCAGACCTTAATGAAAGAAATATTGTGCCCACAATAATTATCATAAGGGTAGGAAACAAAGAAGATGATGTTTTCTATGAGAGAAGCATATTGAAAAATTGCTCACTTTTAGGCATTGAAGGAAGGGTTGAAGAACTTCCGGAAAATGTTTCAATGGAAGAATTGAGTAAAGCTATTGAAGATGCCAACAGTGATGAAAATATTCACGGAATAATGATGTTCAGGCCCTTACCCGAGCATTTGAAGGAAAGGGAAATTTTGGAGAAAATAGACCCCAGAAAAGATATTGACGGCATGACGCCGGGAAACTTAGAAAAGATATTTGAGGGTGATGACAGCGGTTTTTCACCTTGTACGCCTAAGGCAGTAATTGAAATGCTGAAATATTATGACATACCTTTACAAGGTGCCAGTGTGGCTGTATCAGGCAGAAGCCTGGTTGTGGGCAAGCCCTTGGCCATGCTTCTGTTAAATGAAAACGCAACAGTGACGATATGCCATTCAAAAACAAAAAATATAAAGTCTATAACTTCTCAGGCAGACGTAGTAGTGGTAGCAATAGGCAAGGCAAAGTTTATGAACGAGGAATATTTCACTGAATCATCAATTGTAATTGATGTTGGTGTAAATGATGACGGAAACGGTAAAATTTGTGGAGACGTAGATTATGATAAGGCATTCGGCAAGGTAAAAATGTTAACACCTGCGTCCGGCGGAGTTGGAACCATAACAACAACAATACTGCTGGAACAGGCTGTAAGGGCATGTGAAATGATTACAGACAAATAAGCATCTAAAAAGGGACTAATAAAGTCCCTTTGAAATGTTTGAGCTATCTCGCAGTCTCATTCACCAATGCATTTACTCCCTTCCTTCAATGTATGAACGCAGTGAAGAATCTAATGTTTTCACATAAAGGGGGCATTAATTACCAATAGAAAAATTTAAACGCATAATACTACTATAAGTAGTTGAAATTTATGAAAGGTATTACTATAATATATATGAGAATAATTATGACAGAAAAAAATAAGATTTTCACCATAATGGGCAGTTGATTCAAGACCAATCAAAGTATCTGATTTGTCAAAGGATTTAATCTTTGAAAGAAAGGTATTGAATCCCTCTGCATCATTAGTAAAACTAAAAGGTGGAACTAATACTTCACCATCAGCGGTCATCCAACTATAAATAATTAAGATAAAACTGTGGCAATACACTCCTTTAAATAGCCAAAGCTATAAGAAAAAAATAAAAAGTCCACAGTGCCTGATTACATTATATAGGATAAGCTAATATCGGCAAGAGCCGAGCGGATTTTGAAAGCTTCAGTCGCTACGCTCCTTCAGCTTTCAAAATCTGTTAAACACCATGAAGAGAGCGTAAATAAATGAAAGGAATGTATGATTTAGTTGTCTACTATATCATACAAGGTTTATATGAAATACTTAGCTAAAGATGACAGTAAATGTATCCAATGTGGAGCTTGTGAAAGCATATGCTCTAAAACATATTTTAAAGAAGACAATCCGGAAAAATCATGCATACAAATCAACAAAGAAGACACCCCTGAAATAAATGTTTGCAATCAATGCGGAGAATGCATCGATATTTGCCCTGTTATGGCAATAAAAAGGGACAAGTTAGGAGTAGTAAGAATTGACAAAAAGATTTGCGTGGGATGTTTCATGTGTGTGGGATTTTGTCCTCAATTGTCCATGAGGCAGCATGATGACTATATAGAGCCCTTTAAATGTATAGCCTGCGGTTTATGTGCCAAGGAATGTCCTACAGAGGCAATTTATATAGCAGAAAAAAGCGATGAAGAAGCAAAAGAAATGCCTTTAGACAAGGTTTTTAATAAATAGGAGGCCAGAATTGAATATTAAAAATATGAAAGAAAACCATAAACTATTAGCTGAATATAAATATGAACTTGGAGAAATAGACAAAGGATATACAAACAGAACATTGTATGTAAATATTTCCGATAATACAATAAACTCAAAGCCGGTAACCGAAATGATGAAAGAAAAATTTGTTGGCGGAAAGGGCTTTGGCTTGTGGTATCTGTGGAATGCAACAACTCCTACGACAAGGTGGGATGACTCGGAAAATGAAATAATTATTGCAGGAGGTCCTGCATGTGGAATAACTCAATATGCAGGTACAGGAAAGTCATTGGTATGCAGTATTTCACCTTTGACGGACATTCCAATAGATTCAAACGTAGGAGGATATTTTGGACCATTGCTTAAATTTTCAGGATGGGACGCTCTTGAAATACAGGGCAAATCTGATAAAGACATAATTGTATACATTGATGGAAATAATGGGATTGTAACAATTGAAGAAGCACCCTTGGAAGCTTATGATGCTCATATCTTGGGAGAGCAGTTAACAGAAATGTTTGCCGATAATGAAGAGGACAAAAGAAATGTAGCTGTTGTAACAGCCGGGACAGGTGCAGAGCATTCCCGCTTTGGAATTTTAAATTTCACATTTTACGACCAAAGAAGAAAGACAACAAGACTTAAACAAGCAGGCAGAGGCGGAATAGGAACTGTATTTAGAAATAAAAAGCTAAAAGCACTGATAGTAAAATTCAGCAATGTAAAAGGTGACTTAAACAATACATTTGAACAGTCCATAATAAATAAAACCGGAATAAAATATCATAAGGAAATTCATGACTTAGACCATTTGCAAAATAATATGCGTAAAATAGGAACAGCAAATATTATTGAAGTAATGGATGCATATGATTTGCTTCCAGTTATGAACTTTCAATATGGCAGCCATCCGGACACAGAAAAAATAAAATCCACAGTATTTATTGAAAAATATCTCACGCAAGGAGTTCAGGACGGCTGCTGGTACGGTTGCTCTATGGCATGTGCCAAAGCTGCAGATAATTTCCTTTTAAAAACAGGGCCTTATAAAGGACATAGAGTTACTGTCGATGGTCCCGAATATGAAAATGCTGCAGGATTAGGAGCAAACTGTGCAATTTTTGACCCGGAAGCAATTTTGGAATTAAACTTCTATTGTGACACCTATGGTATAGATACAATTTCGTTTGGTACTGCAACTGCATTTGCAATGGAATGCTATGAAAGAGGCATAATTAACAAGGAAATCACAGAAGGACTTGAGCTAAATTTCGGCAACTTCTATTCATCAGTTGAACTTCTTCACCAAATGTCTAAAGGAGAAGGCTTTGGAACAGTAGTAGGTCAGGGAGTTAACAGAATGAAAAAGCTGTTCGTTGAAAAATACGGAGCTAATGAAGAGTTTTTATTTGATATAGGAATGGAGCAAAAGGGACTTGAATATTCGGAATACGGCTCAAAAGAATCTCTTGCTCAGCAGGGTGGATACGGCTTAACCAACAAAGGACCTCAGCATGATGAAGCATGGCTGATTTTCATGGATATGGTAAACAATCAAATACCAACCTTTGAGGATAAGGCAGAAGCTCTTCATTACTACCCCATGTTCAGAACATGGTTCGGTCTGTATGGTTTTTGCAAGCTTCCTTGGAACGACATAGTACCTGCAGACAATAAATACACCGATGAGCCGGCAAAAGTGCCTGAGCACGTTCAAAATTACCTGGATGTGGTATATGGTGTAACTGGGAGAAAATTAAGCGTTGACGATATGATAAAAGAATCTGAAAGAGTATATAACTTCCAGCGTATTTTCAACATTAGAATGGGTAAAGGCTTAAGAAAGGACGATAGGATTCCATACCGCTCAATGGGCCCCGTAACAAAGGAAGAATACGAATCAAGACAAGAAAGATACGATACACAGCTTAGAGAAAAAATAGGTTACGCTCCCGAAGGCAAGACTACTGAAGAAAAAATGGCAGCACTGAGAGAATATAGAGAAAACCAATATGAAAAGCTTATAGATGCAGTCTATAAAAGAAGGGGCTGGAATTCTAACGGTGTACCAACACTAAAGCATTTAAAATATCTAAATTTGGAACTTCCTGAATTAATGGAAGTAATCAAAGACTTACAATAGTATTATGTCCCCATACCTTAAATTATGCGAGCTAGCCATAATATGTCACATGCGGAGGTGATTTTAATTATTAAACTAAACAACAGAGATTTTCCATGGGAAGAAGGATTAACCATAGAAAAAATAATGCAGATTAAAAAATTCACCTTCCCTAAAATAATTGTAAAAGTCAATGGTAATCATATAGAAAAGGAAGATTATGCAGAAACTTTTGTTAATGACGGTGATAATGTTGAAATTATACATCTCTTGGCAGGAGGCTAAATTAATCATAGATTAATACAAACTAAAATGATATAATCTTAAAAATTATATCGTTTTTTTGTCAACCGCATTCCCAAAATATGCGACAAAAGGGAGCAAATATTTTGGTGAATGAGACTGCGAATTGAGGAGATAATATGAATCCATACATACCAACAAAAAAACCTCGCTTTGTTCTTATTGATTACAGAGCTAATGAAGAAATATTAAATTATTTAAAAAAATTAAATATTGAGCCTATAAAAACCATAAAATGCAATGAGCTGCATGAGCCTGTTGACGGCCATCCGGATATGGTAATTTATCCCATAGATTTTGAAACGTTTGTAGCAGCTCCCAATGTTTACGATTATTACAGAAATGTTTTAGCAAGCTTAGGAATAAAAGTTATTAAAGGTGGAAAAACTCTTAGCAGAAACTATCCTGAGGATATAGCATATAATGTAGCAAGAATAGGGAGATATGCTGTGCATAACACAAAGCATACAGACCAGGTTTTAAAATATTATTTGGAAGAAGCGGGCATAGAATTTATTCATGTAAATCAAGGCTATACAAAGTGCTCAATTGCTCCTGTCAGTGAAAATAAAGCTTTGACATCGGACTTCTTGATACATGAAAAACTTATATCGTACAATATAGACTGCATATATATAGATCCAAAGGTTGTATATTTGAAAGGATATAATAATGGATTTATAGGAGGCTCTTTAGGTTTGATTAGTGATAAGGTATTTTTGTCAACGGGTAAAATATTTGATAAGAATATTTCTGTTTCCTTAAGAAAATTTATCCAGTCGTCAGGATATATTTATGATGAAGCTTCAAATCAGCAAATTACAGATTTAGGAACGCTGATACCGATAATATAACCTCCCTTGACCGAGAGGAGTGACTAAGTGGAGCTATTATCATTAGAATTAAATGAAAATGAAAATCATGAAGTTTATAATAATATAAGAATTATAACAAATATAGATGAGAGTGATATTAATATAGAATTATCATCTACAGAAGAAGGCAATATAAGGATTAGATATTTTACGGATAACAAACTAAACAAAAAAGAGTACATTGAAAAAATAACAGCAAGAATAACCAAGCTATTAGTTGAATACACTAAGCTAGTTGGTATAAATGCTTTAAAAGAAAATTATTTTTACTTTGACGAGGAAGAAGTTGGCTCAATAATATCCGATATTGAAGAGGAAATAGACAATGATATTAAAATACACATAATTATTAAAAATAAATTTAAAGAAGTTATAGAAAAGTCTAATAACATAAATCTAAACGGATTTGTAAACTTTAGACTAAAGTTTCTAAAGCTATATGCAGCACAAGTGGTAGAAAGGTGTATTGACTCATATTTGATGAAAAAAGAATACATGGATTTTATAAGTATTATAAAATTAATATCAGATTCTGAAGAAAATCAATATGATATTGTTAACGTGATGTTTAATAATAATAAAATACAGGTTTATGATAAAAGTATGCAAAAACTTAATTATTTGTCAAATGTAGAGTTCTCCAGTGAATTGAGTACCAATTCGGCATATGATGAAACGGTAATAAATATTTTAATGAGTGTGTCACCGAAAAAAATAATACTGCACGATTTGAAAATAGATAAGAAAAATAAAGAAGCATATAATACCGCAGATATTATAAAAAGAATATTTGAGGGTAAAGTCGAAACTTGCAGTGGGTGCAAGTATTGCGAGTTTCTATAAAGAGTAACGCCGCTTTTGTCATCCTGAGCGCAGCGAAGGATCTCAGGTTTTCTGGGGTGCCGAAGGCACCCCGTATGTCTTATTCAGCCATTAATTCAGTCCATCTTTCAGAATACAGTTCAATGAATTCTTTCGGGTCTCTCAGCATTTCCATTTTATCTATATCATCCTGCGGAATGTTAAAAGCAGGATTGCTCAATAATTCTTCATCCACCTGTTTTATAGCCTCGGTATGAACTGTTGAATACCATACTTCGTCAATGTTTCTTAATGTTGCGTCGGTCGAGCATAAAAAGTCAATTAGTTTTTCAGCTAATTCCTGTTTTTCCGTAGTTGAAGGAATAATCATAGCATCAATCCAAATATTACTGCCTTCCTTTGGGATTACAAAATCCAAATTCTCATTTTCAGTCATTGCAGAAACTGCTTCTCCTGACCAGACAAGTGCCATGTCAGCTTCCTCATTTATCATTATGTCAGGTGAGCCATCTGTTATATAAGCCATAACAAGAGGTCTTTGCTCAATGAGCAAAGCTTTTGCTTCATCAAGCTCATTTTCATCAACAGTGTTTAGTGAATACCCTAATAATTTAAGTGCAGCTGCAAATGAATCTCTTTGCGAATCCATCATTATTATTCTCTGCGCATGAGTTTCATCCCAAAGCATCGCCCAACTGACAGATGATGCATCAACAGTAGTCTTGTTATACAATATACCTAATGTTCCCCAGAAATAAGGAACCGAATATTCATTAGTAGGGTCATATACATGGTTTTTAAAATCTTCACCAATGTATTTATAGTTAGGAATATTATCAAAATTTAATTTATTAACTAAATTTTCATTAATCATTCGTTCAATCATATATTCACTTGAAATTATCAAATCATATTTTGAAGCACCGGATTTTACCTTGATATACATTTCCTCCGGAGTAGAATATGTGTCATATTTAATTGTAATATTGTTGGCTTCTTCAAATTCTTTTAATAAGCTTTTGTCAATGTAAATATCATAATTTAAAACATTCAACGTTTGTTTTTCTTCTGAACTGCATCCTGTTGCAGCAATTAATACCATAATTAAAACAGCTGCAATTAAAAACCATTTTTTCACTATTTATACCTCGCTTTGATTTGTTTTATTAGATCTTTCATGGCCATTGGTTCTTCTGTTAATTAATATCATTAACAATAATACTACGGTAAGCATTATTGTTGACAGAGCATTTATTGTAGGACGAACACCTCTTCGTGCCATAGAATAAATTACAATTGAAAGGTTTGTTACACCTTCACCCTTTGTAAAGTAACTGATGATGAAATCATCAATGGACAATGTAAATGCCATTAAAAATCCTGTTACAATACCCGGCTTTATTTCAGGAATTATTACTTTCCTCAGTGCATACATAGGCGTTGCACCTAAGTCCATAGCAGCCTCAGTCATGTGCACATCAAGCTGCTTTAATTTTGGAAGTATTGACAATATAACATAGGGAGTGCTAAACACTATATGAGACAATAACATTGTAATAAATCCAAAATCCATATTAAATGAAATATATAAAATCATTAAAGATATACCCGTAACAATATCAGGATTAACAACAGGAAGGTAATTTACATTGAGTATTAATGATTTTTGCCTACCTTTCATGCTGTTTATCCCTATTGCTGCTATTGTGCCCAAAATCGTCGATACAATTGCTGTAACAATTGCTATTGATATTGTGTAATAAAAGGCCAAGCGTATATCATGGTCATGGAAAAGTTCAATGTACCATTTCAGTGAAAATCCTGTCCAGTTTCCCCTTGATTTTGATTCATTAAAGGAAAATACACCAAGAACTATAATTGGAGCATAAAGGAATATAAATATTATACCCATATATATTTTAGATAAATATTTTTTTACCATAATCTTGCTCCTCCTTCTTTATCAATATCAAATTTATTCATAATTGACATGGATAAAAGTATTATAAGCATCATTACAATTGATATGGCTGAGCCGAAATTCCAGTCTCCATTTAAAATAAACAGTTTCTCTACCAAGTTTCCTATCATCATGTTTTTATTTCCCCCTAAAAGCTGAGGAATGATAAATGTGCTTACCGCAGGCATAAAAACCATTATGATGCCTGAAATTACACCGGGCATGCTGAGAGGAAGGATTACTTTTTTAAAAACAGTTTTTTTATCTGCTCCCAAATCATCAGCTGCTTCTAAAAGACTTTTATCCATTTTGCTGAGTGCAGTATAAATTGGCAGTATCATAAAGGGAATAAAGTTATAAACCATACCCATTACGGTAGCACCTCTTGTATAAAGCATATTAAACCTAGGAAGACCTAAAAAAGCAAAAATGTTATTTAGAATTCCATTGTTTCCAAGTATGGTCATCCAAGCGTATGTTCTAAGGAGCATATTCATCCACATGGGCAAAATACAAAGAAACAACAATGTATTTCTGTTTGACACATGTGTATTTGAAATTATTAATGCCGCAGGATATCCAAGTATCAAACATATCACAGTTGATATTGCCGCTAAGTAAATGGAGTCCCACAAAATGTTTAAATACATTGGTTGAAAAAATTTCTTAAAATTCTCTAAAGTAAAATGAATTGTTGTAAGTCCGTTTGATTCCTTAGATGTAATGCTGTACAAAAGAACCAAAAATGCCGGTAAAGCAATAAACACAATTATCCACAACACATAGGGGTAAGCAAGATATTTTGTTCTGTCCTTCATAATTAAACCCCCTTAAACATAATATGAATATCGTCTGGAGTCAAAGTCAAGCCAACAGTTGTACCAACAGGAGCCATATCGGTTGAATGAACCAAAAACTCAAAGCCCTTGGCATCTATGTTCATTTCATAATGAACACCCTTAAATGTAACCGACTTTACAACTCCCTCCAGTCTTCCTTCGCCTGCAGGAGTTAAATCCAAATCTTCAGGGCGAATAACCACATCAACTTCTTCTCCTCTTCCATAACCGGAATCAAGGCATTCAAATCTTTTTCCTAAAAATTCAACCAAATAATCATCTATCATAACACCATCTAAAATGTTACTTTCTCCTATAAAATCAGCAACAAAAGCATTTTCCGGCTCATTGTATATATCTATGGGAGTTCCCATTTGTTGAATAATGCCTTCATTCATAACTACAATTGTGTCTGACATTGTTAGGGCTTCTTCCTGGTCATGAGTTACATAAATAAACGTGATACCCAGTTGCTTCTGCATAGCTTTAAGTTCATGCTGCATTTCTTTTCTTAACTTTAAATCCAATGCCCCTAAAGGCTCATCCAGTAATAACACCTTTGGCTCATTTACTAAAGCCCTTGCAATGGCAATACGCTGCTGCTGGCCTCCGCTTAACTGATCAATTCTTCTCTTGCCGTAATTTTTAAGATTGAAAAGCTCTAACATTTTTTCAACCTTGCCTGAAATAGTATTTTCATCCATTTTCTTTATTCTAAGACCAAATGCTATGTTTTCAAAAACATTTAAATGAGGAAACAAAGCATATTTCTGAAATACAGTGTTCAGCTGTCTCTTAAAGGGAGGAATACTATTGATTAAATGGCCGTCTAAATAAAC
>Ga0265294_10004286_pt1 | contig 17893 bp, 14 predicted proteins | sample MunlanPumphouse3_FD_192504 | JGI IMG/M metagenome (GOLD analysis project Ga0265294, IMG submission 192504) | Groundwater microbial communities from a municipal landfill in Southern Ontario, Canada - Pumphouse #3 | ecosystem: Environmental > Aquatic > Deep subsurface > Groundwater | place...
GCCAAGGGATACAAGACCGTCATAGTCATCCCCGACACCATGTCCGAGGAACGTTTGGCTTACATGAGGGCCTACGGTGCCGAAATAGTTCTTACGCCCGGTGACGAGGGCATGCAGGGCGCCGTCGACAAAGCCAACGAGCTCGCGAAAGAAAGAAACGCTTTCGTTCCCGGACAGTTTTCGAATCCCTGCAATACTCTGGCTCACCGCACCGGCACCGGGAAGGAGATTCTGAGGGACATTCCCGACTTGGATTTCGTGTTCGCCGGCGTGGGTACGGGAGGCACCGCAACCGGAATCGCTCAGTCTTTCGCCGATGCCGGCGCAAAAACCAAAGTGATCGGCGTGGAGCCCGAAGAAAGTCCTTTGTTGTCGGGAGGTACCGCGGGACCTCACGGAATACAGGGAATCGGAGCTAATTTCATTCCGGAATGCCTTGATGTCGGATTGTTGCACGGTGTGGTGACGGTCTCTTCGGAGAACGCCGAGAAAATGACCGTCAGGCTTGCCCGCGAAGAAGGCATCTTTGCCGGAATATCCTCCGGGGCCGCAGTGTTTGCCGCAGTGGAATTCAGCAAACATAATAAAAGCAGGAAGATACTAGCAATTCTGCCCGACGGAGGGGAAAAATACCTCAGTACGGGAATTTATGGAAGGTATTGAGAAATGCCGATCAACATCCCTGATAACCTGCCGGCCGCTTCCACGCTGGAATCTGAAAATGTTTTCATCATGACAGAGAAACGTGCCGTTACACAGGACATCAGACCGTTGGACATTCTTATCATGAACCTCATGCCCACGAAGGTGGAGACGGAGACGCAGATTCTGCGTCTGCTGAGCAACAGCCCTCTGCAGGTCAACATTTTCCTGCTCAGGGCCGCTACCCATGAATCAAAAAATACCCCCAAAGAATATCTTGACCGTTTTTACATCGATTTCGATGATGTGAGACACAGAAACTTTGACGGTATGATCATAACGGGCGCACCCGTGGAAAACATTCCTTTCGAAGAAGTCGATTATTGGGACGAGCTTAAAGAAATCATGGATTGGTCCGTCGACAATGTTGTTTCCACCCTGTTCATATGCTGGGGTGCACAGGCCGGGCTGTATCATCTTTACGACATACCGAAGTACCCCCTTGAAAAGAAACTCACGGGGATTTTCCCCGTCAAAGTGTTGCCCTACAACGACCAGCTGTTCAGCGGGTTCGATGACGAATATCTTATGCCCCACTCAAGATGGACGGAAGTCAGAGCGGAAGACATAGTGAAAAATCCCCACCTGCACATAATGGCACATGCACCCGAATCCGGTGTTTCCGTTGTTGTTTCGGAATCTAACCAGGTTTTCGTCACCGGACACATGGAGTATGACAGAAAAACACTGGCGTATGAATATGAACGGGATATGGAAAAAGGAATGAATCCTGAAATACCCCAGAATTATTTCCCCGACAACGATCCCAGAAACGACCCCATCATGAGATGGAGGGGTCATGCCACACTGTTCATGACCAACTGGCTGAACTACTATGTGTACCAGGTGACACCTTACGACATAACTCAGATCGGAAGCATGAAAAAATAAATCTCAGACGTTCATTATCCCGGGATTTATCAGTTTGCCCAGTATCGCGTCCCTCACGAACATGTTGTAACGGGACATATCGGGTTTGTCTTCCAAAATGGAATCCATTACGTTTTTAACGTGGGTAAACACGGCTTTGTATATCCTGCAGGAGGCTCCGTCGTTGTTTTCCAGACCGACTTCGCATTCGGCGTCTATGCTGCATCCGCCGGCGCAGTAACGGTAAATTTCGCAATCGGCGCATTTGTCCCTGCGTACCACACTGCCTTCGAGAATGTCAGCGAACCCGTCGCTCATAAACGCATCTTCGACGGAATCGATGTCATCGATGTTACCCAGAAGATATTTCTCGGGACATCCTTTCGCGCAGGGATACAGATTTCCGTTCGGGTATATGCATAACCATCTGCCCAGACAGGAAGTGTGGGCGCAATCGGCAAAAGCGGGTTTCCCTATCGCGTTCAGCATGTACAGATAATGGGGGAGAAGAGGGACTTCGGTTTCCGTGTCATAAAGCCATTCGTCGAAAACCTCTATACTTGATTTAATGTATTTTTCGGGGTCAGGGACTAAAGATGTGTCCTTGGCGGCACAACCTTTGGGAACGATTGGCGAGAAAGACGGAGATATGTTCAAATCTCTGAAATATCTGTAAAGTTCGACCTGCTTATCGGCGGTTTCGTCCGACAACGTGCAACTTACGGTGAATTTGGCTTTATGATTCTGCATTGACCGTATGGCATCTTCGGTTTCTTCCGTCATGCGTCTGAGAACATTGTTGTAAGGCCCGTCGTAAGAGATTCCGACGTTGACTTTGTTGGAATCGAAAAACCTTATGAATCTTTTGTTGAGGTTCACTCCGTTGGTCTGTATCGTGTTGCCGATTCTCTGAGAATCTTTTCCGAAATATTTGCTTTGGAGATCGAAAGCTTTGCGATAAAAGGAAAACGGGAGTTCGAGAGGCTCCCCGCCGTGCCATATGAACCATGCCGATCGGTATTCCTCCGAAACGAGTTTGAAAATTTTCTCGAGTCGTTCAAGGGAAATTCGATCCTGCCCGCGCTCTTCAGGCAAATGATAACAGTGGCGGCATGACCGTTCACACTGAAGCGTAGGTTTGATCATGACCGCGATGTACGGTTTCAAGAGACCACCGTTTCAAACAGTGGATGGAACACCATCAGTTCGGCCAGTAAGTCCAGATGCCGTTGAAACCGTCTGTTGTGTAGCAACAGAGCAAGCAGCATACGGCCGCCACACCCACAAGACAGATTGTACAGCCGGGACTGCAGCACCCGTGTTCGTCCGTGCAGCAATCGTAACATTTTCTGTTGCCGTGGAGCGAACGTTCGTCCTCTGCCTCGTTATAATTCTCCGGCAACACATCAGGCATCTGACGCGTGTATACTTTGTTAGTCATCAATACCCGATTGTCTTTGACTGTTTCTTCAACAACATCGGATTCTAGTTCAACTTCGGTCTTCGCCGCAGTTTTTTTATCAGCTTTTGATGCACATGACATGATTTCACCGGACGATACTCTGTATCGTAAATAATCATCTGGTACCGTATACGAATATATTAAACGTTTGACCGTTTAGGGGTGGATTGAATGTTTGGATATACACTGCCTATGTATCCCCGTTTGTCAGCCAACGACCTCATAGATTACCGTAGGTATTACTGTGAAGCCTGTCACGGACTGAGGGATTCCTTCGGCCTGATATCCACGGCCGCCGTGAACTACGACATGACATTCAACACCATAGTGCTGAATTCCATATACGGCGATATAACGGATTTCGAATCCACGAAAACGAGTTTTTGCGTTTTCAGAGGTCCTTATGCCAAATCGGATCTTATGCAAAAAATGGCGGGGTATACCGTGTTGCTTACCAAATGGGAATTAGTTGACGACGATTACGACAAACCTTCCCCGAGAACCAAACTTATTTCTTTGGCCATGAACCGAGCCATTCGGAAAGCCGAAGAGCTGTATCCCGAATATGACGGAATAGTCGGCGAAGGATACAGAAGGCTCAGGGAGATGGAATTGGACGGATGTACCGACGCCGTCAGAATGGGCACCGAATTCGGCAGAACACTTTCCCGTCCTCTCGATGACATATCCGGCGGAGGTTTCAGCGAACACACCGCGGATCTGTTTGAACATTTGACTTCCATAGTGTACATTATGGATGCCGTTGACGATCTGAACGATGATTATCTGGACGGAACCTACAATCCGTTTTTGGCACGGTATTCCGATTTTATGGAAGACCGCGGCGGACTTGACGCCGCTTACGGAGATGCGGTATGCAACTCAGGTCGATGTTCCGGTAAATTCAAAAACAGAGATGATTTCGTCAATGAAAATCTCTACGAGATAACCGGTATCATGAATTCCGTGATCGGCAATCTGCAAAATTCCTATTCGCAGGTCAGAAAAGAAATGGAATCCTGCGTCGGAGTTACGGACAATATAGTCATGCTTGGAATTCCGGAAACGGCAAAGAATGTCCTTATGGGAAGAAGCAATGCCAAATCCAGCGTCAAAAACTCCCTGAACAGACGCAAAGCCGAAAAAAGTTCATCCTGAATATCCGGGATCGTACATGGAACAGACATCCAGTCCGAAGGTTTCCCGGGAATTCATACCGCACATTTCTTTTCCGTCTTCGATGTAATAAGAGTTGCATGTTTCACAGATTCCGGGCCTGTACTTATTACAGGTTCCGTCGGAATCGTTGTTTTCGCCGGTGAACCGACAAATCCACTTGCTGTCGGCGTGATCGCAGAAACGGCAGGTTCTGCATTTTTTGTAACTCTCATCGGACATGAATGCCGTTAATCAGAACCGAGGATATACATTTTTCCCGCACAGGATTAAATCAGACACAAATATAACGGAACATGGAAGAGATTGCCGAAACGGAAAGGTTGGCAGAAGAGTACCGGTCGGAAGCCGAAAATCTCATCACCGCATCGGAACGTATGATGGACGAACACAGAGCTCTTGTGAAAAAAGTCAAAACCCTGTCTTCCAAAGCCGGAAATTCCTCCAAGATGAGGGATGAGTGTTCCAGGGAAGCCATGGATTCCGAGAACAAAGCCGAATCCTGGAGGACTCGGCATGATGAACGGAAAGGCAAAAACGCTTTGGACCTGACCACCGAGAGGAATCAGATCAACATGTATTCCCAAGCGGCCAAAAGCATGCGCATGAAAGAAAAGAAAGCCGAATCGGACCGGATAAAATTCGAAAGAATGATTGATGAGTGCAACAGAGAAGCACACAGGCTGAAAAAGGAAGCCGTCGCGCTGAAAAAGAAATCCAATGAGATGCACGAACTGTATATCGGCCAGCTCAGAAAAATATCAAGATTGAAAAAAGAATAAATACCGGGGACTTGCCCCGGTTTTTAGGGTTTGTTTCAGCCCCTCCTGCTGAACATGACGTACGCCACACCCGCAACCAGAAGGATTGCGGCCACAGCGACTATCATGTATACGTTCGTGGACAAACCGCCATCGGATGATGAACCTTCACCGGAGGGCGGATTGTCATCGGTCGACGGACCGTCGTTGGACGGGTCAGAGGGCTGAGGTATTGCGTTCAGTGCGTATACGGAACAATGAGGCACGTTAAACAGAACCGCGTTGCCGTCGACGACGTAAACACCCATAAGTTTCAATCCAAGGAAGGCACCGTCATCGTCTTCAAGCACCAGATACACATACACTTCCATACCGTCTTCAAACACACCTTCGACGTTGTAGCTCACGGCAGTTCCCGAAGGCGTCGGTCCTGACGAACTGAAGTTCAGAAACAGAACGGATCCGTCAAATTCGCCCATGGCGTCATTGAAAAGACTCCCTTCTTCCAGAGTGTTGATTCCGAAGTTGGTTATCAATCCATCGTCCTCGTCCGATTCGTCGCCCGATATAATCCAGGTGTAAAGGTACTTGTTGCCATCGTACACTTCAACAAACAGAGTTCCGTATGCATCAAAGAGATATTCGCCATCATCTGTCAAATTGCTGATGTCAACCTTGGCATAATGGAACGGCTCATAATCATTCCCTAACTCATCGAGCGCATCAGCCAGACTTGTGTGTATCTTTGCGAATATGGGGTACAGATTCACATCTCCCTTTACTTTCCAGGCAGGATTCCAGTTTATCATGAAATTATAATACTCTCCGTAATCACAATCCCTGTATTCAACTGGAACATACCCCCATCCGACATGCTTGTACATTGTGGCTCCCTCGTCATAAGTGACATTATCTAAAACGGGAAAACCTGTAATTTTTCCATTAAAGGGAACATCAATTTCACTCAACACAACGAAATCCGGTTCATCCGGGGTATCTTCATCATACGCAATGTCACAAAAGGTCACTTTGCAGGGGCCGAACTCGGAAACCAGACCACTATATGCGTCTTCGACTTTCCTGAAATCGTTGCGAACGGCAGTCTTTCCCGTGTCTTCCAGGAAAAGACCGGACTCATTACCGAGGCTCACTATAGAGCGAATAAATTCGAGTTCGGAACTATCCGAAGAATCTTGGACACCGTACTGGGTTTCCACGTTTGCGATACTGAATTCCAGGGATGTTTCTCCCTCATCACACAATTTGCCCGTAATAAGGGATAAAATCGAAAGTATTGCCTCCGGTGCAGTCACATCAATGGTGAAGCCCATGACATTAGTATCTGTGATTATGATATCTTTACCAAAATATGTGGCAGTATCGGTGGAGTATCTAATCTCGAAACTGAAAACGTCTGTACCGTCATCCAAATATTCAACAGTGGGCATCGTGTAATCGGGATCTCCAAGGTTATTAAAGGCGTCAATTATTCCAACCAATGTTCCGTACAGGTCTATATTGGTTTCAAGGCTAGCCGTGCCGACGATGTCAACAGAAAATTCTACGTGCTTTAGATTCCAATCGGGATCGAGCTTGATTATTCCGGATAACATCAAAGCGAGCGAGAGATTGAGATCGACAAGCAAATCGCCCGTTCCGAAGAAACTGTCTTCCCCAAGAAGTGAAATGATTTTATTCCAGATACTGTCATCATCGTATTCGTGAGGAGCCAAATCCTCTACGGTACCGAGTATATCGACAAGATTCTCTTCGATGTTCAATGAAACCTCAGCACTGACGCCTGCATCGACAGCAATTGCGTATCCAGTTTCGTCAGCCTGTATGACTTCAATGATTCCTGCGATGACGATATTGAAATCAATTATTTCCAACGCATTAAAGATTTCCAAAAGAATTTTCAAGTCATCTTCGCCGATATCGAAAAGACTGCTGAAATCAAAATCGTCTTCGTCATCGTCATCATCGTCACCGGAACCGAGAATCATTTCCAGAAGATCTGTAACAGTGAAACCTTCGCCGAATAATTCACCGAGTATATCCTCCAAAGATTCTCCGAATTCTTCAAAATCATCAAACGAATTCAAAGTCGCGCTGAATCCCCAGGCATCTCCGACTTTGACGTCTAACTCTTCACTTTCATCGGCATAAACATCCTGTACTCCGACGACTGCCGCAAAGGGTACGGAAATCATCGCTACAGCAATCAATGCCGCCAACAGAGTTTTAACCTCATAACATCACCAAACCTCATAAGACATTCCAAATTTTGTAAGGCATTACCCTATTGTGTTAACGCTATTTAACTATAAATGCTAATTTATATTCTTTTCGCAATATAATAATATTAAAAAACAATACTATATAATATGTGTGTCAACGCAAACCGATCGCGTCCATGCGTATGACGGCATCATTCCAAGTTGAACCGTTTATGAAATAATCATAAGATAACCGTTTTAAATTAGGCATAATTCAGATATTTTAAGATAGGATTCAAAAGAAACATTCGTCATTGATATGCAGGGATTTGAGATGCTTGAATTAACGTTGCGTTTTACACCGTCACGGACAACGAAAATTCCATAACACATGAAACCGAAAATGGAAATTTTTATCACAGGGTGATTGACGATACCAATAATCAAAAATACCGTGTCACAATCTTACGCATACGTCAGTGACGGTCATATTTCATAGCGTACGAACGTCCGCTCTATGACGCAAAAGCATCATAATAAAAAAATAATTACCGGGGAATTGCCCCGGTTTTAGAGTTTATTTCAGCCCCTCCTGCTGAACATGACGTACGCCACACCCGCAACCAGAAGGATTGCGACCACGGCAACTATTGCGTATACACTCGTGGACAACCCGCCATCGGATGAAGAGGACTGGGGTATTGCGCTCAATGCGTATACGGAACAGTGAGGTACATTGAACAGAACCGTGTTGCCGTCAACAACGTAAATACCCATGGGTTCCAATCCCAGGAATTTTCCTTCCTCGTTTTCGAGCACAAGATACACATACAGTTCCGTGCCGTCGCTGAACACTCCTTCAACGTTGTAGCTCACGGTGGTCCCAAACGGTGTCGTTCCCGATGAACTGAAGTTCAGGAACAGAACGGATCCGTCAAGTTCTTTCTTGGCTTCATTGAAAAGATCTCCTTCATTCAAAACTCCAATCCTGAAGTTGGTTATCTCTCCACCCCATATTCCATTGGGACTGCCTATCTTCCATGTGTAAAGGAACTTGTCTCCATCGTACACGTCGATATACAGAAGTGCTCCAGATTCGAAATCCAAGCCGACATCATCAAGTTCGTTGATATCTACTTTGACATAAACAAGATCGAAGTAGAAAATGGAACTCAAGTAACCGAGCGTATCTTCTAAATCTTCGTATACGTATGCATATATCGGATACAGTTTTAGGTCTCCCTTTACTTTCCAGGCAGGATTCCAGATTGTCATATCCTCGTAGTCGTCGTATTCCACGACGTCTCCGGGTTCCGTATTGATGCACCCCCATCCGACATGCTTGTACTCAACATACTCATCTTCTTCTCCGAGAACAAGATTATCCAGGACCGGGAGATTCGTCATCCTCTTGTTAAAGGGAACCTCAATTTTCTCCGACACGACAAATTCGAATTCGTCCTCTTCTTCGTCATATTCCAGACCATATAATGTTACATTGGAAGGACCAACCTTGGAAACCATGCCGTTGTATGTGTTTTTGACTTTCTTGAAATCGTTGCGAACGGCAGTCTTATCCGGTCCTTCCAGGAAAAGTACAGACTTGTCTCCGTCAGCATCATCCGCCTCATCAGCTTTGATAACTGTTAGATAGATGGCTTCATCGACGATATAGAGCAAAGGAATTGCTTCATCATAACCGTACTCATAACTTACATTTGCATCAGCCAAACTAAATTGCAGATTCGATCCCGTCCGGTATATTTCATTCGGAATCTCGAGTATAAATTTAAGCGCAACAAGCAAGGATACCGGTGCTTCCGCATCGACAGTTATGCCCATAACGACAGTATCCAGAACGGAATCACCGACGGTATACACGGTATTATCGAAGGATAATCCGACCGTGACGCTGTAGACATCCCTTTCTCCGTCATCCAAATATTGGAGCAGGGACGTGGGTAACGAGGAATCATCTTCATTGAATATAAATTCAAAGATTGTTCCGACTATATCCACATTCGTTTCAAGTCCGACCGTACCGACAAGATCGGTGGAAATGTCTGCGTTCTTTAATTCCCAATCGGAATCATACATGACAGTCCCGGACAACATCAAAGCGAGCAGGAGATCGAGTTTGACAAACAGTTTGCCGTCTCCGATGTAGTCGGGTGCCATTTCAAGAATGTGTTCAATCGTCTCCCAGATTTCGCTGTAGTCTCCTTCGCCTTCTTCGGGAATCATTTCCGCTATCTCTTCATACATCTTTTCGAGACTGTTGATGTCCACTTTCAATGAAACATCAGCGCTGACGCCTGCATCGACAGACACGGTGTATCCGTTTTCGTCAGCCTGTGTGACTTCAATGATTCCTGCAATGACGATATTGAACTTAAGTGTAGCCAACTTTTCAAAGATATCCAAAATGATTTCCAAATCCTCTTCACTGAGAAGTTCATCAAAATCGGAACCTTCTCCTTCGCCGTCGTCTTCATCGGCATATTCATCAGGACTTAAGATATCCATGATAAAATCCAAAAGTGAGAATTCTTCACCCTCTTCACCGAAGAATTCTCCGAGTATCTCCTCCAAAGATTCTCCGAATTCTTCAAAATCATCAAACGAATCCAAAGTCGCGCTGAATCCCCAGGCATCTCCGACTTTGACACCTGCGTCTTCACCATCATCGGCATAAACATCCTGTACTCCGACGACTGCCGCAAAGGGTACGGAAATCATCGCTACAGCAATCAATGCCGCCAACAGAGATTTTAACCTCATAACATCACCAAATTTGTAAAGCGTTGCCTTACCCATTTATGGTCATCTAACTATAAATGTTCATCTGTATTTATATCAAATATAAAAAACGTAAAAAGAATAATATAATATTCGTTCAGGCACCCACCGGTCGAAAATATCGACGACACAGGAAAGAACAATCCGTATGTTGAATCGTTAACAGAAAAAACTCCTGTTCGGATTAAAAACAATTTTAGGCCCGTCTGTGTAATGTTTGAAGATATTGATACGTCTGCAATGATTGTCGAACCAAGTCTTTTGAAAATAAAACATGCACGTGGCTCCCGGCTTGTCACAGCACTCGGAATGTTTCATATTTGCAAAGAGAAAATTAATCTGTGCATCGTGACCGAAAAGAGAGAAATTTTTAAATTGCTTGGCATAAAACACTGATGCTCCCAATACTCCCCTACAAGCCTAAAAATTCCAAGCCTTTTATTTAAATTGGATGTATATTCCACCATATGAACGGAGCCCTTCAGATTGCCGTTTACGGCAAAGGCGGCATAGGCAAATCCACGGTGTCCGCCAACATATCCTATATACTGGCAGGAATGGGAAAGAAAGTACTCCAAATCGGATGCGATCCGAAACATGATTCCACACGGCTACTTTTGGACGGAAACGAGCAGACGACTGTCCTCGACTATATGAGAAAGACTCCGCCGTACGACAGACATCTTGAGGACATAGTGCTTAACGGCGTGAGGGGCATACGGTGCGTGGAAGCCGGCGGACCGGAACCGGGCATAGGCTGCGCGGGAAGAGGAATACTCAGCACATTCGAAACCCTTAAGAATCTGGGCGTGGAGGGTTTGGATTTAGATGTAAAAATATACGATGTCCTCGGCGATGTGGTTTGCGGCGGGTTCGCCGTACCTTTGAGAAACGAATATGCGGACGGCGTCTATCTGGTCACTTCCGGGGAATTCATGTCGGTCTACGCCGCCAACAACATACTGAAAGGGATAAGAAATTTTGACAAGGGGACTCCGAGAGTCGCCGGTATAATACTGAACCACAGAGGAATGGAGAACGAATATGACATGGTGGAAAGGTTCGCCGAAGCCGTGGGATTGCCGATTGTCGCCCGCATTCCCAGAAGTGAATATTTCGCAGAGGCGGAATCTGCGGGAAAGACCGTGTCGGAACTTTATCCCGATTCCGATTCCGCAAAAGAGTTTGAGAAGATATCGTCACACATACTGAGTATAAAAAACGGTGAAACCGAACTCCTGGGCTCTTATCCGCTTGACGATGCAGAAATGGGCAGGATAGCCAAAGGGGAACGCGTCCTCGGAAACCGCGGAATGCCGAATCTGTTGCCGGAAGGCTGTCTTGCCTGCATGAAAACGACAACCGGGAAAAAAACAACCACCAAGAAAAAGATAATCAACTATTGTGCCGCCGTCGGGGCCGTGTACGGATGTATGTCCGTCACCGATGCCGTCATTATTGTTCACGGGCCCAGAAGCTGCGCCCATATAATGTACACTTTGAAGGTCATTGCCGAAATCAAGAGAGGACACGGCACGGATTTCCGGTCTTCAAACGTGCACTCCACCGAAATGGATGACACCATATCGGTGTTCGGAGGGGCGGGATCCCTTGAACAGAAGATACGGGATTTGATACTGGAGGGACATAAGAGTTTCTTTATTGTGACGACCTGCGCTTCGGGAATAATCGGAGACAATGCGATGGATGTCGTGAACGCCGTAAGCAACGAATACCCTGAACTTTATTTCAGAATCATCGAAGCGGACGGAAACATTACCGGGGACATGGGTGAAGGGTACATCGCATCCGCCGAGGCTATGCTCGACATCGTGGATAATGACGTGATTTCCGAGGACATGACGGTAAACACCGTGGCCGAAAGATATCTCTTCAGACGGGGACGTCTTCCGGATAAAAGCACCGCCGATTTGTTCTCCGAACTCGGAATACGGATAAATTGCAGATTCATGTATGAAACATCCATGGATTCCATGAAGAACATAAAGAAAGGGAAATTTACCTTCGCCGCTTCCGATGAATCCGAATCGAAGAGCATAGTCCGTCTCTTCGAGTCCAAAACCGGTCTGCGGGTCGAAAAAGAGACGCTGCCCGTCGGACTCAGAAGTTACAAAGAATTCCATAAAAAGATAGGAAATCTTTTCGGCATAGAAAACAAAGCCGAAGAAGTTTGCAAACAGGGGGAAAGAAAATATCTTTCTGAAGTGGAAAGGCTGAAGAAAAAGCTGAAAGGGAAACGCGTCATCATCGAGAACAGATTCACCCCGGACATGTTCTGGCTTTTGGAAATACTGTCGGACTTGGATGTGGAAATCGTCAAAATAGGCATGGGGCCGAGACACGAACGGAAAGAGGGTCTCGATCCGAGATATGACGGATTGGGAATTCCCTATGCCGAAGATTACGACATACTGGATTTGAAGTCGGACGTTGACAAGTTTAAACCCGACCTCATTCTAACTGACAGCGGTCTGACGTCCCTTGATGCCAAAATAATGAGTTACAGCAGACCCGACGTTGGACTGGACGGGGTTTTGAAGTTCGGACGCAAACTTGCGAATATGCTGCTGGTCCCGGCGGTGGAAGGATGGAGGTTGGAGGAATGACGGTACTTCCCGACGGTTTCACCGGAGCAATCATGGCCGTGGAAAGTTTCAGGGACGGCAGGGCAGTGCTCCATGGTCCCGGCGGCTGCAGAGGATACCATTCTTTCTCGGCTTCCAAATATTATTCAAAAGCCGGACCGGGAGATTACGAGAAATATTCCCTTCCTTTTTTCTTCGGCCAGCCGAGAATACCTTGCACCTACATGGACGAGGACGATTACATTCACGGTTCCATTGACAAGATAGAGGAATGCCTTCCCATCCTGTGCGCGGATGATGATGTTTTCAACGTGTTCATCAAATCACCGGGAGCCGCGCTCATCGGAGACAACATAACCGATGCCATTGAGCTCGCGGGATGTTCCGATAAGGCCATGGCAGTTGAAGAGTCTTTGATTTCCGAACCGTTTTCCTCGGGATACGATCATACCGTACGGAGAATGATTCAATGGATGGATCCCAAAAAGAAAGATACCATTCCGGGAACAGTGAATATACTGGGTCTTCCGATAACCAGCAACGATTGGGAAAGTGCGTTTGAAGATTTGAAGAATCTGTTGGAAATGACGGGGTTGGAAGTCGTATCGTCCCCCGGGGCGGGTTGCGGACGCGAGGACATAGAAAAATCCGTTTCAGCGGAATACAATGTGATTGTCAGCAACGAATACTGCGCAAGAACCGCAGAATATTACGAGGAAAAATACGGAATACCTTCGATACGGTTCGATGGAGGCTCCCCCGTGGGATTCGATGCCACCGAAGGATGGATTGAAACCGTCGCCTCGAAAACCGGCAGAAATGCCGACAGAGTGAAAAACCTCATCAACGACCGCAAAGTCCGGGTCTTCAAACGTATAAAAGGCACCCTGTACACGAACAAAGTCAAAGGCAACGATTTCGCCGCAACGGCGGACGGATCGGTGCTTCTTCCGCTGACAAAATGGCTGTTCGGATATCTTGGAATGGCTCCCGCGTCACTGACGCCCAATCCCGGCACCGATGAAGACACCGCCGCAAAAATCCGAAGTTTTCTCAGGGACATAGGTGCCGAGAACGCCTGGCGTTCGGATCCGCTGCCCGAAAAGATTGATTTTGTATTCGCGGACGGACATACGGCAGAGATGCTGGAACTGTCCGACCGTTGTTACAAAGGAGTGGACATAGGGTATCCGAGCCTTGCAAAAATCGGATTTCTGCCGCGTCCCATTTACGGCATATCAGGCACAATGTATCTGTTGGATGAAATATTCGGCAAAGAATAATCCGAAACGGGTACGTTCCGGGTTGTGAATGGCGAACGGGGAGGGATTCGAACCCTCGGCCTGCAGCTTAGGAGGCTGCTGCCATATCCTGACTAGGCCACCCGTCCTGTACTTTTCACAGATAAGAACCCATTTTAAATATCTTTCTACACTGGACGCAAAAGAACATTGAGAATCAATTATACGGTATCAGAGAAAATTTAAGGAATTTGTTTAAGATGTTTTGGGAAGAGTGAAATCACTCTTCGTCCTTCTCTTCGTCGGCTTCCTTTTTCTTACCGGAGGCCCAGACTTCGATGAACTCGATTCTGTCTACGTTAAAGACGGCTCTGAGATCTCCAACAATCTTGAATCTGGCCATAACCCAGTTCTGGTTGAACTTGGCAAGATCGGAAACGGTGACTGCGACCTTGTCTTCGGTTATGTCGAATTCGAAACCTTCGGAAGTTCCGAAATCGTTCTCGAAGATTGCTTTTGCCTTCTCGACGGAATCTTTGACGGGCTCGGAAACGGTGAACTTGTAGACAAGATCGTGACCTGCGAGTAGGCTGTTGAAATCCACCCTTATGCGTCCGGCCGCGACATTCATGACGGTACCGGAGCGTTCGCCGAGGGTGACCCTCATGCCCGGATAAGGATTGAGTTCCTGTTTGTGGAATTCCTTTTCACGGAAGGTTTCGATCAGCTTGGGATCTCTGGGGCCCGCGGCTTCATCGCAGGGTACGGTCACTTCGGTAAGTTTTCCGGGCTCTGCCTCTTCGATGGCCTGCGCAAGTGCGGGGAAAAGGGAGTTGGAACCTGTGATGTACACCATGGGTTTGTAAGTGAACTGTTCGTCATACAGACCTGCCTCTTTTGCCTTATCCTCTTCGGTAGTATCGTAAAGGGTCATGTCCTCGGCAAAATATGCACAGTACCTCAGGCTGAGGATGTCCATTGTTTTCTTCTCTTCGGATTCTTTCTTGGCGGTTTTCGCCTTAGGTTTAGAGTCGGTTTCTGCCATTTTCTATCACCAAATGATAATGTTGGATATGCAACGGATTTGCGAATACGTAACCCGTATTAAATATATCGGTTTACGCAGGAAGACCGTATTATTGATTCGAATCGATGGAAAGTAATAAAAGTAAGTCACACATTTGCTGGCTTGGTGCCGCTTTTGCATAGCCCGGTAGTGCGGCTGACTTGTAATCAGCAGGTCGGGAGTTCAAATCTCCCAAGCGGCTCCATTTTACCACTTCCGGGGTTTATTGTGTTTACCACCGATACACGGACACAGTCTCCAACGTACATGATACGCCTGTGTATGACGGGGAAATGTATCCTACTTTTGCACCTTTCAGAGTCGTTTCACAGAAATACAATCCCGGATTCGTTTTAAAATTGCCTCCCATGCCGGGAAGCACGACACCTCCGGCCATATGTCCCGGCGGTGAAATGAGATAGGTTTCAAAACCACAGTAACTGGCCAGGGAGACAAAGAGAATCGATGAATCTTCGCAGTCTCCTTTTCTCAGGTACAATGTCCCGTAAGCGGTTGCGAAATACTCGCTTTGACCGTACAGGCTCTGATCGCTCGTATAGTTGACGGTATACGTTACGAAATCCAGGATGCATTGCGCTTTCTGCGTCCGGGTCATTCCTGTGGTTATAGTATCCAAAGAATCAGCAACGGATTTTATCGTACTGTTTTGAACCACAATTCCGTTCCATAGATTACTTTGATTGAAATACATCTTGTATGTTTTGTTCCAAGTGTCCGAAAAACTCTTTGCACTGACATAATCCGAAGGATTCAATTTCAAGAACAGAGAATAATTGCCGTTCGAATATTTCCATCCGTATGCAGAATATGTGTTGGAAACCGATTTTTCGTAACCCTCGCAATGAACGGTGTGAGTGATTGTAATCGACCTCATATCCTCAACCGTAATAGTGTTCGGATAGCGAATTTCCAGAGTCCATATGCCTTTGGAATCTTCGCCGTACGTGCAATCCAAATTCATGGAATACAAATACTCCCCGTAAAGTGTTTTAGTTTTTACACCTTCTCCCTTGGCAGACCATGTATTGGAATACGTTACGGAATCATTACTTTTGCAGGTAAACGTATACGGTTCACCGTACCCGGTCTGGGTCGTTGTGAAATCCGCATCCAGGTAAAGCGCGGAGAAGACGTATATTTCCGCATCGCCGCGAACCTCATAAGTAATTCGGGATCCGTAACCCAGAACCTTTTCCTCGGATTTCCACATGTCTACGACATAACCTTCTTCCGCAGTTGCGTACAATCCGATTTTGGAACCGTATTCATACGTCCCTGAAGTTGGAGCCGTCTCTATGTGGTTTCCGGGAACAATCGTTATATCGCAGGGATCCCCCGTGAGAACACACCGGATCACGGCATTCTCTTCGACAACAAATGTGAATACGGATTCTTCGAAGGTGTCCCCTTTGTACACCCAGTGTGAAAATGTGTAGTTTTCTTTCGGCGTGGCGGACAGTGTCACCGTGTCGCCGGAATGATACGTTCCCGCCCCCGTTATTTCAGCCTCACCGGTTGTGTTCACTCTGACATTGAATTCTTTCAATCTGAAAATTGCAGTTATCTTTTCGTCGCCTCTGACAATCAAAGAATATCGGTCATATCCGCCGAGGGATCGGTTTTCCAATTCGTCGTACCACTCCACGAACTCGTAACCTTCGTCCGGTATCGCAATCAATACCACCCACGCACCTGGTTTGTATTCCCCGTAACCTTCGACGGTGCCGTTTTCCGGCTCCGTGCCCTGAACGGAGTAAACCGTTCCCGTGCCGACAGTGACTATCAGGATTGCCAAGGTCGTTATCAAAAGGATTGCGGCAAACCCTGCGAACAGACTTTTTATCCTGCCGGACATGTGTTTATTTTAGCAGTTTTGGGTTAATAATCATTGTTAAGCAAATTCTGTAAAACCATTGTTCAATTCTCATTTTTGATGATAGGTTTCAGAATCGCCCTGAATCGGAAACTTACGATTTACCGTATTCAGGGCATATCTCCGCGGACCGCGGTTCTGAATCTTTTTTCAATCTGTATTATTTGTGACCCTCACAAACACATGTCACTTGACTTTGAAAAATCTGTTCAGAAGCATCACTCAACCTTTCCCGATTGCCGCATTCTCCTCCATATCAGGATCATTGAGAAAGCCACTGCCGAAGTTGCCACGGTCGCCGGTATAACCAACGGTATCGGTTCATCTTCGGATTCAGGATTGGGAACGGTGTCCCAAACCGCGTAAATAGTCGTGTTGCCTTTTACTTCCAATTTTTCCATCGCGTTTCCGGAAGACATTGTGCTCCAACCTTTGAGAACATGGCCGTCCCGGTACAATCCGTCGATGGGAGAGAGTTGCAGCACGGTCCCGTAATTCAGAGACGCGGGGGGCGGTGTGTCTCCGGTACCTCCGTTTGTATCATAGGCAACAATATACGTGCGGGACGTTTCGTTGAACACAGCATGATACACCGTGTCGTATGCAACGATATCGGGTTCGGGAGACCATCTGATGAACGAATAATGCCGGATATCGTCGGATTCTTTGACCGGCTCATCAACGGGTTTGGATGGTAAACTTCCGTATTGTACTTCCGAAGATTCCAGAACCTCGCCGTCAACCACCCAGTAAACAGTATACGTCTTCGGATTCCACAAGGCGGAAACAGTGATGTTTTCCGCAGGCATCGCAAGGGGAAGTTCGGAACTCCAACCTATGAATTCGTGACCCTGCCGTTCAGGCGTTCCGTCAAAATCAATTTCGGCTCCGAAATCCACCGATATTTCCATGATGCTGTTTCCCAAATCAAAAGTCAGCATGTATTTTTCAATATTCCACATTGCGACGAACATAAGATTTTCAGAGGGCATTGTGGCGGGAACGTCTCCGCTCCAACAATCAAAACAGTAACCGTTCTTCACAGGGGGATTTTTTTGGATGTCTTCACCGAATGCGTATTCATCAACGGATTCGAT
>Ga0265294_10004288_pt1 | contig 17890 bp, 15 predicted proteins | sample MunlanPumphouse3_FD_192504 | JGI IMG/M metagenome (GOLD analysis project Ga0265294, IMG submission 192504) | Groundwater microbial communities from a municipal landfill in Southern Ontario, Canada - Pumphouse #3 | ecosystem: Environmental > Aquatic > Deep subsurface > Groundwater | place...
GCAGTCCGCAGAGATGCGAAAGTCAACCGCATGACATTTCCCGCATGTATCCATGCGAATCAATAACAGCCAGAGTACAATCAGGTATGCCGTGGATCAAAGTTAAGTCAAAATTAGAACTGCTGGTTTGAAAACGGTTTCAGATTGCTTCATGTAACGCAAGATGCCATACTTTTACGAACAAAAGGAAGAAGAGAATGACAGAAAAGGATATTTTAAAAAATTTGGAAGAGACCGACGCTCTGCTCAACGGACACTTTGAGCTGCGCTCAGGTTTGCACAGCAATCGCTTTTTTCAGTGTGCCAACCTGCTGCGCTTTCCCCGGATTGCAGGCGGCCTCTGTGAGGAACTGGTAAGATGGCTGGAGTGCGCGATTGACACCTCGGACGTCACTGCTGTGATCTCGCCCGCGCTGGGAGGGATTATTGTCGGCCATGAGGTTGCGCGCGCCATGGATAAACCTTGCATCTTTGCTGAAAAGCAGGATAACAAGCTGGTGATGCGCCGTTTTAAGATCAAGCCTGGTGAGCGCTATGTGGTCGCCGAGGATGTGATTACCCGCGGTGGGCGGGTTCAGGAGACTGTTGATCTGGTTACAGGGGCGGGGGCCGAGGTGGCCGCGATTCTGGTGCTGGTTGACCGCAGTGCAGGTAAGGCCTCTTTTGATTATCCGCTCTACTCGCTGCTGCAGATGGCACCTGAGCTATGGGAGCCCAAGGAGTGCCCGATGTGCGCTGCCAATGAGCCCTTAGTCCATCCCGGCTCATAGGGTTTAGTCACCCTGTTGCAGCTGGAGCGCCGTGGATTCCACCCACGCGCCCGTCAGCGAACGGCTTTTCGAGATGTGCCGTGATGTGTGCACTCACTGTGACGTGGACGGAATGGATGTAGTGAAATCCTCAATTAATCCCGTAAGAGCCTACAGATGGCATATGATTTTTCAGTTTCAGCCAGAAAATCATGCGCCTTCCCATTCCTCACCCCCTCCAGTGCCGCCATCGTAAACCGAAGGCGCAGCTGAATTCCAGTAGTTCCCGATTGCATCGGGACCTGTCCGATTGGAAATCGGACCTACGTTGCTCCCGCGCCAACGGACCACCTCTTCACTCACGCACTTCTTCACTCCGCGCCGAGCGCTGGCTTAGCCTCCTCAATCATTTTAACCTGTAATTACGTATAAACAACTTGTTTGCTCCGAGTTTTTCAAGTTTGAGGTTTTGAATCAGGCTCATTTGTTCTATACTAGCACACTTGAGGATTGTGCTATGTTAGATAAAGAGACTTTGTCAAGAACTGAGATGATGATTCAGACCGTTCAGCCCCAAGGGCAATAAGATTATTCGCAACATACAGTGGAAAGGCAAATGGGATGGCATGGAAACGGCGTATTTTTCTGTTAACTGTTCTGGCCGGTTTTTTTCTGGTGAAACGCTGGATGTCAAATCATTTGCCGCAAAACGCGGACCTGACAATCGTTCACCTGACAGATCTGCACCTCTCTTCGCATGGCACCTCCGTGGAAACGCCCTGGACGCACAAAATTAAAATCGGCGGTTACGGACTGCATTATCTCTGCACCGGAAAAGCCTTTGCGTTGTTTGATAAGGCCGTCACGCTGATCAACAGTAACATCAAGCCGGATGTGGTGGTTATTACAGGAGATATTGTTGACTATGGGGATGATATGGAGGCGCTGGCGAAAGGGGCGGCGATGATTCGTAGATTGGAGTGTCCGGTCATCATCGCCAAAGGCGATCACGACATCGCCCGGAAAGAGGCGAACCAGGGGAGTTGGCAGGCGGCGTTCGGGCAGATGGATGGTGTGATGGATGTTAAAGGTTTCCCCTTTTTTCATATACCCTTTGAGGCTGATGCGCAGACGTTTGTCAGGATGGAAGAGAGAATTAACAGGCTTCCTGTTGCGGGCCATTGGCGCTTTTTGTCTCTGCATAGGATGCTTTGCGCACCGCGCCTGATGGACCGACTGGCAAAATGGTACAGTGGTTGTTCGGTGTTGGATCCGAACCGGGATGCGATTCTGAAACTGCTGGAAATGGCTGACGCACGTTGGGTTGTCCTGTGCGGCCACTCGCATATGGATTATCAGAAGCGATGGGGGAATATTACGCAGTTCACCACCCCCAGCCTGACAGAATACCCGCACGCATTCAGGATTATTAAGATCCGTAACGATGAGGTCAGGACAGCGGTTGTCAGGCTTGATAGGATGACTGGAGAATGAAGCGGGACGCGGACAGTTTTTTGCGTAAGGGTATGCTCATAATCCTAATCGCAATTCTTATCTGAAACTGTTAAAATTAAGATTTTGATTAAGACACGGATTAGGATCGGCCCCGTAAGCGACTAACAAACAAAAAATGTTGAATATAGAACATATATCTTTTTCATATGGTAAAAAGCAGGTTTTACAAGACATATCTTTTGATGTGGCACCTGGTGAGATTGTGGCTGTGGTGGGTGCCAATGGCGCTGGCAAGACCACCCTGTTGCGGATTTTGGCCTTTATTCTGATGCAGGATGCCGGAAATGTTGTGCTTGATGGTGTTGACCCATTGCTGAGGCCCATGCAGTATCGGCGGTGGATTGGTTATCTCTCGGAGAGGTGTCCGCTCTATGAGGAGATGACGGTATTGCAATTCCTGACCTACCGCTTAAGACTCAGAGGCGAGCGAATCTTGCGTGAGCGCCGTCGTTTGAAGGGTGCGTTGGAGAGTTGTGGCTTGGAAGAGGTTAGCAAAAAAGAGATTCGATCACTCTCCAGCGGTTATAAAAAAAGGGTTGGATTGGCTGATGCGCTGATGATGCACCCTCGGGTGCTGTTGCTGGATGATCCACTGACTGATCTCGACGTTGCCCGACGCATAAAGATTGGCGCGACCTTAACCGCGCTCTCTGCGCATTCGGCGGTGATCTTGGCTGGACATGAAATCAGCGATTTGTTGGAATGGTGTACCCGTTTTGTTGTTTTGAAAGAGGGGCGGGTTGACGCGCTCTACCGTGTGTGCGAGTATGAGCGTACGGAGTTGGAGCGGATTTTGATCAAGGCCCTATGCGAGGATGATGAGGGAGGTCAAAGATGAGAGCGATACTGCAAACTTGGTGGAGGGAGATGCGATCCTTACGCGGCTCCTTTTACAGTGGTGCGCCAGTGGCCGCGTTTCTCGCGGTCAGCGGCTGGACCTTTGTGATGTTACTGCGCCGAGACGAAGGCAGTATTGCGCAATTGCAGAGCATCTGGGGGTGCTCCGTGGCCCCCTGGCTACCGGTGTTATGCTCACTTTTGACCATGCGGCTTTTCGCGGTGGAGCGCTTCAGTGGGATGATCGAACTTTTGATGGCAGCGCCAGTCAGGGAGCGGGATCTTGTGATCGGTAAGTTTCTTTCCGCCCTGAGCCTAGTTGCTCTGGCCTTGCTCTGCTCACTGGTTTTTCCGGCATTGATTCTACCGCGCGTCTCAGAGCCGATTCGTGGCTGCATTCAGCCCATTGCCCTGGGCGCCACCTTTGGAATCCTTTTGCTTCAATCCTGCGCCTGGTGCGCGGCGGGAACCATGATTTCAGTGATGTACAGCAACCAAGCGGCGGCGGCCGTGACATCGCTGATACTGTGCAGCGGGATGCCGGTTGTTATTTACTTTGGAATCCTAGCTTGGATTCCATCTGTGCGCACGGGGATGGCTTGGATGCCACTGCTTTCACACGTGGTCGATTTTTCGACCGGTTTGTTCTCATCAGCGGTGTTTATCTTTTACGGTGTGCTTTCAATATTGTTTCTTTTCATATGTTCCAAAACGCTGGCTACATTGAGGCTGCGTTGACATTAAGTCAGGTTTTTAATGAATAAAGGTGAAAAAAGAGCGACTAGTGGGGTTAAACCGCGGCGCGGTGCGCTTAAGGCGACCACCCTGCTGGCAATTGCGCTGAGCGTGGTGTTCTGCTTTCTGGTTATTATCATTGGCTTTTGGTTTGATTACTCCTGGGAGATCCCGGTAGGCAGTGTGCGGGTGGTCTCGGAGAGAACACGCGATATTCTGGCTGATACTCAGGGACGGATCAGCATCATCAGTTTTATGGATCGTCGGGATCCCATGGCGCGCTCCGTGGCGCGCCTGCTGCGTGGATTATCCTCGGCCTCGCGCGGCGTGGCAGGAGCGGAGATTGACCTAATCTATGTTGATCCGCGCTGGGACGTATTCCGCGCGGCGCAGCTGGTTGCGCAGGGCGTTCCGGAAAATTCACTGGAATTCACCTACCAGAGACGCAAGGTGGTGGTGACATTGGAAGATATGGTTGTAGTGGACAAAAGTTGGGCTGGTGGCGGAAATCAAGGGAGCGTGTTCAGGGGGGAAAGGATTTGCGCATCAGCGATTTCACGGCTGGCACTGCCACACCGGCAGCTCAAAATCGGATGGTTGCAAGGGCACTCCGAGGCGCGGTTTGATGATTATGATGTGTTCCGCGGGTTTTCAGATATTGCGCATGATTTGAAACGTGATGGTTTTGTAGTGGAGGGACTAACATTGGCCGGACTGCGCGAAATCCCCGCAGAGATAAGTGTGCTGGTGATTGCCGGCGCACGCCGCGAGATGGTGGCCTCTGAGATTCAGTTGATCAGCAGTTACTTGGAGCGCGGCGGATGTTTGCTCTACTTGGTCGCAACCGGGGTTGTGACCGGGTGTGAACCGCTGCTCAAGAGCTGGGGCATTGAGGTGACTCCTTATACTGCTGTCAGTAGCCAGACCCTGACAGGCCGGGATATTGTGATCACCTCGTTTTCCGACCATGAGATCACACGTAATCTGAACAACGCCTCGGTCGTTCTAGGGCTAACGACCTGCCTCAAGTTCGACGATTTTACTGGCAGGGATGAGAGTGTTGACCTGACCCGTAGTGTGAAGCTGGCTGAGAGCGATGCCAAAGGGTGGGGAGAGCTACATCCAGACTCCTATCCGCGCCGTTATGATCCTCTTACAGAGTTGGCTGGACCTGTGGTCGTGGCAGCCGCGGCGGAGAGGGGCGGCCTTGTGTCGCGCGATGTCGCCTATAAACCAACCCGGATTTGCGTGATCGGAGATGTTGACTTTGTGATGAATCGGGCTTTATCAGGCAGAGCCAATGCTAATCGCGACTTTTTTATGAATGCTGTGGGCTGGCTGGCAGGTGTCAGCATGGGCAGCTCTTCCTCGGTCGGCGGTGATGCTATGCTCACAACTGGATTCACACGATCCGAGTGGGTTTTTTCGATGGTCTGCTCTGTTTTATTGGTGCCGTTGGTGGTCCTTGTTTTGTTTGGAATTATCTGTATACGAAAAAAGCAGTAAAGAGAAATAATGGGAAATAAACGCATTATAACATTTTTTTTCACCGGCATTGCGTTGTGTTTGGTGATCCTGCTAGTTGGACGCAATGGCCGACGGGTGCTGGTGGTGCCGGACAAGCGAGCTTCGCTGCTGTTCCGCGAGGGGCTGGATGACCTCACGGCCATAGTCATAGAACGTGGGGGGCAGCGGATCGAGATACGCTACGACGGTGCCCGCTGGAGTATGCTGGCTCCTGTGGAGGCCAGTGTGGATCAAGGGGTTGTCTCACGTCTGCTGCATGGCTTTGAGGGCGTGGTGGTTGAGGATCGTCTGAGCTTTGATGAGCTTCGCAAGCGCGGCCTCTCAGTTGCGGATTATGGGTTGCATCCAGCGCGGGCGCGGATTGCCTTTCAAAAACCGGGTCGGGAACTATCGATTCTATTCGGCGGTTTTTCCGCAACCGACCACGAGGTCTATGTGCGGAAAAATAACTTAGAGCAAGTTTTGGCAATTCCCCGTCAGGTTTTTGAGGTGATCCCGGAAGATGCTAATGCGCTGAGATCACGCCAATTGATTGATTGCGACCGGGCATTGGTGAGTTCCATTGATATCCGACGTCCGGGGCATCCGTTTATCCGGCTGGTTAAGGAGAGCGGTGCCTGGTTGATTGAGCAACCAATCAGCGCGCGGGCCTCTGCTGAGCGGGTGAATGATTTTCTGGATAATTTTTTTGAGGTGCGTGTTTTCAAATTCGCTTGGCCAACACTTGATAATGTGATGGATGTGGCGGACTTCGAATCAGCGCTCAAGATGCGTAAGGGGCTCTACGGGCTGGATGATGAGACCGGCACCACTATCCAGGTTTACACATTGGATGGTGGTTCAGATTCTAAAGTGGTGATTGGCCGCAGATCCGAAAAAGCGGGTGAGCCTGTTTACGCACTAATGGATGACAGCACTGCGATTGGCGTGGTCTCCAACAGCTTTGCGGATATTGTGAGTGTGACCTCTTTTGATTTCCGGAGTATGCGCGTGTTTGAAGATATCACCAAGCCTCTCAGCCGATTGCAATTGATGCAAGGCGAAGAGCTTTTTGTTTTGAGTCAGACCAATGGATTGTGGCGGATTGACGCCCCTGCATCCGAACCTGCGGATCAGGAAGCGGTGCGCCGCGCCATCCAGCAGATGCTCGCGCTGAAAGCAGAGCGTGTGGTAACCGGCGCGGCTAAGCCGGAGTTCAGCGAAAACGATGGCGATTGGAGTTATGTCGAGTTTTCGGCCGGTGATCAGAGTGCCAAGGTCAGCGTTAAAAAGCCGGATTTGGCGGGCTCATCCTACATGCTGGCGTTCGCGGATTCCACGGAACTCTTTTTTGTGGCGGCTAGCAACATGCCGCCGGTTATGGTTGAGCGCGAAGTTGTGATGGACTTGCGTGACAAAACACTGCTGTCGCTGTCCTCAAAGAGTATCAACAGGGTCACTATTAAAAAGTATGGGACAATCGCGCTCAGCGTCGCGTACGCTGAAGCGGATGGGACGTGGCATCCCTCCGACGGTGAGCTTAAAGGGAAACTGAACAGTGAGGCCTTTGCAAAAGTCTTGGAGCTGCTCACCGCTTTCCGGGCGGACAAGGTGGTGAAAATAGGTATGTCAGTTGCTGACTCCGAATATTACGGGTTTAAAGAGCCCTGGCTGGAAGTCAATTTGGATGTGGATATTGAGAGTGCGGTCAGAAAAACCCTGCTGGTTGGCCGCGCGGCCGGATTCAACCTGCGGTATGTGATGTTGCGCGGTGATCAGAGCGTTTTCACCGTTGATGAACAGCGCCTGGATATTTTCACCGAGGGGCTTTTTATGGAGGATGGCAGGTATCCACGCTAAAGAATTGATGCTTTTTGTCCGCTGTGGTTGCGTTTTGCGTGTTCGACAATCAAGGCATGATACTCTTGATAGACCTGTATGCGTTCTTGGCCTTGATAGAGAGGTTCAAGCGTATTATGAAACCTTTGCTGAACTATGCGGTAAGGCTCTTTAGGCTCACTAGCGCCGAGGACTGAGAAGACACGTCGGGTGTAGGAGTCGATTACGAAAAAAGGTTGCTGGAAGGCGTAAAGCAGGATTGAGTCAGCGGTCTCCTCTCCGACACCACGCAGTTTCAGCAACTCCGTTCGGCTGGGAACGCGCATTTTAGAATCGTGGAAGAAGGCGGCAAGGGTTTTCAGATATGTGCTTTTCTGGTTGAAATACCCAGTGCTGCGGATAGCTGTTTTGAGCATCAGGTCATCACACGCCAGGAGTGCTTCAGGAGTGAGCGCATGCAGTCGGCTGAGGTTGTCCAACGCCGCTTCAACCGACTTCCAATTGGTGTTCTGGGTTAGGATTGCCCCGACGCAAATTTCAAAACGCTGGCTCTCGGTCTTGGGGAAATTATAGTCGTTTGGGTGGTATCCGCCGCACGCGTTCAGCGGCCACCAGCCCTGCGGTCCGTAGAGTTCAAGCAACTCAGGATAGGTTCGGATTATGACATTGTGTGGCATTACGTGCTACTGCAATTTCTTTTAGTGTTTTCTGTGCGTTTTTTTTAATCTCTCACAGAGTCGCAGAGAACATCGAGAGCAAAAGTACATTGCTCTGAGAACTCTGCGACTTTGTGAGAGATAATTCTTAAAGCAACTCGCGGATCTTGTTGGCATGGTCGATCAACTCACGGAGCTTCGCCTCATTATTGGTTTCAAGCGCGAGTTTGAACTCTGTCAGTTTTTCGGAGAGTGCGCAAACAGCAGTGAGGATGTTCTCCCGGTTCTGGGTGAAAATTGGAACCCAGCTATCAGAGGAACTCATTGCCAGGCGTACTGTTGAGGCAAAGCCGCCGCCAGCTAGACGGGGTACCGCGTAACCGGCTTTTTCTTCGTTCTGGACTGCCAGAGAGAGCGCGTAGGCGACAATATGGGAGAGATGTGAAACATAGGCGGCATGGCGGTCATGTTGGAGCGGATCCATGAACTCAAATTTAAGCCCGGCAATGTGAAAGAGTTCCAGTGCTGTTTTGCAGGCATCCGGCGCACTGTGATTTAGGTCGCAGAGGAGCACGGTTTTGTTTTTGAATAAGCCTTTGAATGATGCCGCTGGTCCTGAATTTTCAGTGCCGGCCATTGGGTGGGCCGCCACATAGCGCCCGCGGTTGGGGTGATTCTTAACATTTTCGATCATCTGCTGTTTGGTTGATCCAAGGTCAATCACTGTTTGAGTACTGGTGATTTGATCAAGAATCTGCGGCAGCAAGCGGTCGATGGTGTTGACAGGGACTGCCAGAACAACAACGTCAGCTGCTTGGATGGCTTGCTCTAAGGGGAGGACGCGGTCAACCAGCTTTAATTCGAGAGCTTGGCGGGCATGCTCAAGGTTGATTTCAACACCGACAAGCTCAGTGATTGAAGGGGAGTCGCGCAGGTCGCGGGCAAATGATCCTCCAATGAGTCCGAGCCCAATGATAGTGACAGTCATACGCTCTCCTGTTTGGTTATGAAAGAAAAAAGGCACGCAGGTGCGTGCCTTTTTTTAATACGATGATGTAGATGTTCTACCAGCGACGATCATCACGTCCGCCACCGCCACCGCCTCTGCGGTCACTCTTGAAACCACGTCCGCCGCCGCCACCGCCGCTACTGCCGCCGCGGAAACCGCCGCCGCCGCCACCGCCACCGCGACGTTCGCCGCGAGGTTTGGGCTGGGATTCATTCACGCGTAATTTGCGTCCCATGAAATCCATGTCGTTGGTTGCTGTGATAGCTTCGAGAGCTTCGGTCTTTTCCGGCATTTCAATAAAACCGAACCCTTTTGAGTCGCCTGAAAACTTGTCGGTTATTACGCGTGCTGAATTAACTGTTCCGTACTGAGCAAAAAGCTCATTGAGGTCACTGTCAGAGGTCTGGTATGCCAGATTGCCAACATAGATGTCCATTATTGTTCTTCCTAAATTGTGTCATGCCTCTTTTTTATCCTACCTGATCCACACGATGACACAAAATGTAGACCGGTTGTGCCGTTATTGGCTGCTAACCCTGAATGGATTATCATCTCTTGGTCAATCGCAATCAGATATTAACACCAATTAAAACAATTCCCAATGTGTATAAATTGTACCTTGCTGCGTTTCAGCTGTCAATAGAGATATGAGTATTTTTTAAATAAATATTTCAGGGGGGTTATTAAATCAAAATCGTGCTGACGGTTGAGTGAAAATCTGTCATACTTATAAGCTTAAATTAATTTAACAGGAGAGCGAAAATGAAAGCGCAGGGAAAAGATAAATTAGCGACTGACAAACGTGCCCAAATGAATGTGGACGGTTTGAAATATGATTTCTTATGGCATCTTAGGTATTCACAGGCCAAAGCAGCGGATAATGCGACCCGCCGGGATGAGTATCAGGCATTTGCCTATTGCGTTCGTGACCGTATCGTAGAGCGCTGGATTCAGTCGCAGGCTCAGTTTCGGGAGAAGAAGGTGCGCCGGGCCTATTATTTGTCGCTGGAGTTTTTGATTGGGCGGCTGCTGGGCAACAATGTGATCAATATGAAGATGGATCCGGTTTGTGAGCAGGCTCTGGCGGACTACGGTATTGATTGGCACTCCCTGCGTGATTTTGAAGTGGACGCTGCGCTGGGCAATGGCGGTCTGGGGAGGCTGGCCGCTTGTTTTTTAGACTCAATGTCAACCATGGGAATTCCAGGTATGGGATATGGCCTGCGCTATGATTATGGTATTTTTCGCCAGAGGATCGTCGACGGCAAGCAGGTGGAGGAGCCGGATAACTGGCTGAAATCCGGGTACCCCTGGGAGATCGAGCGTCCTGAACGCGCCCAGGTGGTTCATTTCGGAGGGCGGGTTGAACACATTGTTGATACTGTACGTACTGTGTGGCATTGGGTGGAGACTGATCAGGTGATTGGAATCCCGTATGATCTTCCTATCGTTGGATACAGCAACTGTGTGAACACGTTGCGCTTATGGTCGGCCAAGGCGGTGGATGAGTTTCAGTTGGATGATTTTAACCAAGGCTCTTATGTCGCCGCAGTTGAGAACAAGGTGCTGGCAGAGAACCTGACCAAGGTGCTCTATCCCAACGACAATGTTCTGGCTGGCAAGGAGCTGCGCCTGCGTCAGCAATATTTCTTTATTTCCTGTTCGCTCCAGGACATATTTACGCGTTTTGTGGAGGAGAATGGCAAGGATTGGTCCAGGCTGCCGGAGAAAGTTTTCATTCAATTGAATGAAACCCATCCTGCTTTAATTATCCCTGAGATGATGCGGCTGCTGGTTGATATTGAGGAGCTAAAGTGGGATACAGCCTGGAATATTACGCGAGCCTGCACTGCGTACACCAACCATACCATTTTGCCGGAGGCCTTGGAAACCTGGAGTGTTTCGATGATGAAAAGGTTGCTCCCGCGTCATATGCAGATCATTTATGAGATTAACGGGCGCTTTCTGAAAAACGTCGCCTTGAAATGGCCAGGCGACCTCAATCGCTTAGCGCGCATGAGCATCATTGCCGAGAACGATGAGCGTTTAGTGCGGATGGCCAACCTCGCGATTGTTGGCACCTGTGCTGTCAACGGTGTTGCCGCACTGCACACGGAGATCATCAAAAAGGCGCTGTTTAAAGATTTTTATGAGATGTATCCCAGTCATTTCTCGAATAAGACTAATGGCATCACTCCGCGCCGGTGGCTGCTAAAAGCCAATCCAGAGCTGGCGGATTTGATCACACGGAAAATTGGCCCGGAGTGGATCACACAGCTTGATGAGCTGAGAAAGTTGGAACAGTTCACAACCGATGCGGATTTTTTGAATAAGTTCAGAGCCATTAAACAGCGCAATAAAACGACGCTGGCCGCTTACATTCAAAATACGCTCGGCATCGAAGTACTGACTGATTCCATCTTTGATGTACAGGTGAAACGTATGCATGAATACAAGCGCCAACTCCTGCTGGTGCTTTATGTGGTTGTGCTTTATAACCGCTTAACAGAAAATCCGGATCTGGACATGGTGCCGCGCACCTTTATTATCGCGGGCAAGGCTGCGCCTGGCTATACAATGGCCAAGCTGATCATTCAACTGATCCACGGTGTGGCGGATGTGATTAACTCCAATCCGCGCACCAGCATGAAACTAAAGCTGGTGTTTCTGCCAGATTACCGCGTGTCGCTGGCGGAAAAAATCATCCCAGCCGCTAATGTCAGCGAGCAAATTTCCCTGGCTGGCACAGAGGCCTCAGGCACAGGTAATATGAAGTTGATGCTCAATGGCGCCCTGACCGTCGGGACGCTCGACGGTGCCAATGTGGAGATGCGTGAGGAGGTGGGTGATGAGAATATCTTTATCTTTGGCCTGCGCTCGCATGAGGTGGATAAATTGAGGCCCAGCTACGTATCCATGTTGTACTATCATCAAGATCCTGAGATCCGCATCGCGGTGGATATGATCCGCCGCAATGTGTTTTCTCTATTGAATCCCGGTTTGTTTACACCGATCATTAAATCTCTGCTTGATTACAACGACCACTACATGTTGCTGGTCGACTTGCGTGATTATATTGAGACGCAGGACAAAATCGACAAACTCTATCGCGACACTCAGGCCTGGGACCAGATGGCGTTGTTGAATGTGGCCCGTGCCGGTAAATTCTCATCTGACCGAACCATTGCCGAATACGCCAAAGAAATCTGGAAGATTGAGCCCTTTGCAATGCATTATGAGGAATGAGGAATGAGGAATGAGCTGCTCAAAAAAAGATTTTTCGCTTTGGACTTTGCTGCGACGACAATGATATAATTAAAAATAAATTCGGGTTGTTTATACCCCGAGAACGGTTGCTAATTAAGCATTAGGTCATTTAATAAGCGTGGCGTATTACTATGCGCCCCGACAACAGGAGGACAAAAGAAATGAAAGTGAAGAAAGTTCTGATTGGAATGATGGCAATGTTTGTGTCGATGGGTTCGATGGCGGCTGATCCGGCAATCAGCGGTGTGATGGTTCAACAGCGGTGGCCCTGGAGTCGGCTGGTGGATATCGACTACGTGCTGAAATGTGATTTGGGACAGGCGATGGATATCACTGTCAGCACCTACAACGGCGCTGTTCCGCTTGACGTGCCGGAAGCTTCGTTCTCCGGCGACCTTAATGGCGTTTCCTGCGGTGCGCGGCGGATCAGTGAAGGTTCCCGACTTCACCCGCGGCGGGTGGAAGAGTGCTGAGCCGCTGGGAATTGTGAACGTGTAACTTAGGGAGTCGGGAATAATTGAAAAAAGCGCTTTACCTACTAAAGCAGCTAGTCGCCGCAACCAAAAGAGTTTGTGTGGTGTGCGGAAGGTCGTCGCTCTCATTCAGAAGTTTGTGATTAAGAGCCCGCTGTTTTAGTAACAAACCGCTGCGCGTTTGGGGAAACGAAGGTAAATTTCCAATAACCACTCAGAGAACAAAGAGCACGCTTCCGGCTTCGAGCTTCGCTTTTACGCCGTGACAGGGAATGTGAACAACAAACGGTTGCTGCGCAAGGTTTGTTGTCCAGCCTTCCTTTGTCGCGCCGTAGCCTTGGCGAAGGAGGAAGGCTGCTCCAAAGCGGATTGTTTAGACGTTACCGTAAAAGTGGTAATGGAGTAGTGCAAGCATCTTGCTTGCAGAAAACATTTTCATTCAAGCTGGAAGCTTGAGGTACTTCATCTATAGAGAATAGCAACTAAAGTGAACTCAATATTGCCAGCGGTCTAGACCTGCATATGAAATCCAGATGCTCTCAGGGTTGAGCGAAGTGGCGTAAGATGAGAACTCCAAGGTGAACTCTTCGCGCATATACTCCCCGGCATAGAAGTATGTTTCGTACAGATCGTCGTCAGTGTATCCGGAGGTATACGCCACAGGCTCACCAGAGGGGTACTTTGTCGGCTGGTCAATATCCTTGATCGTTGTGCGCTCTTCGATCACAATCTGCTCCGGGTTTTGCTGTGAGATATAGGTTATAGGTTGAACTTGCACCTCAGAGGTGTAGGTCTCTAAGGGGCGCTCGCGTTGCACGACTGTCGCCTGCCGGATGATTACCGGTTGTTGAATCACAAGCGGAGCGGGTTCGTAAAGGTAGTATGTGCGGTAAACCGGCCAGGGGTTATAGACATACGAGAAGCCGCCATACCACCCGCTGCTCCATCCGCCGTAGTACATCGACGAATATCCGCGGCCTCCATAATAGGAGCTACTGTAATAGGGGGTGTGGTAGTTATAGTACGCCGGGCTGCTGCTTGAGAAGGAGAGCCAGGAGTTTCCGCTGCTCCAGCTAAAGCCCAGGCTGAAGCCGGAGCGGTAACCATAGTCATAGAACGACGGATAGACCACTGGGCCGCGCCACGCTGGCGTGAAGCAGTGGTTATGAGGTTTGTAGTAGTGGTTGTAAGGATTGTAGCGGTGGCTGTAGTTACTGTGTTTTCTCGGGGGATAATAACTCCGGTCGAGATAGCCATAGTTGTGACTGTTGTTGCGGTTGAAGTAGTTGGGGGGGCTGGCAGGGTGTCGCAAAGAACTGGAGTGGCGATTGCCTATACGCAGTCCCGGCCTTTGGCCTTGCGACTGATAACCGCTGCCCGAGGAGCGTTGATCAGGGCGTAGACTCCGGCTCGCGTTTCCAGGGGAGCTGGCATAGGGGGCCGGCGGTTTTTTCGCATTGAGGATAGAGTTGTCTAAGTGCCTTGATGGTTTGCTCCGCGAACGTGATGCGGGTGCGTTCGCCCGCAGGGTGCCAAGGCGTGTTGTGCGCTCAGGAGGGGCGACACGGGTGGTTGCTGGACTTGAATCCATCGCAGGTGTGCGAGTGGTCGATGACCTTGTATCCATCGCAGGTGTGCGAGTGGTCGATGACCTTGAATCCATCGCAGGTGTGCGAGTGGTCGATGACCTTGAGTTCATCGCAGGTGTACGAGTGGTCGATGACCTTCTGCCCAATTCCGGAGTACGGGTAGGCACTGACCTTGTGCCCAACGAAGGTGGGCGGATAGTTGTCGGCCTTGTGTTCGGCGTCAGTGCCCGAGGTGCTGGTTTGGGTGCAGAGTCTCTCGGCTGTGATTTGATCGCTGATCTGCTAACCGTCGCGGACTCTCTGTCCGGGGCTGCCGACCTCGGGGTGACTGGAGCGGCACGTACTGGTGCTCTATGGGCACCGCGCTGTGTCGGTGCGGAGTAGGTTCGGGAGGATCCCGATGAACCGGAGTTATCGGACGTAGCACTGCGCTGCACTGGCGCGCTGCGCTGCGGTGTAGCACTGCGTTGCGGTGGAGCACTGCGCTGTGCTGACGCACTGCGTTGTACTGACGCACTGCGCTGTGCTGACGCACTGCGCTGTGCCGGAGCACTGCGCTGTGCCGGAGCACTGCGCTGTATCGGTGCTGAGTAGGTTCGGGCACCTCTTGTTGCGTCAGCATTTCCCGTCGGCGCGGAGGGTGCTTTTTCTGGTAAATTACGCGAAGAACTGAAGCTGCGGGATCTTGATCCGCGGCTTTGGGCCATTGCGGTCATTAAAGCCGCCATCGCTATAATAGTGATCAATAATTTTGTTTTCATGATAAGCCCTTTTCTCTTTTTAAGGTTGTCCTAAGATTGAGCCCTCTCTCATTTGTCTCTATTCTAACGCTGTTCGCAGAAAAATTTCAACCCTAATCCATAAAAATTCAATAATTTGTTTAAAACGATCGATTTAATCGCTTTTTTGGCGTATTTTGCCATGCGCCGAATTATTTATGGTTGCTATTCAACCCGGTTTTAGCGAAAATGTTTCTGTTTTGAGTTTTGAATATCACAAGGATGAAGGATTTTATGTCGAATTACTCCAGTTTAGATGTCATCTCTTCGCTGTGCAAGCGTCGAGGATTTATTTTTCACAGCTCTGAAATTTACGGGGGGATACCTGGTTTCTGGGACTACGGCCCTCTAGGCTGTGAGATGAAGCGTAATATCAAAGAGGATTGGTGGAAGACGATTGTTCGCAACCGCGAGGATGTGGAAGGGTTGGATGCGACCATTATTATGCATCCGAATATCTGGAAAGCCTCCGGCCATCTGGATACCTTCTCGGATCCCATGACAATGTGTAAATCCTGTCAGAAGCTGATGCGCTCGGATCAGATCTGGGATATGTTCGCCGACAGCGATGCCGGGCAAACACTTCAGAAGCTTCTGGATGAGAGTAATGGCGAGGCTGGGAAGATTGTCGCTTGGTGCAAAGGGCGCGCCAAGGGCCAAACCCCCAATCTGCCTGCTGTTTTGAACCCGGGTGTATTGACTGTTGCCTATGAGAAGCTCTCTGAGAGCCCCGCCGCTTATTCAGATTTAAAATCTCTCTACACCCTCTTCGCAAATGCCGGACGTATGGATGAGCCGGAGATCTGCCCTTGCCCACACTGTGGCGGGGAGTTGACAGAGCCACGTCCCTTTAATCTGATGTTCAAAACAGTGGTAGGGCCGATTGACAACGAAAAGAATGTAGCATACCTGCGCCCAGAAACTGCGCAGGCCATCTTTGCTCAGTTCCTGAATGTGCTGGCAACTAGTCGACAGAGCGTGCCGTTTGGGATTGCTCAGATTGGTAAGTCTTTCCGTAATGAGGTAACACCGCGTAACTACACCTTCCGCTCGCGCGAATTTGAGCAGATGGAGCTTGAATATTTTATCCGCCCTGATGAGGCTGTCGAGCTGATCAGCGGCAAGGTACTCACCTTGGCGGATAACCCTGACCTTACCACGCCAGATCCAGCCTGGGGCTGGGAGGTCTGGCACCGTTACTGGGTAGAGCAGCGCAAGAGCTGGATCGCCGCCTGCGGTCTGCCGCCTAGTTCGTTCGTTGAGAGCATGCACGCGAGCGATGAGCTGGCGCACTACGCGCGCGCCTGTGTTGATATTGAATACAGCTTCCCCTTTGGCATCCAGGAGCTGGAGGGTGTTGCGGCCCGCTCGGATTTTGATCTCACTCAGCATCAGAAGCATAGCGGCAAGTGCATGGAGGTTTTTGACGAGCCGCTCAAACTGGCTGCTAAAGGGATGGATGACCAGGCCCGTAAACGTTTTATGGACAAGGTGGTCGCTGACTGGCTTTCGTGCGGCAAGGATGAGGCTGAGGCCCGCGTTTTTGTGGCCAAGCTCTTTGAGGGGCGCTACATTCCCCATGTGATTGAGCCCTCCGCCGGTGTTGACCGTATGATGTTGGCACTGCTCTGCAATGCCTATGAGGAGCAAAAGCTGGTGGATGAAAAGGGCAAGGAGGACACTCGTGTGGTGATGCACCTGAATCCCCGCATCGCCCCGATAAAGGTGGCAGTCTTCCCGCTGTTGAAAAACAAGCCGGAGCTCTACAATCTAGCCCGCGAAATATTCGAGCACCTGCGCCGCCGTTATGCCGCCTTCTGGGACCACAGCGGCGCCATTGGCCGTCGTTACCGCCGCCAGGATGAGATTGGAACTCCTTGGTGCGTGACAGTCGATTTTGACACACTGGAGAACGGTACGGTCACAGTGCGTGACCGCGACACCATGGAGCAGCAGCGCATGACCCTGGATGAGGTAAAAGCCATGATGGATGAGGCACTGCTTGTTTGAAAAACATTTCGAGCGAATCGAATTATTCGAACGCATCGATTCAGTCGAATAGCTCGAAAAAACCTACCCCTTGCGGGAACGGAGCACCCATATAAACCATGAATCTTGAAGAGTATGCTGTGCCCGACCTTGACCGCATGAACAGGCGCGGCATGTCGGAGGTGATTTACGGCGCGGGCAAGAGTGCCGCGCAGATCATTGGCATTATTGAAGCTCTCAACCAGGCAGGGCAGAATGCCTGCGCTACGCGTGTCGCTCCTGAGCAGGCGGCTGAGATCAGAGCCTCGCTACCAGCTGCGGTGTATCGCGCCGAGGCTGGCCTGTTGACCTGCGATGTGACCTTGCTTCCGGAAAAATACGGTTGTGTGACTGTGATCTGTGCCGGCACCTCGGACATCAAAGTGGCCGAGGAGGCGGCAATCACTGTCGAGCGCTTGGGGGTTAATGTCAACCGTGTCTATGATGTGGGTGTGGCTGGTCTCCACCGTCTGCTCTCCCGCTTGGATCAGCTTAAAAACTCTGATGTTCTGATTGTGGTGGCCGGTATGGAGGGGGCGCTGCCATCGGTTGTGGGTGGCCTTACCGATCAACCCTTGATCGCTGTTCCCACCAGTGTTGGTTACGGTGCCTCCTTTGGCGGCATCGCCGCCCTGCTTGGTATGCTTAACTCCTGCACCGCTGGGATCACGGTTGTGAATATTGACAATGGTTTTGGAGCGGCTGTGGCAGCTTCGTTGATTGTGCGCCGGCTGACTGGGATGAATGCAACAGCTAAGGGTTGATCTTGCCTATAACTCGGCCATTTTGTCACAGTTTCGTGTCTGTAACTCGGGGTCGGGGTCGCTATCGGAATCGGTATCGAAAAACGTACTAGGTCGACCCCGATTCCGATACCGACCCCGACTCCGATGCGTTTGACCGTCGAG
>Ga0265294_10004289_pt1 | contig 17889 bp, 21 predicted proteins | sample MunlanPumphouse3_FD_192504 | JGI IMG/M metagenome (GOLD analysis project Ga0265294, IMG submission 192504) | Groundwater microbial communities from a municipal landfill in Southern Ontario, Canada - Pumphouse #3 | ecosystem: Environmental > Aquatic > Deep subsurface > Groundwater | place...
ATGAGGGTAAGGTCTTTTATATGACTTGGTGCTTCTCATGGTTATATAGAGATCACATAATAAAATTATTTGTGATGTAATCTCTGGTTGAATCTTTTGCATTTCAATGACAAAAACATGATTAGCCGCTCCCTCAATATGCGCTCTAGCAATATCTTCAGCCTTTTGAGCCAGTTGAAGTCTTTTGGCAATTTGATTGCCTAACATAGTTTTTGCTTTCAAATCATCATAATCCGTGTTGGCTTCAGCAGGAGGATTGACTAAATCCTCAATCTCAGAATACCTTAAATGAATGTTTGAATACGTCTTAATCTTGTTCATTTTTTCTTCAGCTAGGCCGTATATTGAACCAAGTTTACTACTCATTTTACTGACGAGATTAACGTGCTGTGTATCTAAGAATGTTGACTTAGAAGACAATACTACCTTGAATAAATCTGAAACAATGGTTGTAAAATCCTCTTGAACCTCGCGCCTTCTAATAAGTTCATTTCGGCGTTCATATTGCATATATTGACCTATAGAAACAATCGCATAAACGACCAATATAAAGATAATAAAGATTAAAGTTCTTAGTAAAATATCACTAAATGCTTGATCATGAATGAACTGGGCAAAAAACTCTTGAATGGTTAAACCTTGATATTCCGTATTGATACGATATGTCCAAGTAAAGTGTATAATTGTCATTACTGGTAACATACCAAAAGCACTCCATAAAATCAGTTTTCTTGACTGGTATAAACTAATAACAACTATAGCATAATAAATCATGACATAAGCCGCTGTTTCTAAAGATTGTGCTTGATAGAATCTGGCATAGAATAGTACAGCTGAAATAAACATATAAGCTGCAAGTAAATACATTGCAACTTCTTGTTTAGTTTTATCATGCGTATCTGAGGTAATTAACCTCTTAATCACAGTATTTAAAAAGAAAGTAAACGGAAAGAATAAAGCGGTAAACAACCAGTCAGCAGCTTCCCCTGAATAATAAGCAACGATAAATAAAATAATAGAATAAAAAATGTTTGAGACAAATGTGATATTCTTAATAACGATATTTCGTCTATGTAAGACCGCAACCTCATCGGTAATATCAACACCTGTTTCAAACCCAAAAAAACGATTAAATAACCCTTTCGTTGCTTTCCTAATTTTATCCTTTTTCGCCATTAAATAATCCCTACTTTAACTATTCTTCTACAACATCAAATAGTGAAATCTTTTCAAAGTTCTCAGTTTGAGCCATTTCCTCATTAATTACTTGAGCGACTCTAGTCGATGCTGCAGCAGCAATTGCGCCCACAATATCGTCTAAGAAAGTATGAACAACACCAGGTTTTTTGCCTTCAGTATTTAACACATTTACAATACCATGTTTATTAACATCAATATCACCAAAGTTAGTCATACCAATAACTCCATAAATTCTAGCGACGTCTAACCCTAATACTTCATCAACACCGAATAAACCTAAATCGGCTTCAATAATATCTTGAATTGGGCCTTCAAACATTTTCTTTTCTGCCATTTTATCTAACTCAACCGCTAATAATACATGGTGGAAAATATCTCTTAAAGATAGTATTTTAAGAACTGATTCTCTACAAGTTTCAAACTTGATGTTTTCAGTGTAACGGGCTTGTTGTTTATAGCTAATTTTAGCAATATCATCAATCTCAACCCCACGACTCTTTAAAGCATCAACACATAATCTTGTCATTTCTTCACGTGAAAATAATAATTTCTTTTTATTCATTAACCGTATCTCCTTTACTAATTAATTTTTGACCATTTAAATACGCACTATCAGACATACGTTTTTTGCCTTGCTCGGATAACTCTAAAATTCTAACTGCACCATCCAATGTTTTAATGTGTAGTTCTTTATCAATAGAAATAACCGTTCCTGGCTTCATACTTGATATTATATCACTTTTTACAAGTTTGAAAACCTTTATTCTTACACCATTAATAAATATTGATGCCGCTGGTTCATCTAGTAAACCGTTTAATTGTCTTATAACTAAATAGGTTGGTTTATTAAAATCAAGTATTTCATCTTTTTTATTTAAATTATAAGCAAATGTTACTTGATCTTCAATCTGTGGAATCGGGGTTATCTCTTTGTTTACTATCTTAAATAGGTGTGTTACTAATAAATCTCTACCCACATAAGACAATTTTTCCATTAATGTAGTTGTGGTATCGTGTTCTTCAATTTTCACTGCTTGTTGGGCAATAATCGCACCACTATCCATTTTTTGTTCCATATACATAATGGTGATACCTGTTTCTAAGTCACCATTCATAATGGCTCTTTGAACCGGAGCCCCACCACGATATTTAGGTAATAATGACCCGTGAACATTGACCATCATATAATTATCAATTAGAGCACTTGGAATCATTTGCCCATAAGCTGCCGTAATAATAATATCGGGTTTTACATCCACTATTTTCTGATAATCCATTTTAATATTATCCGGTTGAAATACTTCTAGTTGTTTTTCTAAAGCAAATTGTTTTACTGGAGAAGGGGTTAATACTTGTTTTCTTCCAACCTTTTTATCAGGCTGCGTAACAACCAATTTAACGTCAGCTATTTCATTTAATTTTTCTAAAATCGGAACACTAAACTCAGGTGTTCCCATAAATACAATATTCATTCTTTCACCTCTAAACCATATCTGGATAATAATCTATAACAATTAAATAATCTTTATAGTAACGTTTATCCAAATAATTCATCAAATAACTTGGATCAAAATGTCTTAATGTTTTGATCAATAAACTATAATTAAAGCGGTTGTTGTCCATTAAAACATATTCAGCACTTGGTCCTAATATTGTTAATTGACTATTTTTCGCTATAATATTATTTTTAACTCTTGTTAAAGTGTTAATCGTTTTATCTTCATCAAGGCCTTTAAATGTCACTTTAATAACTTGATTAAATGGTAGGTATTTCAAGAGTTTTCTATTATTTAGTTCCGTTTTATAATACAAATCAAAATTGTTTTCTTTAACGCTTTCTAACACAAAATGCTTAGGATTAAAGGTTTGGATCAAGGCTTGACCTTGTTTGACACCTCTTAATCTACCGATGTGTTGTCTTATGATATTATATGTGTGTTCATTGGATAAATAACTATTTAAATTGAGCATTTGTTCTGCCAGTAAAACACCCACTAAAGTAACATTTTCAAAATGATGTCCTTTGGAAACCATCTGGGTTCCTACTAAGATATCATACTCATTATTCTTAAATGCTGTTAACATTTTATCATAAGACCCTTTTTTCTTGGTAGTGTCCGCATCCATTTGAAGGATTCTTGATTTGGGAAATAATTTAATTAAACTTTCACAAACTTGTTCAGTACCAAAACCTACTGGTAAAATATTTTTAGTTTTACAAACTTTGCAAGTTTCATTATAGGACTCTTTATACCCACAATGATGACAAATTAACTGTTCTTTTTCTTTATGATAAACAAGGTTTACCCCACAACTTGGACAAGTTGGAACGTGACCACACGTTCTACACATCACAAATGGAGCATAACCTCTTCGGTTACTAAGTAATATAACTTGTTCATTTTTATTTAAGCGTTCTTTAATATTTTCCACCAACTCAACCGATAAGAAATTATCTTCCTTTAAGGTTGGTGCTTTTTTCATATCGATTAATTTAAGATCTATTTCTTGATCAAATATGGGTTTACTCAGTTTAAGTAGTTTAATCATTTCTAAATCTGTATCATAGACTAAATTAACCGTTGGGGTAGCCGTACCTAATATAACCGGAATCTTGAAGTGTTCGCCTAAAAGATAACTTAAGGCTTTAGTGTCATAAAACGGCATTTGTTTTTGAATATAGGCAGAATCATGAGCCTCATCCAATACAATCAAACCCAAGTCATTTAAAGGCAGAAACAGACTACTCCTAGTTCCTACAACAACTTTGATTCTACCTTCTTTAACTTTTCTGTAAGCATCATATTTTTCTTGGGTATTTAAATTACTATGATAGATTAATGCTTCTTCATCAAATCTCTCATTAATTCTAGAAACCATTTGATAAATTAAAGCAATTTCAGGAACTAAGATTAAGACTTGTTTATTTTGTTTTAAAAGTATTTCTATTACCCTTAAATATACCTCAGTTTTACCGGATGCCGGCGGGCCAAACAATAAATACCTTTTATATTTATTTAAACTAATTTGTTCAACTGCAGCTTGTTGTTCTGTTGTTAACCGAATGACCGATTCATTGGTTTTATAGGTCGTATTTTCTTGTTTATAATATTCAATAGATTTTACTTTTAAGACTTTTTTACTTATTAATGTATCAATAATTCCTTTTGAATAAGACTCACCTACTAAATCTTTAATAAATACCACTTCACCACCTATTCTTTGAACGATTAGGGCTTGTTTAGGGGTCAATTTAATATCTTTGTTAACGACATAAACAGCATTTTGGAATTTAATTTCACCTTTATCAATAACATCAACTTCTTTAGTTAATAAACCTTCACTGATTAATTTATTCACCAATTTAAAATGATCATTGTTTAAATCATCTAACCAAATAATACCGTCCTTTATAAAAGGAATTAAAACATTGGGAATTAATTTAATGTCTTTTATGGCGACATAATGTTCATAAGTTGCACGTAAGGCTTTTGGAACCACAACTTCAAAAGCTTCATTATAACTAGAAAATGAGGTCTTTTGAATATATTTTATTAGTTTAAGTTGAGCCCCTGAAAGAGTTGGTTTATCTTCTAAGGCGTATAAAATCTCTTTGGTTGCTATTTTTGAAGTCTTCATGATGTTAATCACATAAGCCAATCGTTTTTGATGGTTAAAATCCACCACCACACGCATGCCCACTTTTAAAGAACCTCTTAAATAAAGAGGCACTTTAAAATCAAATATTTGATTTAAATGTTTTGAAGAAATATCAACTATAACTTGAGCATACATAGACTTCACCTATTTAAAATTATACCATATTTATAGAAAAAAATGAGCCCTATGATGGGCTCATCCATTATTATTTAGTTTTAGTTTCTTTTGTGGTTACTGGTGTAACCGGTGATTCAGGTGTTTTCGCTTCCCATGCTTCTTTAGCGCTTGAAACAATAGTGTTAATGCTGGTTAAGTCAGATGGGATAATTAATTTAGTAGCTTGACCTTTAGAAACTTCTACCATCGCTTCAAATCCTTTAATCGCAAGTACATTGCTATCAGCTTTTGCTTCTCGAATTAAACGGATCCCTTCCGCGGTAGCTTGTTGCACTTTTATAATGGCTTCCGCTTCCCCTTCAGCCTTTAAGATTGCTGCTTGTTTCTTACCTTCTGCATCTAATACCATCGCTGTTTTATTACCTTCAGCAATTAAAATTTTAGATTGTTTTTCTCCTTCAGCATTTAAGATTGATTCACGTTTTTCACGTTCAGCACGCATTTGTTTTTCCATCGCATCTCTGATGTCTTTTGGAGGCATAATATTCTTAAGTTCGACTCTGACGACCTTCATACCCCATGGGTCTGTAGCCTCATCTAGTATGATTCTTAGTTTTGAGTTAATGAGTTCTCTTGAGGTTAAAGCTTCGTCTAAATCAATTGCCCCAATGATATTTCTTAACGTGGTTGCGGTTAAGTTAGCTAAAGCATTAGTTGGATTACTAACCCCATAGGTATATAATCTTGCATCTGTGATTTGATAATAAACTACCGTGTCGATTTGCATCGTAACGTTATCTTTAGTAATAACTGGCTGTGGGTCATAGTCAATAACTTGTTCTTTAAGAGACACTTTAGAAGCAACTCTATCTATGAAAGGTACTAACCAGTGAATGCCCGTTTCCCAAGTTTTGTAATAACGACCTAAACGTTCAATAATAACACTCTCTGATTATCTAACAATTTTAACACTGGATAAAGAAATGATTAGAGCAATTAATAATATTACCCCTAAAATAATTAATACAACAATAATTGGATCCATGTATCTACTCTTCCTTTCTAATTGGTTCTACCAATAATTTATTTCCTTCAATATCAACAATTCTTACAATTTCTCCTTGTAAAATAGTAATGTTATCTAAAGTAAACGCGGTCCAGATTCTAGTTTGAACTTGAACTTCCCCTCTTTGATTTAAACTTACTTCTTTCAAAATAGTACCTTGTTGACCTATTAAACTGCTGACATTGGTTTTAATAATATCTCGTTTCATAAACCGTTTCGAGAGTGGTCTTGTTAGTAATATTAAGATCATTGAAACGATAACGAATGTCGCAATTTGCCACAAATAATGTAAATTGAATGCAGCCATAATAAGGGCTACAACTGCCCCAACCGAAAACCAAATACTAACGAGTTGAGGACTTTCAAACTCAATAAATATGGTAGAAATTAAAACAAACACCCATATACCAATCATTAACATTTGAATTGTGTCCATTAAATCACCTCGTCTAGATGTATTTTTAACATTTTAGTTGTATTATCCCAATATGCTTGAAACTTCAAGTGGTTAGAAAAATCTAACTTAAATGTTTTTTCAATTTCTGACATAACTTTCCTACTACTTATTCTACCATAACTTGGTTTAATTTTTATGTCTAATAAATTGTTCTTATCAATGTTTCCCCTAATAGACTCTTCTTTACTTAAATGTTTAATTAGTATCTGTCTATTTGAAATATCCATTCCTACAATAACTTTATAAGCACTATCAAAGTAATAACTTGACGACTTATTCAATGTAATGTTTGAATTATATAGTGTTGCTGTTAACTCTTTATCGTTAACCATAATCCATTCTATACTCATTGAATCACCTCTTTAAATATATTATAATGTATTTCATTGAATATTACAATACATTTATGAATTTTTATGAATTGTTAAAAATCAAATAAAAAAACCATATCCCGTTAAGGATATGGCTGTTTACTATTCTGTTTTAGTAGAGTTTAATTCTTTAATGATTTTATCAATCTTATTTCCGTAAGCTAAAGCTTCATCGTACTTGAATTTTAGTTCTGGCATTTTACGAATATTTCTTACCTTTTGAGACAATTCTTGTCTGATTTGTTTATTAAGTTGAGTTAAAGTGTTCTTTGCCTTTTCTAAGTCTTCTTCTTTATCAGATAAAATTGTGTAATACACTGTCGCAAACGATAAGTCCTTAGTAATTTTTACTTCTGTAATATTAAAATAAGTTTGACCTTGTATTTTACGGTCTTTATTCACAATAACAGCTAATTCTCTTAAGAATAAGGATTGAAGTCTTTCTAGTGTAATACTTACCATTATTTTTCTACCTCTTTATCTCTAAATGCTTCTAAGACGTCTCCTACTTTAATATCGTTAAAGTTTTCGATACTTATTCCACATTCATAACCTTGTCTTACTTCTTTAACGTCATCTTTAAAACGTTTTAAGGAAGACATTTTACCTTCGAAAATAACGATACCTTCTCTTAGGACACGCATTCCACTGTTTCTAATAATAGTTCCATCAGTGACATAAGATCCAGCGACGGTTCCTATTTTACTAATTTTATATACTTCTCTTACTTGAGCTTGTCCAGTAACAACTTCTTCAAATTCAGGCTCTAACATACCTGATAAAGCAGCTTCAATATCTTCAATGGCTTTATAGATTACGTTATATAAACGAATTTCAACCCCTTGAGTTTTAGCTAAATCACGTACCATTGCGATAGGTCTTACGTTAAATCCTAAAATAATTGCATTTGATGCATCCGCTAAAGCAACATCAGATTCAGTAATTGCCCCAACACTTGAACGGATAATATTGACATGTAACCCTTCAATATTAAGTTTTTCTAATGAACCCTTAAGAGCTTCAATTGTACCTTGAGTATCGCCTTTAATAATAAGAACTAATTCTTTTTCAGCCGCTTCGGCTTCTTTAAACATAGAATTAAGAGATGCTTTCTTTTGTTTTGCTAGATCACCTTCTCTTTGACGCGATGTTCTTTCCTCAGAGATTTGTCTGGTTTGTCTTTCATCTTCTAAACAAACAAATTTATCCCCTGCTAAAGGGACTTCCATTAAACCAGTAATTTCAATTGGTTGACTTGGTAGTGCAGTTTGAATACGTTTTTTAGTTCCATCGGACATGGTTCTAACTTTACCATAAGTGTTACCACAAACTAAGTTATCTCCAATCTTCAATGTACCATTTTTAACGATTACAGTTGCAACAACACCTCTACCTTTATCAAGACGGGCTTCAATGACAGTACCAGTAGCAAGTCTATTCGGATTGGCTTTTAATTCTTGAATTTCACTCACTAATACAACTACTTCTAATAAGTCATCAATCCCCATGTTTTTTAACGCTGAAATTTCAACAAATGGCGTATTACCACCCCATGCTTCAGGGACTAATCCTAAATTAGATAATTCGGTTTTAACATGGTCTGGATTTGCTTGTGGTTTATCGATTTTATTTACAGCAATAATAATTGGAACATTGGCTGATTTAGCATGATCAATTGCTTCTACTGTTTGAGGCATAACCCCGTCATCTGCAGCAACAACAATAATACAAATATCGGTTACTTGAGCCCCTCTAGCACGCATTTCTGTAAATGCAGCGTGACCGGGAGTATCAATAAATGTAATTCTTTGTCCGTTAATTTCTACTTGATAAGCACCAATGTGTTGCGTAATGCCACCTGCCTCACCTTGTGCTACTCTTGTATGTCTAATAGCATCTAGTAAAGTTGTTTTACCGTGGTCTACGTGACCCATTACTGTTACAATTGGTGGTCTATGAATTAGGTCTTCTTCTTTATCATCAAAAGTCATTTCATCATATCTTGTAATATCTGTGATAACTTCATTTTCTATTGAAAATCCTAAGTCCATAGCAACAAGTTCAATCGTGTCACGGTCAATTGTTTGGTTAATTGAAGTCATTACCCCTAATAACATTAAACGCTTAATTATTTCAGCATTAGAAATGCCCAAACTAACAGCAACATCACTAACTGACATATTAGGTTTATATATTAAAACCTTACCTTTAGTGGTGACTTGTTTTTTCTTTGGAATATTGGTTTGTCTCACTTCTTGTTTGCTGTATTTCTTTGATTCAACGTCTTTTTCTATTTCATAACGTTTCTTCATATATTCACTTCCTTTTTATTTAGTTTTTAAACATGTCTTTAAACCCTTTATCTAGTATAGCGACACATTTGATATTTGATTTTCCAATCGCCTTTGATAAGGTTTCAGAATCAAATATAGTTGATACTTCGACTTGATAAAACTGACATTTATCGGTAATCTTCTTGGTGGTATTTGCAGCTGCATCACTGGCTAAGAACACTAAGTGTGCTTTACCTGATTGAACCGCTCTAACAACTTGATCGGTACCGGTAGTTAATTTAGAGGCCCTTAGGGCTAGTCCTAACCTATTTGGCATTTTTAGCAAGTTCTAATAATTCTTGATATATTTCATTAGCGATTGTTACTTCAAGTTTTTTATCCAAAGCTTTGGTTTTAATGGCTTTTTCAATTACACTTTTTTCTAGTGTTAAATAAGCCCCTCGCCCATTTGCTTTACCGGTTAAGTCTACAGAGACCAAACCTTCTTTGGTTGCTACAACACGAACTAAATCTTGTTTGGGTCTTTGTTCTTTTGTTACAACACAAGTTCTCATTGGAATTTTTTTAACTTTCATAAATACCACCTATTAATAATCTATGTCCTCACTATTAGCCATAGAAACTGATTTAATATCAATCTTCCACCCAATCGCTTGTACAGCAAGTTTAACGTTTTGACCGCCTTTACCAATTGCAAGAGATAATTTATCATCTTCAACTATAGCAAGTGCCGTCTTTTGGCTTTGATTAATATCAATAACGTTAATTACATCAGCTGGTTGTAAGGAGTTAGCGATTAAGTCTTTTTCGTTTTCACTCCATAAGAATAAATCGACCTTTTCGCCTGATAATGCTCTAACGATTTCTTTAATTCTAATACCGTCTGGTCCTACACATGAACCAATCGCATCGACGTTTGAATCATTTGATTTAACCCCGATTTTAGCTCTATCACCTGCATCACGGGCAACCCCCATAATCTCAACGATACCTTCTTTGACTTCAGGAATTAAATCTTCAAATAATCTTGTTACAAAACTCTTATCTAAACGGGTTACTAAAATCTTAGGTCCTTTAGATTTCATTTCAACTTGTGAAACGAATACTTTAATAGATTCACCTTCAACAAACTTATCATTTGGCAGGCATTCTCTTTTTGGTAGTAAAGTTGTTACTTCTCTACCTAATTCAAGACGATAAAAATTATCATCTTCACCAATGACTTTACCAATAATCATTTCTTTTTCTTTTTGTTTAAAAAATTCATAAAGCTTGTCTTTTTCGATTGTCTTTAAGTTTTGATTTAATACGTTCTTTAAGTTTTGAACGGCAGCTTGAGAAAATTCTTTAGGATTAATGGATTCTTCTAAGATTTCTCCAACTTTAATTCTTTTCTTAATTTTTCTAGCCTCAGACAATTTAATTTGTTTATACTTTGGATCTGCTTCTAAATCATACCCTTCATCTGGTACAACCAACTGTTGTTCAAAAATAAGGATTTCATTCCTATCTCTATTGATTTCAACACGACAAGATGAATGTCCTCTGGTTTTTTTAAACGCAGCATGCATTCCTTTAATAAAACCGTCCACTATTTGTTCGTATGAAAAATCTCTTTCTTCCGCTAAAGCGTCTAGCGCTTCAAAAAATGCTTTGCTTACCATATATCCTCCTAAAATTTAATTGCTAATCTCAATTTAATTATATCACTATAGTTAACTTCAAAGATCTTAAATCTACCTTTTAAGTTAACTTTAACATACAATGTTTCTTCTTCAATCTTTTCTAAAGTGCCTTCATGTTCTAACTTATTGGTTCTAAAAAATATATATTTCCCAACAAATTTTTTTGCTTCTTCTAAAGATCTAATATCTCTTTCAGCACCAGGCGAAGAGACTTCTAAATAATAATCATCAGGTAACTCACTATCAATTAAATCGTTTATTTTTTGATTAACACTAGATAATAAATCCGAGTTTAAATCATCACCATCAACCAATATTTCTAAGATAGCCATGCCCATTTCGCGTTTTGTCTTAAGAGAATATAACGTTAAGTTTTCTTCTTTTAAAACAGGTTCAATTAAGTTTTTAATGTTTTCTAAGTTCATCGTCTCACCTCAATAAAATGAGCGGATCTTCATCCACTCACATTACTTGTTTATTATATCACTTATTTTGTTAACTTTCAATAAATATATTTTTCCAATCTGCGAATGCAAATGATTTGCAAGTGATGAGTTTTGTGATATAATCAATTTGTAATTTTAGGAGGTTTCTATGAAAAAAAATTTGTTTTTGCCATTATTACTCATTACAATCTTATTATCCAGTTGTACAAAACCAGTTAAACATGATGTTGTGACAACTTTATTTATTCAATATGATATCGTTAGAACCATCGCTGAAGATAAACTAACTTATACCATGTTAATGCCACCTGGTGTGGATGCACACGAGTTTGAACCTAGTTCTAAGCAAATAATAGAGATAGAATCCTCTAAAGTGTTTTTTTATACTTCTTTAGAGATGGATCCATGGGTTAAAAAATTAGATAAAGGAAATAGTACTTTTATTGATTTAAGTCTATCTAATGTTTTTGAATCTAAACATGTAGAAACAACGATTGAAAATACTCATGATCATGACGAAAACCTACATTATTGGACAGTGATCGAAAACCAAATTGGTATGATTGATTTAATACTAGCTGAACTTATTAAAATCAACCCTCTTGAAACTAATTTTTTTACGGATAATGCAACCACCCTTAAAAATGAACTTCAAGATATTAAAACTGAACTATTAAACTTACCAGATACTGACACCCCTTTATATTATGTTGGTCACAATATATTTTCCTTATTCAATGAAGAAATGCATTTAAATATAATATCTCTAACTGATGCTTTTACAACCGAAGTTAACCCAACTTCAAATGACATTATGTTAATGATAAACCAGATTAAAAATAACCAATCTAAAATATTCTATTTTGATCAGTTTGAAGGTCTTAATACAGCAACCTCTATTGAAAGCGACTTAAAAGCTTCAAATTATTCTATTACTAAAAAACCACTTCACTCTATGCATAACGTATCAAAAGATCAGTTTAATAACGGGATTACTTTACTAGATTTATGGAAAGAAAATGTTATCAATATTAAACTGGCTTATGAGGTTTAGATATGATTTTGAAACTAGATAATGTCTCAGTTAAAAAATTTGATAATTGTATCATTAAAAATGTTTCTTTTGAAGTAAATGAGGGAGATTATTTAAATATCGTTGGTCCTAACGGTTCAGGTAAAACAACTTTAATTAAAGTACTTACCAACCTAACTAAACCGACTGAAGGGATTGTTACCTTTGGAGATTATAAGTTTGGCTACATTCCGCAACATCTACACCAAGCTAAGTTTATGCCCGCAACCGTTTATGAAGTATTAAAGTTGTCTAACTTAAAAAAAGTTAAGGATTCAGAGATTGATGCCTTATTAGACTTAATGAATATTACTGAACTAAAATATCATAAAATGAAACAACTAAGTGGTGGAGAGTCTCAAAGAGTTTATATCATTAGAGCGCTTCTTTCTCATCCTGATGTCTTAATTCTAGATGAACCTACTAGTGCTTTAGACCCCAGTTTTAGAGATAAATTCTATAATTACATCGAAACCCTTCATAATAACGGGATGACCATCATTCATGTCACTCATGATTTATCAGAAGGTTTAAGAAGAGGGTCAAAAATTATTCAATTAGACCAAACCATTAGATTTAGTGGAACCTTTGAAGACTTTCAAAACTTTCATCAACATCACCATGATGAAAAAGGAGGAGAACACTATCATGTTTGAGTTCCTTACCTACCCTTTCATGATTAGAGCAATTTTGATCGGGGTTACCTTAGCGGTATCAACCTCTTTAATTTCAAACTTTTTAGTTAGTTCAAACCAATCCTTAATCGGAGATGGTTTAGCCCACATTAGTTTTACTGGGGTTGTAATAGGGGTGCTTTTCAGCAATAACCCCTTATATATCGCCATACCGATTGCAATACTTGCATCAATCTTAATTAAGTTTTTAATGAGAACCAATAAAATCCATGGTGATACCGCAATTGGTTTGGTATCCACCTTAGCACTAGCCATAGGGTTTATCTTAATCTCACAATCTAGTGGATTTAATATGAGTGTAGAATCCATGCTAGTAGGGTCAATCTTCTCAACTGTATGGATGGATGTACTTTATTCAAGTATTATTATGTTATTGGTATTCACCTTTACAATTTATAGTTATAAACACTTATTTTCAATATCATTTGATAGTACCTATGCTAAATTTAGTAAAATCAAAGAAGCTTATTATGATTACTTCTTAGCTGCTATTACCGCTGTTGTTGTGGTGGTTGGAGTACAAACGATTGGAACTTTACTTGTTAGTGCATTTATAATATTTCCTGCAGTATCAGGTAGTCTAGTTGCTAAATCATTTAAACATATGATGATTAATAGCGTAATCATTAATGTTGTTGTAACTATTACAGGTATTATATTAGGCCACTTCTTAAGTTATCCAGCTGGTGCTTCAATCATCGTTTTGCACGGAATTACTTTCGGGGTTCTATATTTATTCAAATTGATTAGGAGGATTGAATAATGTTAAAAATGACCAAACAAAGAACTACCCTTTTAGACTATTTAAAAAAATCATCTAAACCTTTATCGGCAGAATCAATCTTTCTAGAGTTACCCCAAGGATCTATGAACTTGTCTACAGTTTACCGTTCTTTAGAAGCGTTTGAAAAGGCAAATTTAGTAAGTAAAACATATTTAAATAATGTTGCTTTCTATAAAATAAGTTCTCATGATCATAAACATTATTTGGTCTGTAGACTTTGTCATAAAATGATAGAAATTGATTGTCATGTAGATAGCTTCTTAGATGAAGAGTTAAAGAAACATAAATTTAAAGTTGAATCGCATGACCTAACTGTTTATGGGATATGTGAAACCTGCCAATTAAGTTAAAAAAAACCACTGAAAAGTGGTTTTATTCATTAGCTATATAGATTTTAATTGATAGATAAAGTCCGTATAACGATCCTAAACTCATTACTGCACCAGATATTATCAAAAAGTAGGTTTCATAATCTTTAAAGAATGAAGCAAACAAGCCTAAGATTAATGCACCAGCAATCACATATAAAACAATCTTTATTTGTGATGTGTCTTTATGACTAATTACGGCCAAATCATCTTTCTTAGTTAAAAAATACCAAACAATTCCGCCAATGACAATTAGACCTAAAAAAACCAGTTCTAAAACTTTAAATAGGGTATCTCTAGTAATTAGACTTCTTAAGATATAATCTAATCCATAAAAAAAGAATCCTGTATAAAACACTATTTGTAAAACGATGCTTCTTTTTAATGTTTGCATGATTATCACTCCATTATTATTTTAACATAGAATAATTATATTTGTTAACAAAGATAGCGAATTATGATATAATTAATACGAAATGAGGCTATGAACCAACTATGAGAACAGCAGTTTACGCAGGGTCCTTTGACCCCGTTAGTAATGGACATATTGATATCATGGAAAGAGCGGCTAAATTAGTCGATAAACTCTATGTCTTAATTACGTATAATCTTGATAAAAAATCTATATTCACACTAGAAGAACGCGTTAATATGATAAAAAAAGTCATCAAATCCGACAACATTGAGATTGCCTGGACTGACGACTTAGTTGTTAAGTTTGCTGAACAACATGGCGCAACCGCCCTAATCAGAGGTCTTAGAAACATTAAAGACTTCGAATCAGAAATTGCCTTATATCATTTTAACCGTAACATTGATAATAGAATTGAAACAATTGTATTATTTCCAACGTATCTTTATACTTATTTATCTAGCAGTGCTATTAAAGAACTTGTCTATTATGACCAAGACATCTCAAAATATGTTCCTAGCATTATAAAAGATGAAATATACGCTGGCATTAAGAGATCATTTAAGAAGCCCTAAATGATAAACGGCTTTAGATAAACCATCTTCATCAATACGAGCAGTAACGTGAGTTGCTGCTTTTTTTAAGAATTCATATTGACTATTTCCCATGCAAATGCTAATATCTGCAACAGTTAACATTTCTAAATCATTCGCACCATCACCAAAACAAATTAGTTTATCCACATGTTCTAATTCTTTTATCTTAAGAATTGATACACCTTTATTCACATCTTTACTAGTCAAATCTAACCCATCGGTTGTCCAAGGGTAAACCGTCAAATGGAGAAACTCTTCCTTAAACGTTAAGTATTCTTCTCTTGGACAAAATACCCACACTTGGTAAATGTCTTGGTACTTATTATAAAACGGATCAATAACAGGTACTCTTAAATCATAATCTCTTAAACTTGCTTTTGATGCATCGGTTAAATCTGAGATTGCAAATTCTTTAGCGCCGATATAAGCTACGCCATAACCTCTACTTTGAGCATATTTAAAAATGTGTTCAGTATCCTCTTTATTCATTTTTGTGCCAAACAAATAATCATCATTGTGGTAAGCTGCAGCCCCATTAATCAATACCTTATAGCTAAAAAAGGGTAAGATTTCTGCAATAGCGTTTAATTGGCTATAGCTTCTTCCTGTGGCAAGTCCTAAAATATACTTATCGTTTTTTGCTAATGCTTTAATTGCTTCAACGGTACTTTTCCATATTTTTCCATTTTTATTGTCATATAACGTTCCATCCACATCAAAAAATAACATTGTCTTCATAAAATCGCCTTTTTCTTGTAAAATAATTTACGCATAATTTGATTATACAAGATTTTAGTGTAAAATGGTAATGAAGATGTTTATACAAAACATAAAAACAACAAGGAGGATTTATTTTTGAGCCGAAACACATTATTAAATACCAATGAAATTGGGATTTTTGCATTAGGTGGTTTGGGCGAGGTTGGAAAAAATACTTATATTTATGAAATAGAAGACAAAATTTTTATTGTAGATGCGGGCATTATGTTTCCCGACAACTCATTACTAGGCATAGATTATGTAATACCTGATTATGATTACTTGGTTAAAAACGAAGAAAGAATAGTGGGTCTTTTTATCACCCACGGCCATGAAGACCATATCGGTGGAATTCCATATTTACTAAAACAAGTTAAAATTCCTGTCATTTATGCCAGTGGGATTGCTGTAGACTTAATTGCCAACAAACTCTCTGAACACGAAAACCTAAAACCACCAAAAATCGTGAGCTATAAAGCCCACCACATCTTTAACTTTGGAAAAACGGAAATCAGTTTTATCCGTTTAAACCACTCGATTCCAGATATGTTTGGAATAAACTTTAACACACCTTATGGACATATTTTTCATACTGGTGATTTTAAGATTGACTATACACCAGTTGGTCCACAAGCCGAGTATGATAAATTATCAAAGATTGGTTCAGAGGGTGTACTATGTCTTTTATCCGACTCAACCAATGCCATTCATCCAGGCACAACACCTTCTGAACGTACCATTGGTAACTCAATTACTGATATTTTTTCTAATATAAAAGGTAGAATCATTATCGCAACATTTGCATCAAACATGTACAGAATGCAACAAATTGTTACTGCTTCTTATTTAAACAATAGAAAAGTTGCTGTTATTGGTCGTTCTATGGAACGTGCCATGCAAATCGGTATGGAAACAGGGTATATTAAAGCCCCTAAAGGAACCATTGTTACACCAGATGAAATTAACAGTTACCCTGCGAATGAAATAACCATTTTATCTACTGGTTCTCAAGGTGAACCAATGGCTGCCTTATCTAGAATCGCAAGTAATACCCATAGACAAATTAAAGTTCACCCAAATGATACCGTAATCTTTAGTTCAAGCCCAATTCCTGGAAACCAAGAAGGGGTTAACAGGATCATTGATTTATTATACCGTAAAGGTGTAGAAGTAATTGTCAACGGTCCTGTAGCCGATACCCATACTTCTGGTCATGGTGCTCAACAAGACTTAATGTTAATGCTTGCACTTACAAAACCTAAATTCTTTATTCCTGTTCACGGTGAACATCGTATGCTTAAAAAGCATAAAGAATTAGCTGTGAATTTAGGGGTTAAGAAAGAAAATGTTCTTATTATGGATAATGGTGATGTTGCTGCCTTAACGAATGATACGATTCGATTAGCTGGAACTATTAAGGCTGGTGATGTCTATATCGACGGATTAGGTATTGGTTCAACAGGAACAACACTTCTTAAAGAACGTAAAGAACTTTCTGAAGATGGTGTATTAGCAGTCGTATTATCGACTAAAGAAGATGGTGGCTTAATCACTACCCCAACCATCGTTTCAAGAGGATTTATCTATATGAAGGGCAATGAAGAAATGATTAATAATATCCAAAACAAAGCCCAAGAAAGTTATTTCAATCATAAACCTAAGAATTATCCAACTGAGAAATTTAAAAATATGATTGAATCTGATTTATCCAGTTATATCTTTGAATTAACTCAAAGAAAACCATTATTAATTCCAATCATAATGAACGTTTAATTATATGGCTGAAAAAAAGATGCGAAAATTCGCATCTTTTTTCTATTTTTCTTGTTTTTTCATGGTTCTAATTAAACCTTTAAACACATACATGGTTACTAAGGCATCGGTAAATGCGTTATGAACTTGATCAT
>Ga0265294_10004290_pt1 | contig 17889 bp, 8 predicted proteins | sample MunlanPumphouse3_FD_192504 | JGI IMG/M metagenome (GOLD analysis project Ga0265294, IMG submission 192504) | Groundwater microbial communities from a municipal landfill in Southern Ontario, Canada - Pumphouse #3 | ecosystem: Environmental > Aquatic > Deep subsurface > Groundwater | place...
TCTCCTGTTTTTCATTCAACCTCAAACAATTGCTGACGATAGAACGACAGACTGCGTGAGCGGGAGCTATACTCCCTGAGAGAAAAAAGGGGGATTATAGCAGGAATTGAGGAGGGGTGACGTAAAAATCGCGGGAATTCAACGATGAAGGGGGGGGGGTGAAGACCAACCTTTTGAAAAATGAAGGGGTTGATAGAAGTCCTCAACAGAATAGTTCATTTCAATCCACGTGCCTGCGTGAGGCACGACGCCCTCGGGCAAATGGTCGGCTGGCTCAACCAATTTCAATCCACGTGCCTGCGTGAGGCACGACCCAGGTCGGCACGCAGGCTGCGATCACGCAGACCATTTCAATCCACGTGCCTGCGTGAGGCACGACGGTTTTCTCGATGACCTCGTAGCCCTGGTGCGTATTTCAATCCACGTGCCTGCGTGAGGCACGACCGGGCGATAGATGTACTTGTCCCGGCACGCAAGATTTCAATCCACGTGCCTGCGTGAGGCACGACGGGGCCAGAAGAGCCGCCACAATCAGGGCGAGCATATTTCAATCCACGTGCCTGCGTGAGGCACGACAAGATGCCCTTCATCATGTCGATGATACCGCTGAAATTTCAATCCACGTGCCTGCGTGAGGCACGACAGCCAGACCGCATAACGTCGCCAGGCATCCGAAATTTCAATCCACGTGCCTGCGTGAGGCACGACATCACCGCCGGGTTCTGAAGAAGAGCGCCAAAATCATTTCAATCCACGTGCCTGCGTGAGGCACGACCATAGACGGTCACATCATCCAGACTCGCAGAAAATTTCAATCCACGTGCCTGCGTGAGGCACGACCAGCACCATTGACCGTGATCCGGCCGTACACCGCATTTCAATCCACGTGCCTGCGTGAGGCACGACTTTCAGCACGATCCGCTGGTCGCACATGCAGTTATTTCAATCCACGTGCCTGCGTGAGGCACGACTATCAGGCGACTCTCTCAGGGGGGCCGGTATCATTTCAATCCACGTGCCTGCGTGAGGCACGACTTTTTCTGAGGGAGCGTCCTTGCACCGCACATAATTTCAATCCACGTGCCTGCGTGAGGCACGACCTCCTCCGCGCGGGCCGTGTATGCGTCCTCCAGATTTCAATCCACGTGCCTGCGTGAGGCACGACCTCCTCCGCGCGGGCCGTGTATGCGTCCTCCAGATTTCAATCCACGTGCCTGCGTGAGGCACGACACTAACCAACAACTCCGCAAACATCCGCAGGCTATTTCAATCCACGTGCCTGCGTGAGGCACGACTGGCAGGGTTTCTCGACGAGCCCCAAGCGATAATTTCAATCCACGTGCCTGCGTGAGGCACGACTCTCGGTCAGCAGGTCGGGATCGTAGTCGATCGCATTTCAATCCACGTGCCTGCGTGAGGCACGACTCGGTCGCTGTGGTGCATCCGATATATATCTGTATTTCAATCCACGTGCCTGCGTGAGGCACGACCGTCGAATCAGATCCGGCCGCCGCAGACGGCAAATTTCAATCCACGTGCCTGCGTGAGGCACGACCAACAACGCCTTTTGCCAACGCGGTCTGTATGTCATTTCAATCCACGTGCCTGCGTGAGGCACGACTGCGGCCGATGTGCTGTTACCGCTCGATGCGGTATTTCAATCCACGTGCCTGCGTGAGGCACGACTGCGGCCGATGTGCTGTTACCGCTCGATGCGGTATTTCAATCCACGTGCCTGCGTGAGGCACGACTTCTCCCAGCCTCCCGCACTCGTCTACCCGGTATTTCAATCCACGTGCCTGCGTGAGGCACGACCGTCCGGTAAGTAGTGCCACAGCGCCGTATTCAGATTTCAATCCACGTGCCTGCGTGAGGCACGACGAAGAGTAACCTTTATCCCAATCCTCGACAACAATTTCAATCCACGTGCCTGCGTGAGGCACGACACCACGACCGCCACAAAGTGATCGAGGAATACATTTCAATCCACGTGCCTGCGTGAGGCACGACACAGAACGAAGATCAGATCCGGGGGCTCTCCTCATATTTCAATCCACGTGCCTGCGTGAGGCACGACTATCACACGGTGTACTGGTCAAAGGAGGGGATGATTTCAATCCACGTGCCTGCGTGAGGCACGACACCCCACCGACGAAGAGCAGGAGCAGCGCCACACCATTTCAATCCACGTGCCTGCGTGAGGCACGACCACCGGAGCAGGATACTCAGAACTGATCACGCTATTTCAATCCACGTGCCTGCGTGAGGCACGACCCGATATGGTTTTTCGTTTTTGTGTCTAAAATGATATTTCAATCCACGTGCCTGCGTGAGGCACGACGCAACATACAGCGGGCAGAGGCACCAGGGGAAATTTCAATCCACGTGCCTGCGTGAGGCACGACGAGGGTGAGGATCTCCTCCCCCTTCCCGATGTCATTTCAATCCACGTGCCTGCGTGAGGCACGACCTCAGATTGGTTTGATTGCCTGGATCAGTTTATAATTTCAATCCACGTGCCTGCGTGAGGCACGACCAGAGCGGGGCGCCGGTGCTGCCGTCAAATGGATTTCAATCCACGTGCCTGCGTGAGGCACGACCGCCATCCCGGAATGGTGGCGACAATGCAGTACATTTCAATCCACGTGCCTGCGTGAGGCACGACCCTCGGCCTGTCCACCCCGAACCGCATCCTCCAGATTTCAATCCACGTGCCTGCGTGAGGCACGACGAGGCAGTCGCCGCATCCGGCACCGGGCGGATCATTTCAATCCACGTGCCTGCGTGAGGCACGACGGGCCGTCAACCTCGCAGACTCGCAGGCGCTCCATTTCAATCCACGTGCCTGCGTGAGGCACGACGTCAAGGGGGTCCGGGTCAAGACGTTCGACGTATTTCAATCCACGTGCCTGCGTGAGGCACGACCGCGGGAGCGCGATCTGGTCATGGCCGATATCCTATTTCAATCCACGTGCCTGCGTGAGGCACGACCACATCCGTGATACCGACCGCAGCGCCCGCGAGATTTCAATCCACGTGCCTGCGTGAGGCACGACCCGCGTACCGTCGAGGTCGAGGATTTTTCCTAAATTTCAATCCACGTGCCTGCGTGAGGCACGACTCGCCGCTGCACCTACCCGGCTCCCCTACGGCATTTCAATCCACGTGCCTGCGTGAGGCACGACCGCTTCATCGGCGCACAATCACGGCCTGGTTGTATTTCAATCCACGTGCCTGCGTGAGGCACGACCGGCGACACCGTGACGGTGCGGCGACTCTACGAATTTCAATCCACGTGCCTGCGTGAGGCACGACGTGCGGAGGATGTGGGGCGGCTGATGGATGGGGAATTTCAATCCACGTGCCTGCGTGAGGCACGACGTCGTCAGGGGCACCGTATATACTACATAGGTGAATTTCAATCCACGTGCCTGCGTGAGGCACGACACGCTCGGCTCGCCGCGGAGGGATCGGGTATCCTATTTCAATCCACGTGCCTGCGTGAGGCACGACTGTAAGGGCTATAGACCGTGTATGACCATTACCATTTCAATCCACGTGCCTGCGTGAGGCACGACGTCCATGGCCCAGGTCGATCACCTGTTCCGCCTATTTCAATCCACGTGCCTGCGTGAGGCACGACGACCCATCGCGGAAAATACGACGCCCCCTTGTACATTTCAATCCACGTGCCTGCGTGAGGCACGACCAGCACGGCGCCGACCTTGAGAGCGCCCGCCTCATTTCAATCCACGTGCCTGCGTGAGGCACGACATTCGATGTAGGAACGGGTATCAACGCGGCGAAATTTCAATCCACGTGCCTGCGTGAGGCACGACCCCTCTGAATGTGCGGGCAGTCTCGCTCGGTAATTTCAATCCACGTGCCTGCGTGAGGCACGACGTCCTCAAAGACGGCGCCAACCTGCGCCTCGTAATTTCAATCCACGTGCCTGCGTGAGGCACGACAACATACTCGGCCGCATTGTCCACCAGTTCCGAATTTCAATCCACGTGCCTGCGTGAGGCACGACACCAGGAGCTGGCAGACTACTACCACCAGGCAATTTCAATCCACGTGCCTGCGTGAGGCACGACGATACCAAACCGATCCCGATCACTGCCCGGCAGATTTCAATCCACGTGCCTGCGTGAGGCACGACTTCTTCGCGGAAGGCTGCGCCGTTCCGTTCTACATTTCAATCCACGTGCCTGCGTGAGGCACGACCATGACGAGATCACGGCGTTCGAGGCGTATCTGATTTCAATCCACGTGCCTGCGTGAGGCACGACTGGTATGACGAGCACCCCACTACCACTATATTATTTCAATCCACGTGCCTGCGTGAGGCACGACCCGCCTGCACCGCGAGCACCGGCCGTTCCGGGGGAATTTCAATCCACGTGCCTGCGTGAGGCACGACGATAATGCGGGGGCGGACTTCGGTGGCCTTGCATTTCAATCCACGTGCCTGCGTGAGGCACGACCAACTGGTCGGCGATTACCTGTGAGCCGGTGAAATTTCAATCCACGTGCCTGCGTGAGGCACGACGGTGGGATACGCCCGCGCCGACCGTGGTGAACGTATTTCAATCCACGTGCCTGCGTGAGGCACGACATCCTCCCCGCAGCGGTGCGGACCTATGGGGCATTTCAATCCACGTGCCTGCGTGAGGCACGACTAAATGATCTTCTTCTGATAACGAGCAGTTGTATTTCAATCCACGTGCCTGCGTGAGGCACGACGCGGGGCGACGGTGAACGTAAACGTCATCAAAATTTCAATCCACGTGCCTGCGTGAGGCACGACGAGTTTGATATCGATCTGACGGGGTTCGACGAATTTCAATCCACGTGCCTGCGTGAGGCACGACGTCTCCGGCGGGACCACCTACACCACGCCGGTATTTCAATCCACGTGCCTGCGTGAGGCACGACTATGAAGCACCCCATATACCGATACCTTTTCAATTTCAATCCACGTGCCTGCGTGAGGCACGACTGTGGAAAATTGAGAAATTGGAGGCATGAAAAATGATTTCAATCCACGTGCCTGCGTGAGGCACGACATCTCCTCGGGGGAGTAGAGACCAGAGATCACATTTCAATCCACGTGCCTGCGTGAGGCACGACGGATGCCGTCACCGAGGCACTGAAGGACATCGAATTTCAATCCACGTGCCTGCGTGAGGCACGACACAAATCCCCCTACGCCCGGAAGATCGAGGAGATATTTCAATCCACGTGCCTGCGTGAGGCACGACCTACTCCCCCGAGGAGATCGACACCGGGGATCGGATTTCAATCCACGTGCCTGCGTGAGGCACGACAAACCGGATAGTTCGACCCCAGCCCCGGTGGTATTTCAATCCACGTGCCTGCGTGAGGCACGACAAAGTTCCTTACCTATCTCCAGGGAGCAGGAGAATTTCAATCCACGTGCCTGCGTGAGGCACGACTCGCCGATGATCGGCACGCCTTCCAGGCCGGAAAATTTCAATCCACGTGCCTGCGTGAGGCACGACGATCTTCGAGGTCAGGGTAGGCGCCGACGTGGTATTTCAATCCACGTGCCTGCGTGAGGCACGACCTGGCGATCATGTTCTTCAGGCGCATGGGTGGATTTCAATCCACGTGCCTGCGTGAGGCACGACGTCGGGGGCCGGGCGTTCTCACAGATCCAATAGATTTCAATCCACGTGCCTGCGTGAGGCACGACGGCATCCCTGACCCAATTAAGCCGGGATACGACGATTTCAATCCACGTGCCTGCGTGAGGCACGACTCCACGGCCGTACCGAGGTGGGGCAGGGCACCGTATTTCAATCCACGTGCCTGCGTGAGGCACGACCTCCGCACCGTCGGCGAGGCGATCTGCCGGATCAAATTTCAATCCACGTGCCTGCGTGAGGCACGACACCACAGGAGAGACAGACGGCGACCAGACCAGGAATTTCAATCCACGTGCCTGCGTGAGGCACGACCTTTCCCCTCAGCCCGTTTATGAGCAAGTATCTATTTCAATCCACGTGCCTGCGTGAGGCACGACGAGATTCACCAAAGGCGACTATCAGATCGTCGCATTTCAATCCACGTGCCTGCGTGAGGCACGACGGTCAAGAGTCGCGCAGTGGAAGTTTCCCACCGAATTTCAATCCACGTGCCTGCGTGAGGCACGACACGGTCCGGGAGGCGTTCGCCCCGCTGCGGGAATTTCAATCCACGTGCCTGCGTGAGGCACGACATGATGATCCGGTTCTCCGTCGCCGCCCCTGATATTTCAATCCACGTGCCTGCGTGAGGCACGACGCCTCAACCCTCACGCCCGGCCAGGGATCCTCATTTCAATCCACGTGCCTGCGTGAGGCACGACCAGAAGATCGGAACATTCAGCATTGATGAGGCATTTCAATCCACGTGCCTGCGTGAGGCACGACTGGCAGTTTGCTGCACGACTGCGGCAGAAACCGATTTCAATCCACGTGCCTGCGTGAGGCACGACGATGCGGATGAGGTCGAAGCCCCGGAACTGGCAATTTCAATCCACGTGCCTGCGTGAGGCACGACTGTCCCCATCTCAGTGGTCGTAGTCGCCGCGGTATTTCAATCCACGTGCCTGCGTGAGGCACGACGCCGCCGAGGTGGAGCACCTGCGGGAGGAGGTATTTCAATCCACGTGCCTGCGTGAGGCACGACGCGAACGCCCTCCCGGCCTCTGCTCCGGAGACATTTCAATCCACGTGCCTGCGTGAGGCACGACGATTTACGCCGTGGATCAGATGATCACCTACCCATTTCAATCCACGTGCCTGCGTGAGGCACGACATGGTCTCGGAGGTAGCATGGATACGAAAAACATTTCAATCCACGTGCCTGCGTGAGGCACGACCGCCGCGAACCGTTCCGGGTGCGGCCCGAAGTAATTTCAATCCACGTGCCTGCGTGAGGCACGACGAGTTTGTTGCAGAAGGAGGGCGATGAGATGTCATTTCAATCCACGTGCCTGCGTGAGGCACGACCTTCATCAGTTTCCAGAGGGGGTAGTCCAGATAATTTCAATCCACGTGCCTGCGTGAGGCACGACCCCATCGTTCTCTCCAGAACGGATCCACTTCTCTATTTCAATCCACGTGCCTGCGTGAGGCACGACTTTTCCATGCGGTTCTCAACACGATACGAGGTCATTTCAATCCACGTGCCTGCGTGAGGCACGACTTCGAGACGCTGAGGAGGCCGGTGTGGAGCAGGGAATTTCAATCCACGTGCCTGCGTGAGGCACGACTTCACAGTTCCGGCATCTGCGGCGAGCACCAGGAATTTCAATCCACGTGCCTGCGTGAGGCACGACTGCCATAGTTTACACCATCCGCTCGTCCTTCGATTTCAATCCACGTGCCTGCGTGAGGCACGACGAGGGTGCCGGACTCGTCGTACACGCTGAACGTATTTCAATCCACGTGCCTGCGTGAGGCACGACCTGCGGGAGAAGTATCCATCTGCATGTGCAGGTGATTTCAATCCACGTGCCTGCGTGAGGCACGACCCTCGCAGACAAAGGCCGTGCCGTCATCGCTGAATTTCAATCCACGTGCCTGCGTGAGGCACGACACTGGTCTCAGCATTTTTGTAAGAGTCGGTGATATTTCAATCCACGTGCCTGCGTGAGGCACGACGGTGTCCTGCCGCTGGAGGCCGTTCTGCACCAGATTTCAATCCACGTGCCTGCGTGAGGCACGACGGGAGCACTGATACCCCACGACGCAATGCTTGAAATTTCAATCCACGTGCCTGCGTGAGGCACGACCGGGCCGATAGTGGGGATCTTCGCCCTCACCATATTTCAATCCACGTGCCTGCGTGAGGCACGACGCCGTAGGCGTTCGTGACCTTCAGGACTACGGAATTTCAATCCACGTGCCTGCGTGAGGCACGACGAGCGTGATATATTCAACTGTTCTTCCCAACACATTTCAATCCACGTGCCTGCGTGAGGCACGACTTTGAAGCGCATAATTTATAATACCGGTATGGAATTTCAATCCACGTGCCTGCGTGAGGCACGACAATATCAGGTATGGAACATGCCATCGAGCCTGTATTTCAATCCACGTGCCTGCGTGAGGCACGACTTTATTAGATTCGTCAATGCCCATTTTAAAGTCATTTCAATCCACGTGCCTGCGTGAGGCACGACAACAGGCCCCGTATTATGCCCATGTGGGAGAAGATTTCAATCCACGTGCCTGCGTGAGGCACGACGGTACACGTAGAGCGCAAGCCCGGCGAACACCACATTTCAATCCACGTGCCTGCGTGAGGCACGACAGGTTTCTTCGACAACCACGCACTCTGGGGCAATTTCAATCCACGTGCCTGCGTGAGGCACGACGCGACCTTGTGCCGTATGCGAAAAACCCCCGCAAATTTCAATCCACGTGCCTGCGTGAGGCACGACCGGCCCTTTCCATTCCCTTGAAGTCGGCGTCGGATTTCAATCCACGTGCCTGCGTGAGGCACGACCTCTGTCCCGGCGCTCCTCGGGGATCGTCACGACATTTCAATCCACGTGCCTGCGTGAGGCACGACCCACCACCCGGGCGTGCCGGTGGAGGTGTCGGTATTTCAATCCACGTGCCTGCGTGAGGCACGACTGCCATGGCGGCGGAGATTACGGGATACTCAAAAATTTCAATCCACGTGCCTGCGTGAGGCACGACGCGATCCGGGAGCCTGCGGTCACCCCCGCGGGAACATTTCAATCCACGTGCCTGCGTGAGGCACGACGGCGACCTATCTGCGGGGATCGCAGTTTGGGAAAATTTCAATCCACGTGCCTGCGTGAGGCACGACCTTTAATGCCGTAAGAGGTATTGGACAGAAATTTATTTCAATCCACGTGCCTGCGTGAGGCACGACGTACTCGCCCGGACATGCAGAGCGTGAGCCCATATTTCAATCCACGTGCCTGCGTGAGGCACGACGAGTTTGTTTGAGACGTTCACGGCATCGAGAGATTTCAATCCACGTGCCTGCGTGAGGCACGACTCTACACTATATATTGGAGGACAAATATCTTTCTTGCCCCAACGCCGCAGTATTGTCACCATATCCGATAACAAGCATAAACAACACAGAACGGCAGCCTGGAACACGAAAACAGCGCATCACACCACCAGCCGCCTCTGCCATGCCGCGGTACACTTCAGAAATGCCAGAAAAATACTCCGTGTTGACAAACATCCAAGATCTGCCCGATCGCGAACCTCCCCGGGAAAACATGGGCACTTCACCTTCGCAACACCCCTAAAGACATCACTACAGGATCAGCACATCCTCGACATTCAGCCCCGGCTTTGCCCCCACATGTTCCACATGATCCCGACCATGCTTCCCAAGATTATAATATCGTATGCTATCAATCACGGGATCAATGGTCTCACCGATTCTCACCTTCATCTCCATCAATTGAACCGAATCCACCACGCACTCAAAGACCGAGTTCTGCACGCGTGTCCCATAATTCGTGCAGATCCTCGCGACCGTGCGCAATCTGCGCCGCCCTTCCGGGGTCTCGGTATTTACATCGTATGTCACCAGAACAAACACCACGCTCACCTCACCACGAACGGCGGATACCCATCGATATCCCCACGCAGGTACCGGGCCAGCAACATTGCCTGTGCATACGGCAGAAGGCCAACTGGAATCCGCTCGTCCAGATATCCGTGCATAACCTCTTCTGTCTTCCGTCGCTGCCACGCCGCAAGAACCGTCTTCCGCCCTGCATCCGTCAGGAGCACCGCCCCGTTCTCCTTCACCAGGAAATCATCCGCCGCAACAACCCGGTTATTGATCAGACTCAACACAAACCGGTCTCCGAGATACGGCCGGAATTCCTCCATCAGATCCAGCGCAAGGCTCATCCGTCCCGGTCGGGCGCGGTGGAGAAAACCCACCTGCGGATCAAGCCCCACGGATTCGAGAGCCGAAGCGCAATCCACCGCGATCAGCGTATAGATAAACGACAATAGAGCATTCACCCGGTTCAGCGGAGGCCTTCTGCTCCTGAACTCGAACGCAAACGCAGGATCTTGCGACAGAATCAGATCGTCGAAACAATCAAAGTAACACTTCGACAGAATCCCTTCACGGCCCCGGAGTTCGTTCAGTGTATCGGATGGCGACTCTCTCAACTGGTGAACACCCTCCGTCAGCCATTGAAGACGCTCTGAAAATGCAGGCGATGTCTTCTCAGGATGGTCACGGCCAAACCGGAGGAGGACGCTCCGACAGTTCAGCATCTTTCCGAGCACGCAGTTCATCGCAATCTGCGCCGCGGCCCCCTCATCGTCCGAAAGAAGATACTGCCGCTTACGGAGCAGCACGTTCCCGGACACACGGCCTGAAACACGTCCGAGAAACTTCCCGTACGGCGATACGAATGCAAGGCCCACGTGGTGAGATGCGCATAACTCCATGACGCCCGGACTCGTTCCCATAAACCCAAAACAGATGACCCCCTCCAGGTTGTGAATGGGGATCCGTCCTACCTCCTTGTGCTCAACCGAAACGACGATATTTTCCCCATCTTTCGAGAGATAGGAGTCGGAATTGGTAACGTACAGAACGTTCAGGAGTTTTCTCATGCATCATCCCCTCTGATACGGGCGGCAAGATAACGATCTACCGACCGCCCGCGGGATGAGAGGGCAGGCATACAGAGATCGATAAGAGAGCAGTTCTTGCAATGCGGCAGCAGGACCGCCGGGGGAGTGGTGCCCGCATCGTAGAGTGCATACATCCCGGCGACCAACTCCGCCACCCGGCGGCGAAGTTCATCGTCGAGGATTACCTCTGTCCGTCGCCGGGTCTTGCCGTAATACAGGTACCCGGATTCAATCCGCGTCCGGTACATCTCCTCAAGACAGATTGCCTGAGCGCACAGTTGCACCTCGTCGCGGTCGTCCGGCTTCCGCTTTCCTGCCTTGTACTCCACCGGCACGACGGTCCAGTGCCCCTCCCGTCCGGGGATCACGACCCCCGAGTCCGAACGATGATACTCCACCACATCCGCAACCCCGTACACTTTCAGTGCGTGGGAAACCAGGGGTACACTCCGCGAAATCAGCACATCGCCCCGGCTCTCCGTGAAGAAAGGATCGTCCGCATTCCTGTGCATCTGCCTGCCGCCGAAGGTGAGCACGTTCTCTTTCCACACCTGCTCGATGTGGATGAGCGCCCACTGACGTCTACAGAATGCAAAATGCTGGATGCCGCTGAGCATGAGGTAGTCGTCAGGGTCCATGGAAGTCCTGATCCCGATAAGGCATTATTATAAGTTGTATCATAAGAATCTATCAATGGACGTGACCGCCCATGCACCTTGCTCGCTACGATTCTAAAACCAACCGGGAACAGACGCTGCTGGAGCACGGTTCAACCGTCTCCGCCCTCTGTAAAACATACGGCGGGGCGATCGGATGCCCCCATCTTGGAGAACTCTGCGGCCTGATCCACGATGCAGGAAAAGCAAAACAGGAGTTCCAGGCATATCTTCTCTCGGGCGACAGACGCCTCCGGGGAAAGATTAACCACACCTCCGCAGGGGCCAGGTACATCGTCGAAAGATACGGCAAGTCCACGGACGTCTACCAGGCCTGCACGGCCCAGGTGGTCGCCCTTGCAGTCTGCTCCCATCACAGCGGCCTCATCGACTGTATCGACACCAACGGGCACGACCGGTTCCGCTCCCGGCTGTACCCGGACAAGGACATCGGATACGACGAGAGCATAACGAACTTTGAGTCCGAATGTATCGAAGCAGAGACCCTCGATGCTCTCTTTCAGAAAGCCGTCGAGGAGACAAGGCAGATTCTCGAACCGATTCTCCGGCGAGAGGACCTCAAACTGGAAAAACCCTTTTATTTTGCTCTTCTGGCACGATACCTTCTCAGCTGCGTCATCGACGCCGATCGATACGATGCCTACTGTTTTGATGCAGGACTGCAGACGCGGGACCCGGACTACGAACTCGAAATAACCTGGCAGGAACTTGCAGACAACCTCGAACGGTACCTCAGCACGGAAATGCGCAAAGACCGGGAGATCGATCGCCTCCGCGCCGAGGTCTCGGATACCTGCAGGCAGGCTGCCGTGCATCCCGGGGGGATCTACCGGCTCTGCGTCCCGACCGGCGGGGGGAAAACGCTTGCAAGCCTCCGCTACGCCCTGCGGCACGCGGACCTCCACAAAAAGCGCAGGATCATCTATGCAATCCCGTTCACCACCATCATCGACCAGAACGCGGACGTTATCCGTAAAAGTCTCAAAAAGGACCAAGTCATCCTCGAACACCACTCCAACCTGATTCCTGACCCAAAAGAGGATAACCTTGCCGAGCCGGATGAAGGGGACCGGCGCAGCCTGCTCACCGAACGGTGGGACGTACCGATCATCCTGACGACCACGGTGCAGCTCCTGAACACGCTGTTCCTCGGGAAGACTCAATCGGTCCGAAGGATGCATAACCTCGCAGACAGCATCATCATCTTCGACGAGGTCCAGACGATCCCGATCAAGTGTCTTGATATGTTCAACGCCGCGCTGAACTTTCTTGCCGAGGTATGCGGCGCGACAATCATTCTCTGCACCGCAACCCAGCCCGGCTCAAACGTCGGGGTGCCCGTCAGATGCTCCCCACCGGAGAACCTTGTCCCGGATTATGAAGAGATGTTCGGGAAGTTCCGGCGAACGACCGTCCGCGATGCCTGGATTCCCGGCGGCTACTCAGCATCGGCACTTGCCGAGTTTGTCCTTGAAAAGCAGCGGACCAATACAGGTGTTCTGGTCGTTATGAACACCAAGAAGGCGGCAAAGAACCTGTATGCCGCGCTCAAGCGTCGGTATCCCTCCTGCTCCCTCCATTACCTGAGCACCGCACTCTGTCCGGCCCACCGCAGGGAAAAACTTGCACAACTGAATGAGGAACTCGAAGACCGAAAACCCGTGATCTGCGTCAGCACTCAACTTATCGAAGCAGGAATTGACATCTCGTTTAACTGTGTGATCCGCTCCCTTGCAGGGCTTGACAGCATCGCCCAGGCGGCCGGGAGGTGCAACCGGCACGGTGAAGATGCGCGCCGTGACGTGTTCATCGTCAACAGTTCCGAGGAGAACCTCTCCCGGCTACCCGAGATCAGGAGAGGCCAGCTGCAGACGGAGCGGGTTCTGCGTGAATACGCAGAGGATCCCGCACAGTTTGACTGCGATCTCCTCTCTCCGAAGGCACTGGCGAGGTATTACCTCTACTACTACGAGGTGCAGAAGAAAAAGATGCAGTATCCAGTATCGAAGAGGAACTCCGGGTTTGCAACCGATGTCACGCTCTTCGATCTCCTTTCCCGGAACTGGGCGGGAATGAAAGCATATATAGGCCGTTTCGAGCAACGCCCCGGGTACCCGTTCTGCCAGGCATTCGCCTCAAGCGGGAGCCAGTTTGCGGTGATCGATCAGGATACGATAAGCGTTCTCGTGCCGTATGGAAGAGGCAAAGAGATCATTCAGGAACTGGCAACGACATCCCACCTCCCCGCGACAGTAAAACTGCTGAAGGAAGCGCAACAGTATTCGGTAAATCTTTATAAAAATGAAGTTCAATCACTCGATAACGGGATATATTCGATCGGGGATACCGGCGTTCTAGCACTTACTGATATGTATTATTCTCCTGAATACGGGATCACCCCGCTCACAGATAACGAGCCCGTTATATTCTAAGGAAAAAGGAGGGCGGCAAAAGAACGTGGAGTATCCAAACAGCGTTGAGTTCCGGGTCTTCGGAAAGTTCGCTCTGTTCACCGATCCGCTGACCCGGATCGGCGGCGAGAAGTTCAGTTACCAGATTCCCACGTACCAGGCGCTGAAGGGGATTCTGGAGAGCGTCTACTGGAAGCCGACGATCATGTGGGTGATCGACTCCGTCAGGGTGATGAAGATGATTCAGACCCAGTCGAAGGGAATACGCCCGATAAAATATCAGGTAAAACATCAGGGCGGAAAGGTTGCTAATGATCTCTCGATCTACACCTACCTTGCGGACGTGGAGTATCAGGTGAAGGCCCACTTCGAGTGGAACCCGTACCGGCCCGAACTTGCATGCGACCGGAACGAAAACAAGCATTACGCGATGGCAACGCGGATGATAGCCCGGGGAGGAAGGCGGGATGTCTTCCTTGGGACGCGCGAGTGCCAGGGGTATGTCGAGCCCTGTACATGGGGGGAAGGAGAAGGTGCCTATGACGGCTGCCCCGAACTTGCGTTCGGACTGATGTTTCACGGGTTCACCTACCCTGATGAGAGCGGCGATGGAAAACTCTCTGCCCGCATGTGGTATCCAGTGATGCGGCACGGTATCGTTGAGTTCGTCCGCCCGGAGGAGTGCCCGGTCATCCGCGAGATCAAATCCCAGAACCCGAAAACATTCGTCCCAGGAGAAAACCTCTGCCTTGCCGATGAGGAGGAGATGCAGTGACCTGGATCTCCCGGCTCTGCGAGACGTATGACAACTGCAGTAGCATTGCATGGGACGCTGAGGATGCAACATCACTGATCCCAATAGGACACACTACGCAAAATGCCGCTGTTGAAATTATCATAAGTTCAAATGGGAAGTATCGCTCAGCACGGGTTTTAGATGAATCGGAGATCGCCACCGTCATCCCCTGCACTGAAGATTCTGCGAACCGTACAAGTAAGAAACTTGCACCTCATCCACTATTTGATAAACTGCAGTATGTGGCAGGGGATTATCCTAAATATGTTTCCGGCAAAGAAAGTGGATTTGATCTGTACGTAGACCAACTTCAGAAGTGGTGTCAGTCCCCGTATTCAAATGAAATGGTTCAGGCAATTCTGTCATACGCCTTGAAAAAAACAGTGATGACTGATCTGATCCAAGCAAAGATCCTCCCGGTTGATGCCTCAGGAAAAATTATGGAGAAATGGTCCGGAGACTCCAAGCAAAAACCTGAGATATTCAAACATGCTGGAATTCCTACAGATGCATTTGTCCGCTATTGTGTTGAGATTCCCGGAATTGCTGATTCCCGGGTATGGATGAATAGAGAAGTCAGGCAGAATTATATTGACTATTATCTGAGCACGCTTTCAACGCCAGATGTCTGCTACGCTACGGGAGAGAAAGTACCAATTGCCCGCTTCACTGCTGGAAAGATCAGAAACATCGGCGATAAGGCAAAACTGATATCTTCCAATGATAAAGACGGGTTTACCTTCCGTGGAAGATTTGCTACTGCAGATCAAGCGATGTGTATAAGCTATGATGCATCCCAGAAATCAATCAATGCATTGAAATGGCTGATTGCCAAGCAGGGTCATCATAATGGCTCACAAGTGATCGTTGCATGGGGTACGAAAGATGAGGACCTCCCTTCCGTCTGCGGTGATTTCTGGGACTCGTATCAGTCATCACCGGATGAAGATGTACCACCTGATACAAAAGAAGAGTTTGTCTCCCGCCTGAACAAAGCGATCTCAGGATATTCAGTAAATCTGAAGGATAGTTCCAATGTAGTGGTGATGGGTCTTGATTCTGCTACCAAGGGGCGCCTATCTGTCATATACTATCGAGAACTCGGCGGATCCGAGTTCCTGAAAAGGATTGAGCGATGGCAGATGAGCTGCAGTTGGTATCCAATATATCGGAGCAGTACCCCCGACAGGAAAAAAACGGATTTGAAAGCTTTTTGCGGTGTACCGGTTCCGGTTGATATTGCTGTTGCAGCGTATGGAAAGGATCTGAATGATCATCTTAAAAAAAAGACAGTGTTACGGTTACTTCCCTGTATTGTCGATGGAAAACCGCTTCCTTGGGATATCGTATCTTTAGTGGCAATTCGTGCATCCCGTCCTGCATCAATGGAGCCACCAGAGTACAACAAAACTCTTGGAGTCGCCTGTGCACTCGTCAGGAAATTCTACAATGACAAGGAAAATTCGAGAAAACCCTTCGAACGCTATGATGAGGTCTGGAAAATGGATTTAGATCTTTTGAGTAAGGATCGGAACTATCTCTTTGGTAGGTTGCTTGCCTATGCAAGGAAAATTGAAGAACTGTCAATTAGAAGCAATGGGGGGTCGCCAAGACAAACGAATGCGGAACGGGCGATGCCAAGGTACCATAAATACCCGGCAAGAACTTGGGGCGAACTATACCAGAAACTTCTCCCTTACATGGCAAAGTTCCGGACCACAAGTCCAGACGCTCTGGGAAACAGGTATGAAGCAGAAATGAATGCCATAATGGAGGGACTGAAAACCGATCCTGCAGGTTTTGATGATACATCTCTTACGCCATTATATCTGCTGGGATACCAGAGTCAGCTAAATCAGTTTGATATTGAGAGAAAAGAAGCAATATCTCGAAAAAAATCAAGAGAGGCAGCTGAAAGAGCAGCTCAGGCTAGATCTATAGAAGGAGATGATGGGAAATGACACAACTGGAAAACAAGGTTGATTTTGCCGTGATTGTATCAGCGAAGAATGCAAACCCAAATGGAGATCCCTTAAACGGAAACTGCCCGCGTACCACCTATGAAGGGATCGGAGAGATGTCTGATGTCTGCATCAAACGCAAAATCAGAAACAGGTTGCAAGATATGGGTAACTGCATCTTCGTACAGTCTGTTGATCGCCGTTCGGATAATCATTTGAGCCTGAAAGATCGTGCAGACGGGTATGAACCATTAAAAAAAGCATTAAACGATGGGAAAAAAGAAGATGCAGAGAAATTAGCCTGTGAACGGTGGATTGATGTCCGAAGTTTCGGCCAAGTGTTCGCTTACAAGGCTAAAAAACCCGGTAGAAAGGCTAGTAAAAAGCAGGACGATACAGAGGTAGATCGGACAGATAATTCTGAGCCCGTGTCAATAGGTATCCGTGGACCGGTATCCATTCATCCAGCATTCAGTGTAGATCCTGTTGAAATCACCACTCTACAGATCACGAAAAGTGTTAATGGGGAAACTAACGAAAAAGATCCATACAAGAAGGCTCCCGACACAATGGGCATGAAGTACCGCGTGGACTTCGGGATGTATGTGTTTTACGGGAGCATCAACTGCCAGCTCGCAGAAAAGACCGGATTTTCGACGGAGGATGCGGAGGGTATCCGTAAATCTTTAATTACTCTGTTCGAGAACGACAGTTCGTCGGCCCGTCCGGAGGGCAGCATGGAGGTGTGCAAGGTATTCTGGTGGAAACACAACTCCAAGAGCGGACAGTATTCTTCAGCGAAGGTTCACCGGACGTTGCATGTACAACCAAAGACAGATACGCCGAAGTCCGTCGAGGATTACGAGATCACGGTGGATTCTCTGGAAGGTCTTAAACCAGAGATCTTTGAAGGGACGTAACGAAAGCTCCGGCGGTGAGAGCTGCCGGTGCAGACTACCCGGCCGTAATAATAGATGGCTCGGTGAAGACCGATTCGTTCGGTCCCCAATCCAATAATTGTAGTAAAGGCAGGGGGCTACTCACGATCGCACCGCCGGCCCCTGCAGGGGATCGAAAGGGATCATACCACTCCCGGACCAGCCGAGCATAGCACCCCTCGCAGTATGCTCGAGAAGTTGCAGGCCCGTTCCGGCGTTATCCCTCTCCGTCCCCGACGATCTCCCATCGACCGCCCTTTGCCGGGCCGATACGCCTCAGACGGCCGGCTTGCCGTAATTGCCGGATCTGCCATTCAATCCCTTTGGGGGTGATGGATGAGTTGGCTGCGATCAGAGCCCTTTTTCCGTACCCCGCTCCCGAACCCCTGCGCCTTCCCCCGACCCAATCGGTATCTTTATGCATGATGCTACAGGATAT
>Ga0265294_10004291_pt1 | contig 17884 bp, 16 predicted proteins | sample MunlanPumphouse3_FD_192504 | JGI IMG/M metagenome (GOLD analysis project Ga0265294, IMG submission 192504) | Groundwater microbial communities from a municipal landfill in Southern Ontario, Canada - Pumphouse #3 | ecosystem: Environmental > Aquatic > Deep subsurface > Groundwater | place...
AAGGTGTTTGTTCTCCAGTAACTTCCTGGGACATTTCCGCTAGTTTCTCCGCCTTTTTACTACTAAGCGAAATTTCTTCATGATAAAACCCGCCTAAAGAAATCAAATATTTATGCTTAGCACTGGCAAATTCACTAATCGGCTGATAATCACGAAAATATGCTGGAACCCCTAGTTTAGAAAACAACAATTGCAAACCATCACGCAATTCTTTAGATACTGTACCGGCTACCACTCTATTACTACCCACAGTATCATCACCGGAAAAATACCCGTCCAAAAAAGCTTGGACAATTTTCTTCTCTGCAAAAAACAACTGGCTCGGTATATGCTTATTCTCTGCACCACTACCACATTGATCGGCCATAAAAGCCGCGAATTGTTGACCGACATTACAGGCTAAATCGCGAGATGTATCTCCCTTTGTACGAAGACGCACAGAAAACTCAGGCTTAAGCTGTTTTAAGAGGCTGGCAACTTCTTCTTCCAAATCTCTTTCAAACGAGGCTAGATACAGAGTGGAGCCATCTGCTGACCCTTCTGCTACATAAATCCCCATTAATTTAGCTAAAGCAGGGGTCAATTTTAGTTTAGTAAAAGGATATTTTCGGGAATCCGGATAAACTGTTAAATCAAACTCTAGATCCTCTTTTATTAATTCTAACTCCCGCGGAATTAAACAATGCTTTAAATTTTCCGGTGTCTCAGTTTTGATCTCCCCTTCATCCCCTAAAGCCATAACCGAATGATTATCTGTTACTGTAACCTTTTGTCCGGATTTTAATTTAACCGTAAACAATTTATGGGCATTTTTATGCTGAAAAGTGCCGGTGATGTCTTTTAATTCTGAATGACCACTATGGTAATTAAGACTCAGCGTTTGATAACGACCGTTCTCGTATTTTTGATGAAAATCTTCCATGCTGAGCGTAAAAAACTCGCTCTTTTTTTTGTCAAATACCCAAATTTTCTCCTTACCGCTTAAAGAGTGCATCGTATTTAGATTATAGACAAAGCCCTCCATCGCCTGATAGACTTCTTCATCGGTATTTTTCAAGGCCATCTCTTTAAGCTTTTCCCCGGTAACGGGCACGCCTAACTCTTCTGCTGTCTCCTCTAATTTCTTCGTCTGACGCTCATACTCGCTCTCCACATAAGGTGCCAGATCACGATCAAAATATGCAAAAGACTGTCCGCCGTGCATATCATTCTGATTACTCTGTAGAATAATGGCCGCTAAGGCCGAAGCAGTTTTAATCCCTTTCGGCGGGCGAATATAGCCATGCCCATTATTAAATCCTTCTTGCAGCAATTTATCCAAAGGTATTTGCAAACAAGTCAGGGTCTTGCCATACCAGCCCAAATCATGGATATAGATATCCCCTTCCTGATGAGCAATGGCTTCATCTTCCGGGAGTACTCTTTTTAAATAATAATTCTTAGAGGCAGCCTCTGAGATTTGTAATACCTTGGCCGAAGGTGAATTACCAACGTTAGCGTTATCTCGATTTGTCTCCCGCAAGATCTCCGCTACCGCATCCATCAATTCAGTACGTGCCTCTCTTAAGTGGGAACGTTTTTCTCGATATAAAATGTAAGACTTGGCCGTACGGGCATGTCCACTTTCAATCAATACTTTTTCGACTGCATCCTGAATCTCCTCCACGCCGTAAATCTTCCCTTGGTCCTTTCCCTCTTCCTCTTTCTTCAGTAAATTCATTACTTCAATCGTTAATTCCAGTGCTGTTTGTCTATCTTCACCGCCTACCGATTTGGCAGCAGCAAAAATAGCATCAGTAATTTTGCCCGGGTCAAAGGGAACTATCCTTTCATCCCGTTTCCTAATTTGGTTAATCATTTTCCTCTTCCCCTTCCCTTATCAATAATGATTCTATTTCTCGAATAAAGGTATTAACATCTTTAAATTCTCTGTAGACACTAGCAAACGAACATAGGCAACCTGATCAATTTGTTTTAATTCTTCGATCACTATTTCACCTATTTCTGTTGTCGAGACCTCACGTTTTAAAGAATCACTCCTTAATCTTCTTTCTATCTCTGCTACTAAATTTTCCAGTGTCTCTAAAGGAACCGGGCGTTTTTCACAAGATCTGATCAGACCGTTTAAAATCTTATGCCGATCGAAAGGCTCTCTTCTTCCGTCTTTTTTCGCCACTAATAAGGGCAGGTCATCCAACTTTTCATAAGTAGTAAATCTTTTCTGACAACCCAAACACTCTCTCCGCCGACGAATAGAGTATCCTTCATCAGCAAGGCGAGTTTCTAGGACTCTAGAATCTCCAAGCCCACAATAAGGGCAGCGCATTAGCTAAAACCTACCTTTCTAAAACTATATGTAGTGTTTAATTTTAATTTTAACTACTATATGTAGGGTTGTCAAGGGTGTTATTTAGCATAATCCGCTTGCTGACCCGGGAGATCAATCAGCACTACATCTATTCCAATCTGTCTTATCTTTTCCCACGGTACAATTAAATCATCGTTTCTTCCGAATATACCGACAATTTTTCCGGGAGTATAATTAGGTAATACTATCGCCTGAATTGCCCCTCTTTCCAGATCCAGCTCAATATCTTTAATCGGACCCAATCGTCTGCCATCATTTATATTAATAATCTCTAGATCTCGCAAATCCGAAATCTTAATAAACATCTCTTACCCTCCTTTTTCCTCATTAATACATTTATATGAAGACCGTCGCCGCATAATACATTCCTTCTTTCACATATATTTTCTCATATAATGCAGGGCAGCTTTTTCCAAACGAGACACCTGAGCTTGAGAGATCCCGATTTCTTCTGCAACCTCCATTTGTGTTTTCCCTTCAAAAAAACGCAAGGTCAAAATATGCTTTTCTCGTTGATTAAGTTTATTCATGGCTTCTTTGATCGAAAGGGTTTCAACCCAGTTAGCATCAATATTTTTTTCATCACCGATTTGATCCACTACATAAATAGGATCTCCCCCATCATGGTAAATAGGTTCAAATAAAGAAACCGGTTCCTGGATCGCGTCAAGGGCAAAGACAATCTCCTCCCTCGGTATGTTTAACTCTTGAGCAATCTCATTAATCGATGGTTCACGAGAATTTTTATTGACAAGTTTATCCCTCACCTGTAAGGCTTTATAGGCTATATCACGCAATGAGCGGCTGACTCTAATCGGATTGTTATCTCTTAAATACCGTCTAATTTCACCGATGATCATCGGAACAGCATAAGTAGAAAATTTCACATTCTGGCTTAAATCAAAGTTATCAATTGCTTTCATTAAGCCAATACAACCTACTTGAAATAGATCATCAACATATTCACCGCGATTGGTAAAGCGTTGGATTACACTTAAGACTAAACGTAAGTTTCCTTTAATTAATTCTTCCCGGGCAGAAAAATCGCCGTCTTGCTGCACCTTCTTAAACAGTTCTCGCATTACAGAGTTCTTTAAAACCGGTAATTTAGAAGTGTTGACACCACATATTTCTACTTTATTAATAATCATTTTTGCCTCCCCGAAGAATTTCCTTAACTAACAACATTATTACCGCTTGAAAATACAAATATACGGTTTAAAAAGTTGCTAGTTGGAGACAAAAAAAGACATCTGAAAAATAAAAAATATCAGATGCTTAATTAGCTGCTTAAGTCAGTTTATATTCCAAACAAATCTCATCACAATTAGGAAATTTAGGGCAATTAATACACTCACGCCAAAACTTTTGCGGCATACCTTCCTTCGGTACTTCCCTAAAGCCCAGCTTCCTAAAAAACCCCGGCTGATAAGTAAGAGTAAAGACACTGGGGATTTTGATTTCCGCTGCTTCTTGCAAAAGATGCTTAACAATTTGCCTACCAATTCCTTGTTGAGTATTACCTTCCTCTACGGCCAGCGCTCGTATTTCGGCCAAATCATGCCACATAAGATGCAGCGCTCCCATCCCCACTATTCGTTGATCTATTTCGACAACACTAAATCTCTCAGGAATTCATAAAGCATACTACGCGGGCGGGAAAGCATCAAACCTTTTTCTGCATATTTATTCACAAGAGCATACATTTCTTCAACGTCACTTAATTGGGCTTTTCTAATCATGATAATAACTCCTTCTTCTGTAGCCTCCAACTTGTTTCATCTTATTTTACCAAGATCCGTATCTATCTGCAAGATGGATTTAATGATTTTCTTAATAATTATGTATATTTATTCGAGATAGTGTATCTTTACTCCATGCGGTGAAACTCCTTCCGTAATCTTTTAATAATTCTTTTTTCCAGGCGAGAAATATAGGATTGGGATATTCCTAAAAGATCTGCAACCTCTTTCTGGGTTTTTTCTGGTCCTCCTTTTAGGCCAAACCGTAAATCCATAATCCGCTGTTCCCGGCTAGACAACTTATTCATCGCTTGCATCAAAAGCTTTTTGTCGGTCTCTTCTTCTAATGGTTTATAGATAAGATCATTTTCCGTACCCATCACATCTGAAAGTAGGAGCTCATTTCCATCCAAATCAATATTTAAAGGTTCATCAAAGGAAATCTCCAGTCTGGTTTTATTACTACGCCGTAAATGCATCAAGATTTCATTTTCAATGCACCGTGAAGCATAGGTGGCTAATTTGATCTTTTTCCCAGGATCAAAGGTGTTGACGGCTTTAATCAAACCAATAGTACCAATAGAAACTAAATCTTCAATTCCCACTCCGGTATTTTCAAATTTCCTGGCAATATAGACAACCAAACGCAAGTTTCTCTCAATTAAAGTACCTTTTACTCTTTTATCACCTTGCTCCAGGCAATTTAGTAACTGTTTTTCCTCTTCTACGCTCAAAGGAGGGGGTAAAGCTTCACTACTTCCCACATAGAAGATATCTTCTTCTATCCCCAAGAAGCGCAATATTTTTGCTACTAATTCTTTGATTCTGCCAGCTGATAAAAAGTTATTCTGAACTTGCATTTTATCTTTTCCCTCCTTCTCCTCATCTCTCTGGCCTAATTTTTAAATTAATGTTCCTCTAATATCTGCGGATGTAAAAGGGCTCTATAGCGCCCCTCACGCGACAATGGCCTGTTCACTAATCCTAAGAATACCTCACTCGTAATAATCTCTTTCTTTTTATTTTTAATCATCACAATGTCAGGACGAAAACCCACCATCAAGCCATTACTTTTCCCCACAGAATTATAAGGAATAAGCCGGATACTTCTTGCCCAACTTTTATCTAAAGAACCTAACAATTCACTTATTTCCAAATTGTCTTCTTTTACTTTTTGCAAAAACTCTTCCGGAAAGAGCTTTTCTAAAGCGGCACGCTCCACTACAATTACCGGTTTTTTGGTGAAAGGATCAGTTAATTGATTACCGGTATCCAGTAAAGCCGGAAGTATTACTTTATCATCATGAAAATAGATTGTCAGTGTATTTAATAGTTCCTGCTGTAACCAACCTTTGCGGAAGAAATGAAAACCACCATAGCCTAAAAAAAGGGCTACCGCTAAGGCGATTATCAACCAACTATAATGAATACCATAAAAAATGCCCACACCATTCCAAACTTGCAAAAAGCCGGGAGAAGAATTAAGGAAATAGGCCATAGCTAAAACGGCCCCACCCATTGCAAAAGAGATCAGATATAAATATAGAAAAGAACGAATAAACTTTGCTATGCCTTGAGGGCGATAAGCAAGCAGAACCATGATCATAGCACAAAGGCTTTTCCCTAAAAATGTGCTAAAAAAGGACCACTCCGGAAAAAAAACTGCAATTGAATACACTGCTCCTATTACTGCTCCTAAGATTAATCTGGATAATTTCAGCGGTAAATTAGCCAGCTTCCCTGTCGCCCCTAAGATTATAAAATCCATGATAAAATTAACCACAAAAATGACATCCAGATAGACCTTAACAGTAAGCCCGTTTTCGATCATTATTATCACCTCGGGCCTTTCCTCCACTTCCTTCATAATTATATAACAAGCCCTTACCATTTTTTGTCAAACCGTGTAGGGTCAAGAGAACAATTTTCTCTCATTTTTTGCACACAAAAAAACAAGAGCACTAGTCTCTTGTTTTACTATTCAATGCTTCTTAAATTAAGCTTACGCTTATTTTGTCAGACGCGGTATTATATTTATCCTCTGTTCTTTCTCAAAAACTGGGGAATATACAGCTCATCTTCATTATTACCATCTTGTTGGGCCTTTACTTTCATCCGCCCAACCTTATCATCTTTGTCAAAACCGGTGGCAATTACCGTAACTCTAACATCATCAGTCATACTTTCATCAATCACCGCACCAAAAATAATGTTGGCCTCAGGATCAGCAGCTTGAGCAATAATTTCAGCAGCTTCGTTAACCTCAAATAAACCTAAGCCCGGTCCTCCGGTAATATTCAAAAGTACACCTCTGGCTCCTTCAATTGAGGTCTCCAGTAATGGACTGGAAATAGCCGTCCTCGCCGCTAAACTAGCTCTGTTTTCTCCTGACGCTGTCCCTATCCCCATCAAGGCTGTCCCGGTTTCATGCATGATCGTCTTAACATCGGCAAAGTCTAAGTTGATTAAACCAGGCACAGCAATTAAATCTGATATGCCCTGCACACCTTGCCTTAAAACATCATCAGCAATCCGAAAAGCATCATTGATCGATGTATTCTTATCAACAACCTGCAAAAGCTTTTCATTGGGTATCGTAATTAAGGTATCTACCTTTGATTTAATATTCGCAATCCCGTTTTCTGCTTGTGACTGTCTCTTCCGGCCTTCAAAAAAGAAAGGTTTCGTCACTACACCTACTGTCAAGGCGCCTAATTCTTTGGCAATCTCGGCAATCACAGGAGCAGCACCTGTCCCTGTTCCACCACCCATACCTGCTGTAACAAAAACCATATCGGCACCCTTAATGGCATTCTCAATGTCATTGCGACTCTCTTCCGCAGCTTTTAGTCCAATTTCCGGATTAGCTCCAGCTCCCAGCCCTCTCGTTAATTTTTCACCGATTTGAATTCTATTTTCTGCCTTTGAAAGATGTAAAGCCTGAGCATCTGTGTTAATTGCTAAAAAATCTACACCCTTCAATCCGCTCTCAATCATCCTATTAACGGCATTATTGCCGCCGCCACCCACACCTACGACTTTTATGTTTGCATACTGGTTAATCTCCATCTCAAACTCCAGCATTTATTGTTTTCCCCTTTCCTTATATGGTAAAACTATTGAGGTTTAAAATACAATAATAATTATCGTACTGTTATTCCACAAAGACTACCTTATATCCTTTTTTTTAAAAAACTTTTTAATTTTTTTGTTTAATTATCGGTAGAGAATTATACCTTAAATCGATATATTCAACTGTTTGATTATTAATAATTTCTTGGTTTTCGATTAATAGCTCCTTCACAATTTTAAGTTTTTGCTCTATGTTTTCAGGCTCACCGAAATGTATTTCTACTCCCTGTAGCATTTTTAGAATGAGATTATAGGACTTAGCCGCCTTAATCTCGGCAACATTAGCGAGAAAATCCTTTTCCATTAACCGTAATAATTGTAAGGCTGCCTCTAATCCCGGCGAGCTTAGATCATCCCCCGGGCTTGTACTCTCATCAATAGAAATGCCGCTAATCACCGGATAATTTAAATTGAGAAGATCATCCATTTGTTTAATAAATATCCCCTCTTCATCAATAGCTAAATACCCGGAATAACTAACCACCAAAGCTATGGGAGTACGTTCCTCCACCTCTAAAACTAAGGTATGAGGCGGTTTTCTGGAGATATGCACCCTTTTAATCACGGGATGCATCTCTATTTTGGTTTTCACTCGGTCTATCTCTATTTTCAAAAGATTAGTACCTAAAGTTACCCCGCAGAGCTTATTCACAGTATCCTCTGCAATAGTAACACAGCCCCTAACCTCAATCTTCTGTAAATTAAAAAAAGCTGAATTTAGAAAAAAATAAGCTGCTAACAGCATACAGAAAAACAAAAAAAGGCCTAGCCCAATTACCGGTCTCCTGTTTCTTCTTTTTTTGTACATAATCTACCTCGCAAATTCCAACTCCTATGTACCTCTACTATATTATAACAAAAAGATCTTCCTTGTCCACTATTATTGTTAAAAGAAAAGGCATTATCGCCTTTCCTTTATCCGGTTCACTCTTAAGATTTGTGCCCCTAAATTGCGTAGTTTTTGATCAAAATTATCGTATCCTCGGTCAATTAGATTAATATTATCGACAACTGTTGCTCCCTCTGCAACCAGACCAGCCGTTACTAAAGCTGCCCCCGCACGTAAATCTGATGTTTCTACATAGGCCCCACTTAAATTTTTTACACCTTTAATAATAGCTACACGGCCTTCTACTTTAATATCTGCACCCATCCTCCGAAATTCATCCACATGCTTAAATCTGTTTTCAAAAATTGTTTCCGTGACAATACTCGTGCCTTCGGACACAGCCATTAAAGCCATCAGTTGTGCCTGCATATCTGTAGGGAATCCCGGAAAGGGCATTGTTATAAAATCAACACCTTTGGGGCGTAATTTACCGGTAACACGAATTCCCCCTTCCTCTTCTCTAATCTCCACTCCTGCTTCTTTTAATTTAGAAATAATCGCCTCAACATGCTCCGGAATAACATTCTTAATTAAAATATCCCCGCCTGTAATTGCCGCAATAATCATAAATGTACCAGCTTCAATTCGATCCGGAATAATACTATGTTCAGCAGAATTCATTTCTTTGACGCCTTCAATTTTAATTATATCCGTACCGGCTCCCCTTACTTTAGCTCCCATCACATTTAAAAAGTTCTGTAGATCAACAATCTCCGGTTCCCGGGCAGGGTTCCTGATTGTAGTTTCTCCTTCCGCTAAAGTCGCCGCCATCATCAGATTCTCCGTGGCCCCCACACTGGGGTAATCCAAACAAATCTCACTGCCCACCAAACGATCTGCCTTTGCTTCAATATAACCATGTTTTTCCACAATCTGCGCTCCTAATAGTTTAAACCCCCGTAAATGTTGATCCATAGGGCGAGAACCAATCGAACAACCACCAGGATAAGCCAGTTTGACATGATGGAAACGAGAAAGAATAGGCCCCATTACTAAATTTGAAGCACGCATCATGCGTGTTAACCGATCAGGCAATTCTACCGTACTAACATTAGCAGCGTCTACTAGCATGGTACTACCATTAAGCTCGACCTTAGCTCCTAAACATTCCAATACTTCTTGCATTACATTAACGTCACTTAACCTTGGCACATCGTAAATCGTACAAACTCCCTTAGATAAAAGACAAGCGGGTAAGATCGTCAAAACTGAATTTTTGCCGCCTCCTACACGCACAGTTCCGCACAATCTATTCCCGCCGAAAATGACGTATTTCTCCAAAAAACCATCACCTCCTGTTGTCTTCAAAGCCTAAAAAGACAACCTCAGTTTCCAAATCAATACCACATTTTTCTTTTACAGCTATTTGCACCTCCCTTATCAACTCTCTAATTTCACTTGCTTTTGCTTGACCTAGATTTACAATGAAATTGGCATGCTTTTCAGAAATCTGAGCATCTCCTACACGCCAACCTTTAACGCCAATGCTCTCAATTAACCTACCGGCACCTTGCCTCGAATTTTTGAAAACACTGCCCGCATTAGGCAATTCCAAAGGCTGTTTTTCCCGTCTCATCATCAGATACTTGTTCATCTGTTCTTTGATTTTCGCTATATTCCCTGGTTGAAAAGTTAATTTTACTTCTGTAATCAACTCCTGCCTTTGTTTGAAAATACTATACCGATAAGCGAAAGCTAAATCTTCTTGATAATACTCTTTTCTCTTTCCCGCCAAATCTATAGTCTTAACGTTGACAATTAACTGCTCCATGGAATAACCATAAGCACCAGCATTCATTACTACTGCACCGCCCAAAGAACCAGGTATGCCAGCAGCAAATTCCAAACCTGACAAGCCTTGATCCGCAGCCAAACGACTTAAATGAGACAAGAGTACACCTGAGCCGGCAATCACCTGATGCTGCTCCCAGCTTATTTTTCGAAATCCTTCCGTCACAATAACTAATCCTCTTAATCCTTGATCAGCAACTAAGACATTAGAACCTGCACCCAAAATAGTAACCGGAACCTGATACTCCGCAGCTAATTGCAAAACATTCGCACATTCTTCAGGATCATGCGGTCGATAAAGGATGTCTACAGGTCCTCCGACTTTCCAGGTTGTATGTTTTTGTAATGGTTCATCTAGACAGAATTGACCGTCCTTGATTTTCTCTCCCAGAACTTGATAAAACTCCCGAAATTCCATCCTCATTCTCCCATACCCGTTCTTTAAAAAACTATCTTACCTTTTTTCTGCAACAGTTCATACAAAGCTACGCCTGCTAACCAAATATCACCGGCTCCTAAAGTTAATACTAAATCCCCCGGCCGAACTACATCCGCCAGTTTTATGGCTATTTCCTTTAAATCAGCTATATATTTAGTCCTTTGACCTGTTTGCTTCTCTATTTCCTCCAGCAATAAATGGGCATTTACACCATTAATAGGTTTTTCTCCCGCCGCATATATTTCTGTGATAATTAATATATCCGCATCTCGAAAAGCACTGCCAAACTCCTCTTTTAGAAACTGAGTTCTGGAAAAGCGATGTGGTTGAAATACCGCAATTAGACGTTGCACCCCCATCAGTTTAGCTGCGGCTATCGCTGCCTTTAATTCCGAAGGATGATGAGCATAATCATCATAAATAGATACCCCGTTAACTACACCCACTTTTTCAAACCGACGATGAACGCCCTGAAACAGATGCAAACTTTGAGCAATATTAGGGAAGTCAATACCACATTCCATCCCAACAGCTACCGCGGCTAAAGCATTGTATACATTGTGTTTTCCAGGTATATTTAGCACTATCTCTCCTAAAATCTTCCCTTGGTTTTCTACCAAAAACTTAGTTGTTATTCCTGCAAAACGAATATCTCTGGCAAGATAATCAGCCTTTGCAGAAAGACCATATTTAATTAACCGTACTTTTTTTTCTATCTCGGGGAGAATCGCCTTTACTCCCGGATCATCAGCACATACCACAGCAAAACTATTCTGAGGCGTTTTTAAGATAAACTCAATAAAGGCCTTTTTAATATTTTCATTTGAACCATAATAATCTAAATGATCATCATCAATATTTGTGACAACAGTTATCGTGGGATTTAACTTTAAAAAGGAGCCATCTGATTCATCAGCCTCGGCAATAATATATTCCCCTTGACCCAGTTTGGCATTTCCCCCAATGTCATTAAATTCTCCACCTAACACAACCGTAGGATCTAAATTATTGTTTTCAAAGAGAAGAGAAGTCAGCGAAGAGGTTGTGGTTTTCCCATGAGCTCCGGCAATGGCAATTCCTTTTTGTCTTTCCATTAAACGGCTCAGCATTTCTCCTCGTTGAATCACAGGAATTCCTGACTTTTTAGCTTTCACCACCTCTGGATTATCAGCAGGAATCGCTGAGGAAATTACCACGGTATCTACCTTGTTATCTAAATTATCTTCATGATGACCGGTATAAACCACTGCCCCCAATTTTACTAACCGCTCAGTTATTTCTGACTTTTTAAGATCCGATCCGGAAATTTGGTAACCTCCAAGTTCCAGTAAAATTTGAGCAATACCACTCATTCCTGCTCCGCCTATCCCGATAAAATGTATCTTTTCTTGTTCATACATTTTAGTGATATCTCCTTCCATGACTGCCGAAACTTATTTCACCTTTTAGCAAAAACCTGCTCTGTAGTTTACTATATATGCAATTTTTAAAAAAGGTGTTACAAAGAAGCCGGTCTAGCCTTATTAAGCTTGTCCTTATAACCGTTACAATTAATTTGTCCTAATTTTTCTCTGGCAGATATTTAGTGATAACAGCCATAATCTGCTCCATGGCCTCTGCTTTGCCTGCCTGTTTGCTCTTTAAAGCCATTTTTCCCCTTGCTGCGGGAGCAAAAAGCATCTTTTCTATTTTTTCAAATAATCCTTCTCCTGTCAACTCCCGGTCTAAAATCATTTCGGCGGCACCTTGATCAACTAAAGCCCGTGCGTTAAATTCCTGATGATTTTCCGCAGCATATGGATACGGAATTAAAATGCCCGGAAGCCCTTTCGCTGTCATTTCTGCCAAAAAAGCTGCGCCACATCTGGCTACGCATAAATCAGCACAAGCAAGAGCATACTCCATTTCCTTTAAATATGGTGTTATAATAATGTTTCCATTATTACCCAGGCTTATTCCTGCTTGCCGCAATTCCTGCTGAAACTCAGCAAAACCACTTTCACCTGTGGCATGAATAATTTGCACCCTTGCATCACCAGCAAATTTGTGACAGACATAGAGCATGGCCCGGTTAATACTTTGAGCCCCTCTCGATCCGCCTATTCCTAAGATTGTGAGTTTTTCCGGAGATAGCTGAAAAAAAGCCAGCCCCTCTTTTCTTTCCACTTGTAGTATCCCCGGTCTGATTGGTAAACCCGTCACAATGAGCTTTTTTTGCAATTTCTCCGCAAAATGTTTTTTTGATTCCGGAAACGTTAAGCAGATTTTGTTTACTCTACCTGCTAAAAGCCGGTTGGTCAAACCGGGGATGGCGTTTTGTTCATGCAAGAGGGTAGCTATACCTAAACCAGCTGCAGCCCCAACTACCGGTAAACAAACATAACCTCCGGTACCAATAACCAATTGAGGAGAAAACTCTCGCAGCAGCTTTCTCGCCTTAAAATATGTTTTACCGGCTTTCCATCCCGCCTTAATCGCCTGAAAAGACAGCTTTCTTTGCCAGCCCTCCACATCAAAAACAGCCATAGGAAAACCAACTTCCGGCACGATCTTATTCTCTAAACCGTTCTTGGTTCCCACATATAATATTTCGCAGGCCGGCCATTTTTTTTGGATCGCCTGTCCGATTGCTATGGCAGGATAAATATGCCCCCCCGTGCCGCCTCCGGTCAAGATCACACGCATTACTTTTCACCTCAATAAAAAATTGTCTCACTAGTTTTGACTATAGCGAGAAATATTTAAAAGAATCCCTAAAGCAACCATGGAGATAAGTAAAGAAGACCCTCCATAACTGATAAAAGGAAGACAAATTCCCGTAATCGGTAATAAGCCTGTAACAACACCCATATTAATAAAGGCTTGTAGAACAATCATCGTCGTAATACCCACAGCTAAGAAACTGCCAAAACTATCGGGACAAGTAAGGGCAATCCGATAGCCACGCCAAGCAAAAAGAGAAAAGAGCAGAATTACTAAAAAGGCCCCGATAAACCCCAGTTCCTCTCCTAAAATCGCATAAATAAAATCCGTATTTTGAGCAGGCAAATAATCCAGTTTTTGCCTGCTGTTGCCTAAACCCATCCCAAAAAAACCACCCGAACCTAAAGCGTACAGAGAATTAATCAACTGATACCCTTCTTTAGAAGCATGAGACCAAGGGTCGAGATAGCCAACAATGCGGTTCATCCGTGTGGGGTTTTGTAAAATCAGAGCAACAACAGTGCCCAAACCCGAACAACCCATAACCAGAAAATGACTCAAACGCAAGCCTGCCGCAATAAGAAGAATACCCACAGTTCCAGCAATGGTCATTGTCGTGCCTAAATCAGGCTCTAACATGATTAAGAAGCCCACCACACCCAAAAGTAAAAGATAAGGACCTAAACCGGTAAAAAAGTTTTTGATCCGTGGACCTGTTTTCGTTAATTCTTTAGCAAACAGTAGGATGATACTTAATTTCATAATTTCCGAGGGTTGCACATTAGTAAACCCCAAATCAATCCAACGCCGTGCTCCATCGACTGGTTCGGTAAAGAGAACAACAAGTAAGAGAATTAAAGAAACGGCAAAAATAAAATTAATATAAGGTTTTATCCGATAATAATCTATTTTCATCACTATAAACATCGCCACTATACTGATGGCGGCCCAAGTTAACTGCCGACGCAAATAAAAGTAAGGATCATTTTCCAGAGTGTCATAATAACTAGCACTAAAGACCATGACAATACCTATCGCCAATAAAAATAAGGCAGAAAAAAGCAGTAATAAATCCGGTGCACCCTTTTTCAACCTCATCAGCTTCTCATCCCCCTTTCCGGATAATCCCAAGATAATTGCTTATTTTGCTCCACCCTTGGCTAATTGCAGAACCAAAGCTTTAAAAACATCGCCTCTCTGCTCAAAATTATCAAACATATCAAAACTGGCACAAGCCGGAGACAATAAAACGATCTCCCCTTCCCCGGCCAGACGGCTAGCTAAGGTTACCGCCTCCCTATAATCGGTGACATGATGATATCCGGTATAACCTACCTTTTGCACAGCGGCTTCAATTTCAGAAGCAGCCTGACCGATCAAAATAAGTGCTTTAACCTTTTCTTTGATCTTTTGGGCCAAGGGCAAGAAATCACTGCCCTTACTTTTACCTCCGGCAAGCAGAATAATCGGCTCCTGATAAGCTTCTAAAGCTTTGATCGAGGCATCCGGATTTGTTCCTTTGGAATCATTGATATATCTTACTCCCTGATAAGTCAAAACCGGCTCTAGGCGGTGAGCAACCCCGGGAAAAGTTCGCAGACTATCGGCCAAGCTTTCTGCTCCTACCCCCATTACCCAGCCAGCAGCAGCAGCAGCCAGGGCATTTTCTAAATTATGCCCTCCCTTAATTCCTATTTCCTCCACTTTTACTATGGGTGTCACCTGAGTATTGTCCTTCTTTACTACCCAGCCCTCGCTCACACAAAAACCTGCTTTTAAGATATGTTGCCTACTAAAAAATAGAACCTTACAATTAGCTTCCTCCGCCAAACTTCTTGTTTCTAGGTCATCATAATTAAGGATTAAATAATCACTTGCTTTTTGATTCAAAAAGATTTTTTTCTTCGCCTGCAGATAACCTTCATAAGTATCATGCCGGTCAAGATGATCAGGGGTAATATTTAAAATTAAAGCTACCTGCGGTCGAAAGGCTTCTGTAGTCTCCAGTTGAAAGCTGGAAACCTCTAAAACCGCCACATCATCAGAAGAGACACTCTCAACTTCATTAATAAAAGGAACCCCAATATTTCCCCCGACAAAAACCTTTCTCCCGCTATCGGCAAAGATCTGCCCCAATAAAGTAGTCGTTGTGGTCTTCCCGTTTGTACCCGTCACCGCCACAAGCGGTGCCTGAGAAAAGCGGGCAGCTAGTTCAATTTCGCTCCAGACCGGGATCCCCCTCTTTTTTGCTTCTAGTAAAGGTGGGATCGTAAAAGGTACACCGGGACTGACAATTAGATAATCAGGACCGATTTTACTCACTTGGGCATGCTCTCCTAAAATCAGTTGCACACCTATATTTTCCAAAGATTCCGCTAAACCTTCTTTTAACTCGTCTCTTTGTTTTATTTCATTTAAAAAGACCACTGCTCCCTGTTTTATGAGAAATTCAGCTGTCGCTTTGCCACTCCGCGCCGCACCGATTACTAAAAACCTCTTACCTCTGATTTCCACAATCTTTTTACCTCTTTTCCCTTACACACTAATTTTCACCGCTAAAACTGCAAAGATCGCTGCTACCGTCCAAAAAGTAAAAACGACCCGCTGTTCACTCCACCCTTTTAATTCAAAATGATGATGGAGAGGACTCATTAAAAAAAGTCTGTTCCCTTTTGTTGCTTTAAAGTAAAGTACTTGCATAATTACGGATAATGTTTCAAGCACATAGACTCCGCCTAAAATAACCAACAATAATTCTGTCTTAGTCAAGACGGCGAGAGCGCCCACCGCACCGCCTAAAGCTAAGGAACCTGTGTCCCCCATAAAGATTCGGGCTGGATAAAGGTTAAAGAAAAGAAAACCCAAACAACCTCCTAATAAGGCCGCGCAAAAAACACTAACATCGGTAAGTCCCCACGCTTTAGTAATTAAAAGATAGGCAAGCAAGGTAAAAACAGTAATTCCGGAAGCTAAGCCGTCCAAACCGTCTGTTAGGTTTACCGCATTAGCTACACCCACCAAGACAAAAACAGCAAAAGGAAAATAAACCCACCCCAAGTCTATCTGAAGAGAAAGACCCGGTACCATGATTTCCGTCCCTCTACCAAAATAAGCTAACACTACATAGGTGAAAATTCCGGCAATTATGATCTGCCCGAGGATTTTTTCTCGTGCTTTTAAACCTAAAGGTCTTTTCATCACTATTTTAATGAAATCATCCAAAAACCCAATGAAACCGAAGGCCAATGTGGCCAATAACAATAGTTGTATCCGTGAATTTAATTCGCCAGTAATAAGTACGCCGATCAATAAACTTAATAAAATTATAATACCGCCCATTGTTGGCGTGCCGGCTTTTTGTAAATGCGCTTTCGGTCCATCTGTGCGAATATGCTGTCCGAATTTTAATCTCTGCAAAAAAGAAATCAAAAACGGTCCGCACAGCAAACAAACTACTACGGCTGAAAAAAACGCCAGAAAAACTCCTTGCAAGGCTATAACCCCCTCTATCTCAAGACGAGACTAATCTCGTCACAATTTCCTCCATTTTAACACCGCGAGAACCTTTTACCAGTATAACATCTCCCGCTTGCAATAGCTCTTGTAATCTGCTAAATGCTTCCTCATTATTATGGCAACGCCAAATCCTTTCCGCAGACATTCCCGCTTTCTCAGCTCCGCCAGCAATAAGGGCCCCTAATTCACCCACTGTAATAAGATATGCTAATCCTTTTTCTTTGACCTGTCTACCGACAAAAAGATGTCCTTCCTCTGTATAATCGCCTAATTCATACATATCCCCCAACACGGCAACAGCCCTTTTCCCTCCAGCAGTCTCTTGTAACACCTCTAACGCCGCAACCATCGAATCAGGGTTAGCATTATAAGTATCATTAATAACTTGTACATTTCCTCTTCTTATTTTCTTAAATTCCAACCGCATCTGAGGAAGCTGAACTTTTTTCAGCCCAGAAGCTATTTCAGTCCAAGATAAGCCCAGGTGCTTACCGAGACCTGCTGCTGCCAAAGCATTGGAAACATTGTGTCTACCAGGAAGCGGAAACTCGACCTTTTCTACCACCTTACCACGCTGGATTAGCTGGAAACAAGTACCCCTTGCACCAAGTAGTTCTATCTTCCGAGCGGAGATATCTGTAAACTCAGTTAAGCCATACCAGAGTACCGGGCAGCGAATATTAGTAAGCCACGGCCGTAAAATGTTTTTGGCGGAGGAGGGTAAAACAAGACCGCCCTTCGCCGGAAGATGGGAAATGAGCTCCGCCTTGGCCTGGGCTATTCTCTCCTGAGAACCTAATAACTCCTGATGGGTATGACCAATATTGGTAATCACCCCATAATCAGGCTGACTAATCCGGCAGAGAAAGTCTATTTCCCCTAATCCCCTCATCCCCATTTCCACAACTAAATACCGGTCTTCTCTTTTTAATGCCAAAATAGTTAAGGGTAATCCTAATTCATTATTATGATTATCCGTTGATTTCAGAACAGCACCTTTAACACCTAAAACAGCAGAAACCAGCTCTTTGGTACTTGTTTTTCCGGTACTGCCTGTTACCGCAACTACTGCTCCGGAAAAAAGCCTCCGCTGGGCTATCGCTAACTGCTGTAAAGCTTTGGTCGTATCCTTGACGATCAATAAAGGAAACTCGGCCTCAGAAAAGTCAGCAGGGCGAAAATTAACAATTGCTCCCCCTGCACCCTTTTGCTGTGCCTCCTGCAAATAACAGTGCCCATCTGTTTTTTCCCCTTTGAGGGCAAAAAAGAGGTCACCTCTCTTTAGGTTCCTCGTATCAATACAT
>Ga0265294_10004292_pt1 | contig 17883 bp, 13 predicted proteins | sample MunlanPumphouse3_FD_192504 | JGI IMG/M metagenome (GOLD analysis project Ga0265294, IMG submission 192504) | Groundwater microbial communities from a municipal landfill in Southern Ontario, Canada - Pumphouse #3 | ecosystem: Environmental > Aquatic > Deep subsurface > Groundwater | place...
GCCCGGATTGACTCTTTCCAGCCAGCGCCATCAGTCTGGCCTGGGCCACGGTCTTGTTATGACCGGCGGCGGTGTCATCTGGACGTAATGTCACCGCTTCTCCAAGCCTTCTCACTGCCTCGGCAAGCAGTTGTTCCGCCTTCCGCCGATCCGTGGACTTTTGCTCCTGCTCCATGATTAGCAGTGTGGTGCCGAGGTTGTACAAAGATTGCTGACGAAGATTCGAATCTCCGGATTCCGCAGCAGCCCGGAAATCAGCAGCGGCTGCGGTCGGTTCGCCAAGACGGTAACGGGCGACTCCCCGGTTATGGAGCGCCAACCAGCGTGCTGAAGGATTTATGGTGGCTGAAGACCATGCAATATAGGCGGCGCGCAGGTTGCCTTTATGAAACTCTTGGTCGGCCTTGATCATCTGCCATTGCGACATATCATGGCGAAGCGCAATCACTGCGCAAAACAGGAACAGCAGCATGATAGCATAGGATCGTGGCAGACGGTTCATCGTCGCCCTCCACGATATGGCAGCAGCATGATAGCGTATATAAGGCAGGCAATCGCGAGCGGATACTGGTATTGCTCGGCGCGCTTTTGCCGGCGTTGCAGACGGGCGCTCTGCTGTTTTCCGACCCGGGCTTGCTCGACCAGCGGCTTAAGACCGCTGTTGTCAGCGCCTAGGCTGATAACATCAGGGGCAAGCATTTGCAGTACGGCATGATTTGCGCGGCTCTTGACCACCGCGCCGGAACGATCCTTGACAAAGGCGTCGCCAGGCAGAGGAATCAATCCTCCCTCCATGGTTCCTGCCTGTGCAACGATGATGGTGACACCGTCACTCCGCAGACGATCAAGCGCCGGGGCAATCTCTCCGGCATGATCCTCACCGTCGCTTACCAACACCAGCAGCCTGCCTCCTGGAGCTGTGCCCTGAAACGCACGTTGCGCCTCGTCCAGCGCAACGGCAAGGGAGCTTCCCCCCTTGGGAATGCTCTCAGAGTCAAGCTCATCCAGCATCTGTTGTACAATCGAATAATCGGTGGTCAGCGGGCAGACCAGAAAAGCGGTGCCGGCAAAGGCGAGCAATCCGATCCGATCCCTAGTAGCATGGTTCAGAAGTTCAGCTACTGTTTTCCTGGCAACAGCCAGCCTGGAGGGAGAGAGATCGTCGGCAAGCATGCTGCGGGAGACGTCCAGTGCCACGATAATATCGAGCCCCACAACTGATTGCGCCTCCTCTATCACCCCCCATTGCGGACGCATCAGCGCAACAACGAGAAACAGCATAACGATGGCAGGCAACAGTGTCCGCCGTGACCAACCGGATGGCTCTGGCAACAGCAGGCATTCCAGAAGCCGTGGTTCCGCCAGTCGGCGCAGCTCGATCTTCCAGAGTCCTTCTCCCCGCAACGCCAAGAGGAAGATAATGGCGACCGGAAGAGCCAGCCAGCCATATACGGGGGCGGCGAATTCCATCTCAGAAAAATCCTCTCAGCCAGGTTGCCCGCAGGGTGAAGGAAAACATGACCAGCAACAAGGCTGCCATGAGTAACGGCGTAAAGAGCTCATGCGCATTCCTACGCTGTTTTTCTTCGATAGGCTGCTTTTCCAGCCGGTCTATCTCCTGAAAAACCGACCGCAGGCCCGATGCATCGTTGGCGCGGAAAGATCTGCCGCCGGTGATGGCGGCAATCTGACGAAGCGCGGCTTCGTCCAGATCCGCGTTGACTTCGCGCCAGACTATTCCGCCGAGCGGGTTTGTTACCGGAAACAATGCCGGTGTTTTTGAGCCGATGCCGATGGTGTATACCCGGATACCAAGGGCCCGTGCAGCAGAGGCAGCTGCGCCGGGTGAAATTTCTCCCACGTTTGACCGACCGTCCGTCATAAGCGCCACCGCACGGCTGCCTGCACGGGAGGAGCGCAGCCGGTTCACGGCTGCCAGGATTCCATCCCCAAGGGCGGTCCCGTCTTCAATATTGCCAATCTCCAGCCGGTCAAGGACTGTTGCCAGCCAGTCATGGTCTAGGGTCAAGGGCGCCACAGGATAGGGGCGAGCGGCAAAGGCAACCACGCCTATACGATCAAGAGTGCGTCGATTGATGAACTCGCCGGCAACCTTCTTTGCGATAGTGAGTCGCGAGGCGCCTCTGGTTCGCTCGCCTCGGTCAACAGCCAGCATGCTCGTGGAGAGATCGATGGCAAGCACGATATCGACCCCTTTCGAGATAACGGTTGTTTCCGTATTGACAATTTGAGGCCGTGCGAGCGCAATAACGGCAAGCGTCAGGGCCGTTGCGCTCATCCAGGGAAGTATCTGTGCAGACCGCTGGCGGAGAGTCTTTGGTAATGCGGACAAATCAGCAACTGCGGGAAAAAGGATGGCGTTTGCCGACTTTCTCCTTTGTATTATAAAAATCAGTAACAGAGGAAACAATAATACCAGTGCCAGAGGATCATGAAAGGTCATGGTCCATTCTCCGTTGACCTGTTCAGGATCAGACAGGCCTCGTCCAGAGCCATCAGAACCGATGCAGTACCTGGCTTGTCTCCCCCGAAGCGAACCCTGTCGCAAAACTCAAACAGACCGGCAACCTGGTTGAGCATCGTAACAGACATGTTTCCCGTGGCCGCATCAATGACTTCGTAACTGGTTAAGGTTGGATTGTCGTCAGACAATATTTCTGTTTTGAGGAGTTGAGCCAATTGCTCACACAGGCTGGATACTGGAATCTCACCACGTTCGAATGAAATTCGCAGTTCTTGCAGAGAATTCGAGGGCGCTGATAATATCCTTCCCGGCAATATTACCGCTGAATTATTTTTGAAAGATCTTGCTACGGTAAACGCAATCCCAAGGAAAATGATTATTGCCGAAACAGCAAAGGGAGGAAGCCCTTTTCGCGGAAGTATCCCATGAATATCCATTATCCCGGATAAGTTGGCGGGAAGATCCGCCCCGATAACCGAGGAGGCAACGCAAAGAGAATATGCCATGAGAGATGGAAGCAGTATCATGCAAACCCTCATCTCTTGCGCCTGCTAAAGAACTGCATCAGTGGATGAAGAGGTGATACATCCAGCAACACGAATGGGGCTGGGTTTCTCGAATCAATTGGAGTATAGAAAAATTTGAAATGACGGCGTACAGGCAGTCCCCTAAAACCCCGTACATTTTCTTCATACCTGGCAAATGGCGGAACCTTTGCCACTTCAGCAACAATTCGATCCAGCTCTGCTGCCGGGGCTGAACAGAGAATATCAATATCTATGGAAAGTCGCTTGATAACCGGAACGTGTAGCAGAAGACTCGTGCCACCTTTGAAGACAAACGTCAACTCACTTTCTGCCAGATGACCCAAAAGGGCAAAGGCATAAAGCGCCTTTTCCAGTAGTCCTGGATCTACACCGTTCAATTCTCTTCGTTTACGTCCTAACCATTCGGCTGTAAAACAAATATCTTCGATCATATTTTAGCCCATTAACTGCTCAAAAATAAAAATTGCGGAGTTAGTGGGCTATTTGAGTGCTCACTAAATTTTCTCTTTTAGCTTCGGAATAGCCAAGCATTATGGACAGTTGTAAAAGTCCAGAGCCAAGGGCATTGTCAATGATCCGTTGAACTTCTTGTAAATCAAATAATTGAAGCTTGTGAGCCTCTACCAAGAGATCGACCAAGGCTTTCTCGATTGGTGCAACATGGTCTTTGGCCTCTGGCTGCTTACTAATGGCGGGGCGCAGAATAACTGTTTTATCTCCAGGACGCACATAACGCTCCGCTTCAGCCTTGCCAGGATTGCCCCATGCATCCCAACCGCTCTTTTTCAAGCTCTCAGCTACGGTCTCCAGTGCGTCACTCTCGGCATAAAGTAGAATTGTCGGTTGAGCGATCAGGTGCTGTGCAAAAGAGTTAAATTGCACGGTTGACCAGCAGCAGAAGTCTAGGAGCGGAACCGCCTTCTTTACATCACGGATAATTTTATTAACCGGCTTGGGGTCAAGGCTTACCGGCTTTGTATGATGGCTGTACCAACCACGACCGGCATCGCTTACAATACCGGTGGCCATTGCCTCACTCATGTACTCCCGAAGGGTATCGTCGGCAAGCTCTATTTCTGCTTCTGCAATAGCGCGTTTGACGGTCGCAAAAGAGAAGTAGGGGGTTTGCTGTTTCAGCTTTGATAGCACGCCGGTGAAGAGAGCCGATTTTTTAGAGGACGATGTTTTCATCGTTTCCCCTCCAGCGCAATTCCATTCTCCTTCAACAGTTTACTTTCACCATTTTTCAACGCCTTCATTGACTTATTTGCAACCAGGACTTTCATCTGTTCGATTGCAGTCGCATTCAGCTTCTGCAATCTATCCGCTGCGCTCATCTGCATTTTGATCAATTCGGCATTGAAGCTTTCGAGATTGGAGAGGACAACCAGTTGCTCCAGAGTGGCGTAATCGCGCATGTTGCCTTTATGTTCGGGGTGTTCGTTTTTCCAGGTCAGGGCAGTTTGGCCGAAAAGAGCCAGATTCAGCAGATCTGCTTCATCGGCGTAGATGAATTTCTGTTTTGATTTTTTAAGATCAGGCGGGATCAGGTTGTCTTTGATGGCATCGGTGTGAATCAAATAATTGACCTTGGCGATGGTGCGAGATACGCTCCATTCCAGTTTTTTCTGGTCAAACTCATCATGTTTTAGGCGTTGGAACTCTTTGAGTAGATACAGCTTGAACTCGGCGCTCACCCAGGAAGCAAATTCAAAGGCAATATCCTGATGTGCAAAGGTGCCGCCATGCCTTCCAGATTTGGTGGTGATACCGATTGCGCCGGTTGTTTCTATCCATTTCCCAGGGGAAAGAACGAAAGAGTTGCTGCCAGCCTCGTACATAAAGCGGTCGAATTCGACCGGTTTAAAATCAGGGTTATGCAGTTGTTCCCATAAGCCAATAAATTCAATAGTTGTGCGGCTTCGTAGCCAGTTTTTAATTATATCAATCGGCTCATTCGGGTTTTTGTAACGGGCAATATCAGTGAGCGAGATGTAATCTTCCTGCTCTTTGCGGGAAATGGTGATTTCGCTCCCTTTGACGCTGATAGTTCTGGTTTTCATCGCCTCCCCTCCACCAGTGCAATTTCATCCGCAGTCAGGTCGTAAAGGGCGTAGACAAGTTGGTCGATTTCGGTTTCGAGAGCAACAATATCGGTTTGCAGATTTTGTAGGGGCGCATTGCATGCGCCCTTGTCGGGATTGCCACCATCTTTGCCATTATCAGAGTCTTTGGTGATGCCAACAAAAGGCGGGCGAATGCCATTCGCCCCTACGATAGTCATTTTCTCCACCAACAAAATCGACGGATACGTCTTCGCATCAAAAATCGGCAGATCGCGGAAATCAAGCACTACCTTTGGCTGAGCCGCAGTTGTCAAAAGTGCGCGGCTGTTCTTACCATACCCCGCCCGCATAAACTTGTTCGGTACGATAAAACAGAGATGCCCCGCCGTTTTCAGCTTCTCTATGCCAAGTTTGAAAAAATAGGTGTACAGATCGGCTGTGCCGCAGAAAAAATCGCCATACTCCCTTTCAAGCTGCGGCTTTTGCGCCTTGATTGTTTCATGGCGGATGAATGGCGGATTGGCAATAACAATATCAAAACCACCCTGCTCAAACACATCCTGAAAAAACAGATTCCAGAGGAAATAGGGGCGCTCCGGCTTTTCTTCCAGTTCCTGCAATTTAACTTTTTTTGTTGCAATAGACTTTAATCCATCTTCCAAAACAACAAGCCTCTGCTCCTCTTTTTTTGCAGGTTTCCAGCCTTTAACAAGCCCAGACTTGCGCGCAATCTCCGCCCGGCGCAACGTCAGTTCATCACTGAATTTTTCTTCCTGAATCTGTAGATTGTAGTCAATATGATCAAGCACAAAACGGTCAATCTTCTTGTGCAACATCTGCTTTTCCAGCGGATTGGTTTCGCCGAAATATCGGTTAATCAACGCAGATATTTCTTTGGCTTTAGCGGAGCTCTCCTTCGTTTGTGAATATTCCAGCAAAGCGCCCGGAAACATCTGCCCTTGCCCCTGCTTTGAAAAAACCTCCACCTTGAAGCCTTTGACTTGCTGGAGATTGTCTAGCGGAATCCCCTCGAACGATTCCAGCAGTGAATCCCCTTGCATGATCTTGTAATCCAGGTTGGGGAGCGGCCGGGGTTCGTCCTCGTCCACAATCAACGAAAGCCAGAAGCGCAGACGGGCGATCTCGACAGCGCCAGCATCAATATCAACACCATAGATAGAATTCTGAATGATTTTGAGTTTGGTTTCTGCCGGGTCAAGGGTCCAGTCGAGTGTCAGCTTAATCCAGTAGATTTCCTGAAGCAGACCTATAGGAAAAGCCCCTGAACCAATGGCAGGGTCACATATTTTCAGAGAATCAAGCAGCTCTTCAATATGCTTGGCATTCTGGCGAACCCAGTTGGTCTTGTCAGTGGCGGAACCGGCGTCCTTGAAACGTACCAGATTGACTATCTCTTGATGTTCACCAAGATGCTGTTGCAGATAATTGATCAGGCTCTGCTGGCACATATACTGGACAATTGCCTTGGGTGTGTAGAAAGCGCCTTTGTCTTTGTTATCTTCCAGCAAGTTCTCGAAGATGTGTCCCAACATCTCAGGGTCAATGCCGACTTCGTGGTCGTCCGGGTCATTCTCGTCAATGGTGAAATTGTACTGACCGAAGAACTCCAGTAACTTTTCAAAAAGAGTGGCAGGGAAATCGAGCTTCTCTACCGGCAATGGCTTGTGGTCGTTTGGCAACTTTTCATGCTCAAACAATCCACCGTTAAGATACGGTACACGAGTGCCGGTAATAGGGAAAATAGCTTGTGGACGGTCTGGCTGATTTAGTGCCTCAAAGAACAGAGGAACCAGCCGAGTAGAGTAGAATTTCTCCCTATTTGGACTTGTCAGAAAGAGATTGCGGACAAAATCCCTGTCTCCATTTATCCAATCTACAGGGGTGGCAGGGCAACCAAGCCAGCCTTTTTTCTGGAGAAAATACAGAAATACGAGCCTTCCCAACAGACGTTTGGCAAAATCACGCACCGGCTTATTGGCTTTGTCCTGTTCTTTTTCATCTGACAGCCTTGGAATGCCGAAGACTTCTTGTGGTGCATCTCCTGATAGCAGGTGATTGACAAAGGTGGCGTAGTGTTCCTTGTATAGATTGAAAAACTCCTTGTTGAGCTTTTCAACCGAGAAGGCATCAACCACATCTGCGAGTGTAGTGCGTGCTTTCTTTTCACCAAGCTGAAGGAGTCTGCGTGCTGCGGTAGTGCAGGTTTCATGGGGGCCAAGCAGATAGGTAAAACGCTTGGTGGCGGTCTGTCGCTCAACAAACTCCCCATCATCACTGAACTCTGATTCTTTGGCAGTAAAGGTGAAACGGTAGTCGTCATTCTGACCGATGAAAATTACCAGAACACCGTGATTGATCTCCTGGTCAATATGCTTTGCAACGAGATTACGCAATTCAACCCGGTTGCGTGGAATCTTTACCCGGTGACTAAGCGCAATTTCAAATATGGCAAGGTTCTTGTCGTCATTGAGGTGAACATTTCCCAACTGCTGAAAAGATTCAACATCCTGATGATCACAGACAATACTTGTAGGATGTGCGAAGATCGAGACCTGAGGGAAGACCTCACGAAGTATGCCTTGCCAGTCTGTACGATTATATGGCCGCTGGAGCAGTTGTTTCAGTTCGGTAATGGTCATGAAGAGAATGACTCCGATATGATGATTTCAGGTCTGAGTTCGCCAGTTGCTTTTATTGCAATGGTGGGCTGCTCTGAATCTTCAAATTCGTTTTCGAGAGGATAGCGGTTCAGGATTTCCATGAGTTTTTCCAGAAGAGCAACTGCTGTCACCGGCGTTTTTTTCTGGCTCTTGGCAAGTTCATTGATCCCACGTTGGAGTTGCGCAAAGCGGGCCATCTTGACGGCGTGCTTTGCAGTGCGTATCCGCCGTTTTTCATTATCGCTGACAAATGGTAGTTTGAGAAACCCATCAAGGTATGACAGAGCTTTTCGCTCGTTGGGGCCTTGGGTAGTATCCACAACTTTGTGCTGGACTGCCTCCGCATGGAGCTTACCGGCAAAGTCATCCAATGCCAGATTAACGTGATCGTGATGTTTTTCATGTAATGGTAAAGCAGGCTCATCAACTGCGGCCTGATAAATACGTGCTGTTTCTACAAAGCTCAACTCTTCAATTTCGTTGTCAGGCCCGATTTGATAAAATGAATCACGCTTCAGGTTCCTGATAAAGGTGACTGTTTTTGAATCAAGGGTCGCCTGTTTACGCCCAGTACGCGCCCGTAACGGCAGATTCCTTATGCGCCTGAATTTTTCAGGGTTGTCAGCTTTGAACTTGCGTAGTTCCATCAAGAAAGCAAGCCGTTCGTCCTTTTCTTCTTGAATATCCTTGTCAAACATACCGAACGATTCGAATTCTTCATCCTCTGAATATATCTGGCTGTCCTCTCCTAAAGCAGAATGGAAAGCCTGGAGTTTCATAAGAGCTTTTTTGTGCAGGTCAATATCGTTGTCAACCTTGGCGGTGGGGAAGAAGTTATAAACATGGATTTTAGATGCCGTTGTTCCGATTCGATTCACTCGGCCAATACGTTGCATCAGTCTGGTTGAGTTCCAGGGGGTATCATAGTTGATGATGACATTTGAACGGTGGAGATTGACACCTTCGGCAAGAACTTCTGTAGAAATGATGATGTTGAACTCGCTGGATTGCTGGTCGAGAGGAATATTGGCATCAAAATTAGCACGCACGGTTGGCATCTGCTCGTTACGATTTCCCGAGTCAATACACAACACTTTATCGTACCCATGAACTTGCAACTGCTGTTTGATATGGTCGGTTGTATCCTTTGCTTCAGAAAAAACTACCAATTTCCCGCCGTGATTGATTTTACTATCAAACAATTCTGTTTTGATATACGCAAGAAACTCGTCAAATTTAGGATCATTTTTAACCCTGACCCACTGTTTGCACAAATGGTCAAGCGCTTCATGATCAGCTTGCAGGCCATCCAGGTATCCATTCTCAAAATCTTCTGGTGTGCATATTTCTATGGTTGGGTCAGTGGCCTGTTTCTCAGAGATCAATGCGATAAGCTCATCCTCACGCCCTTCGAGGATAAAACTGGAAACGTTGAGATTGGGCGCAATATAGATTGTCCCATTATCGAACATACTCAACATTGCCCCGGTGGTGTTTTTAAATCGCAGCAATGATTCCTTGAATGCGTGAAAGCTTGAGTCCAGACGCTTGACCAGCAGTGTCTTCATAATGTTGGCAAGTTGTGAGGAAATCCGGTCTGCGTTTTGATACTTATGTTTCTTTTCAGGCTTCAAAAAACCAATTGCCCGGTATCGGTTATAAGTTAAGCCCTTTTTGAGGGCATTGATAGTCTGGTCGTAGAGTAAATCAAGGTCTGGTTCAAGCTGATAGAGTATTTTTTTCGGTATCTCCACTTTGGGAAAGACAATGTTCTGCTCCAGGAGATCGTTTTTGTACTCATCATGCTCCATCAGGTCTGAGCGAGTGCGGCGTATGGTCAAATGTGAAAAGACCTTGGTGCGGATTATCTCGTAAATATTTTTGACCTCATTACGAGCAGCAGAAGTATCAGGATTCCGTAAAGCGGTTTCGTATTCCTTTATGCGGCTGGCGAAGAATCGCTGAAGGTTGCCGATCTCAAGAGTTGAATCTTTGCCATCCTGAAAGAGGAAAATAAGATTGCGAATATCGGCAGGACGGTTATTTAGTGGCGTTGCTGAAACAAGAATAACCTTCTTTTTGGCCAGGGTACCATCAGTCAACCGGTGCTTGGTCGGCGCCTTACAGATCCGCTGAAGCTGATCATAAATCTCAGCGGTGTCATTACGGAATTTGTGGGCTTCGTCCACGATTATAAGGTCATACTTCTCAGGATGCTTTACCTTGTGCAAGCTGCCATTGGTAACAATCTCAGCCGTCTTCAGCTCAAACTTGTCAATTGCCTGTTGCCAGCTTTCTTTCAGCGTCGGTGGAACTATAATAAGAATACGTGACAGATATGACGGGAAGTCATTCTGGAAGAAGAATTTCTTGGCAATGAGTGTGGCGATGATTGTTTTTCCAAGACCTACAACATCGGCCAGGAAAAAACCATTGTGTTTTTGCAAGAGATCGTACCCTAACTTGACTGCGTCAACCTGATACGACAGGCGCATAAATCCATGAGGAAGATCGGTTATGGCATTAGGGTCAAACTCTACAGCGGAGCCAAAGTATTCCGTCAGGAATTTGATATAAAGTTCAAATGGCGTAAGATCGGAGCGAAGATATGAGTGTTTCTGAACCGTTGAAACGTCTTTCGGAAGAATGGATACAGCTTCATCCCAAAGGGTTTCAAACTCACTGGTTGCAAACTGGACATCTTCGTATGAGTTCAACAGTACATTGAATTCGTAATTCCTCTGTATTTCTTTTGTACCGAGACCGGCATCGGTTAGATTTGATGATCCAGTAATGACTGCACCGGCTTTATGCTCATTATAACCAGCGGGTCTGAAAATATAAATCTTAGCGTGTAATCGCTTTGACGGATGGGCGCGAATCTCCAACTTTTTAGAAACCACATCTTCTACAAACTGAATGATTCCTTGTTCGACTTCTCTGGTGTAGCGCGCTTCCTGAATGTCGTCACGCAGTGCTTTTCGGAACTCCTCAACCGCCCGATCTGAGTCCGGGTGAAACAGTAAGCCTTGTTTGTGGTAGTCAGAAATAATAGTGTCAACATTGATTCCGACCAGAATACGAATATTTGGAACATCTTGCAGGAACGGACGTATTGAAAAATAGCCTGAAGCCCGCAGAAAACCGACCAATGCGTCGAAGTTTGCTATGTCCTTGTTGTTCTCGAAAATCCCCTTGAACTTGTTGAGTAGGGTATTATTACCGGAATTTGTGAAGAAACGAGTGGACATAAATGAAAATCCTCACCTTGGCTGTAAGCGCAACACAATATGTAACCATCATTCTCAAGAATAAATTGAATATCACTACCAGAAATCATCGTAAATTGCTACTGGGGACGCTTAGAAGGGCGATTTGACTATCTCAACACTTTAAATGAAATCTAAAATCGCCTCACGCAAAGGTGCAAAGAGAGACAAGTCTTAAACCATTTGGGGGCTTTTATGAAATCAGGACTATTTCTGAGAAATCCCTCTGAACGGGTCGATAATTGTTAGTTTCCCTTCGATTACCTGCCCATGTTGCATGTCCTCTGTGTAGAGGGCGCTGATAATATCCTTCCCGGCAATATTACCGCTGAATCCTTTTTGAAAGATCTTGCTACGGTAAACGCAATCCACAGGAAAATGATTATTGCCGAAACAGCAAAGGGAGGAAGCCCTTTTCGCGGAAGTATCCCATGAATATCCATTATCCCGGATAGGTTGGCGGGAAGATCCGCCCCGATAACCGAGGAGGCAACGCAAAGAGAATATGCCATGAGAGATGGAAGCAGTATCATGCAAACCCTCATCTCTTGCGCCTGCTAAAGAACTGCATCAGTGGATGAAGAGGCGATATCCGTGTGCCCAGTTCCAGGAAGTCGGCGCCCGACGAAACAATACAATCCTTACGATGAGCCCGCCTCCCAGCAGCCATCTGCCTATAGTTGTGACGTACAGACGGACTCCCGGAATCGATCATTGAATACAAGCCTGTTTCCGGGTCAATCACCCGCAGAAGTCCGGCTGCCGGAAGTTCATGCTCAGCCGGGTCACTTACGGAAACCGCAACAACATCGTGTCGTGCGGCAACAGCCGCCAACTCCCTGACCGGCGCCGGATCGATGAAATCGGAGAAGATACATATCAGGGCGCTCCCTTTTGCAACCCGACGCAGGTGATCAATCGCCGCGACAAAACCGGATTCATGTTCTCCGCCTGACGCCGGGGTCATGGCATCGCTGATCAGACGTAATGTTTGACGTTTACCTTTGCCGGGAGGCAGATAGCGGAGCTCGCCGTCGCCAAAGGTGAGCAGCGCAATTCTGTCGTGAGAACGAAGTGCGGCAAATGAAAGAAGCGCACAGGCTTCCGTGGCTACCTGAAGTTTGGTAGACCTGATTGTGCCGAAAGCCATCGATGGTGAACGGTCCAGGAGCATTATGAGGGTAAGTTCACGCTCCTCCACAAATCGCTTGATAAAGGGTCGCCCTTGGCGGGCCGTAACGTTCCAGTCGATGGACCTGACGTCATCACCTGCCTGATATTCCCGGACTTCATCGAATTCAATACCTCGTCCACGGAACGCGCTACGGTATTCTCCTGCAAAAATGGTGGTGACAAGACGGGAGGCTGTAATCTGAAGACGACGTACCGATTGATTACCTATAGCCAATGGAGAGGATTCTTGTCCCGTCATGCTTAGGGTACCCTGACTGATGCAAGTATCCCGGCGATTAGTTGGTCAGTTGATACGCCATCTACATCCGCCTCGTAGGTGGTTATAATCCTGTGGCGGAGAATATCCGGTGAAATATCCTTTATATCCTGAGGGACCACATAAGCGCGACCGCGGATGAACGCCAGGGCACGGGAGGCGATCGCCAGATAGATACTCGCCCGTGGCGACGCCCCGAATTCTATATAACGGGCAATCCGCTCAAGTCCGCAGCGGGAAGGGGTACGGGTGGCAAACACGATGTCCAGGATGTACTGCTCGATCTTCTCGTCAAGGTAGATTGAATCAATGACCGACCTCATACGCAGGATGTCTGAAGGATGGATCAGCGCTTCGATTTCAGCGGCAGGGGAAGTATGGGCGGAACGACGGATGATTTCCCGCTCTTCATCCCACGACGGATAGGTAATGGATATTTTCATCATGAAACGATCCATCTGAGCTTCAGGCAGAGGATAGGTTCCTTCCTGCTCGATGGGATTCTGGGTGGCCATGACCATGAACAATCCTTCAAGTATATGTGTAGACTCGCCAATAGTTACCTGGCGTTCCTCCATAGCCTCAAGCATTGCGCTGTGCACCTTTGCCGGTGCACGATTCACCTCGTCCGCCAGGATTATGTTCGCAAAGATCGGCCCTTTCTTGGTAGTGAATACACCTTCGCGAGGGTTGTAAATGAGAGTGCCGACCAGATCGGTCGGGAGAAGATCAGGAGTAAACTGGATGCGTTGGAAACGGGCATCTATTAATCCTGCCAGAGTCTTGACTGCTGTAGTCTTTGCCAGGCCTGGCACACCTTCGATCAGAACATGGCCATTTGCAAGGAGAGCGATAAGAATTCGCTCTACGAGATGACGTTGGCCGACAATCACATTTTCTACCGAAGCAAGTATTTTCCTGATGAACTCCCCTTCAGCCTGAACCTTCTCTGTCAACACGTTAATGTCATTAATCAATTATATCTCCGTAAACGAGTTTTCATTATTTATTACATCAACTTTCTACTGAAGTACAGAGCTCGGTAAGATTTTCTGACCCCAGAGATTTTCTTGTTTCAATAAAGTGAACATAGACCCTTTCGGTGTTTCGGTATGACCGCCTCCAACGTTATCAGCAACGAAAATGCCTATCAGCATGGGCAAATTTGATGTACATTGCAGGGCAAATTTAGCTCACTGGAGAAAGCCTGAAGAAAATGCGTGGAATGCAAAAACATGTCACCATAAACCAAGAGCGGCAACTTCCTCTATTTGCTGTATATTCGTCTATGATGGGTTGTAACCAGCGGTAAATAATGAATAATTTTCAGGACTGTTAATGCCTGCTCTGCACTGGATTGGAAAAGATAAGGTTGTTAAGCACCACCACGAGGTTCCGTTTAAGATCCTACAGCGAGAGTACGTGCATACGGCGCCTGAAGGATCACCGGTAAACTCTATCGGTAACAGGATTATTCATGGTGATAATCTGGAGGCGCTGAAGGCTTTACTGCCGGAGTATGAGGGGCGGGTGAAGTGCATCTATATCGATCCACCGTATAACACAGGTAATGAAGGATGGGTCTACAACGATAACGTTAACGAGCCCCGGATTCAGAAGTGGTTGCATCAGGTAGTCGGTAAGGAAGGTGAAGACCTCACACGCCATGATAAATGGCTCTGTATGATGTATCCGAGGTTGAAGTTGTTGCATAGACTGTTAGCGAATGATGGTGTTATTTTTGTCAGTATTGATGAAAACGAGCATCGATACTTTGAGTTATTGATAGAAGAGATATTTGGTTCAGTTAATAAGATTGAGACATTCATTTGGAAGAAAAGCTATGGCGGGGGAGCAAAGTCTAAGCATATTGTAAACCTTCATGAATTTATAGTTTGCTTTGCGAAAAACAAGGATTCTGTCGGTGCATTGGATCTTCCTCCAGACGAAAAAGCTCTCAAATATTACAAGTACAAAGATGAAAAATTTGCTGAACGTGGACCTTATAGGTTTCAACCTCTAGCCACTAACAGTATGGATGAACGTCCGAATCTTCGTTATCCAATCACTTTTGAGGGTGAAGATATTTGGCCTGAAAAACAGTGGCAATGGTCTAGAGACAGAGTAGAAACTGCACAAAATAACAACGAACTGGCATTCACTCAAAAAAGCGGCAAATGGACAGTCTCGTATAAACAATACCTCAAATCTACTAATGGTAATGAACGGCGGTCAAAAGCGTATTCAATAATTGATGGAATTTACACACAACAAGGAACAAATGAAATCAAGGCCATGTTCGGAGATGGGAAAATTTTTTCATTCCCCAAACCAAGTTACCTGATAACTTATTTACTTCAACTGGTAACCGACCAAAACGCACTAGTTCTCGATTCATTTGGAGGGTCTGGCACCACCGCCCACGCTGTATTGAAACTTAATGCTCAAGATGGCGGCAATCGCAAGTTCATTTTAACTGAGATGATGGATTATGCAGAGACTATAACCGCAGAGCGTGTCAGACGTGTTATGGGTAGCTATGGTGAAGAGGCCAAAGCTGTTGCCGGTCTTGGCGGTAGCTTTGAATATTATACGATTGGCGCAGCTCTCTTTGATGAAGATGGCAATCTGAATGAAGCGGTACCGGTAGATGAGATCAGGCGTTATGTAGCGTACAGCGAGGGGATTGAATGCCGGTCTGATCGACAGACGCTACTTGGTATATCATCTGACGCTGCCTATTTCTTTCACTACGAGCCAGATCAAGCACAACGCTGGACTACGAATATTTAGCAACCCTGACATTTCCTGATAACAAAAAGCCTGCAACGCTGGTTATCTACGCTGATAATTGTCTGCTTTCTACAGATCAGTTAAAAAAGCATGGTATCATCTTCAAGAAGATCCCTCGTGATGTTACAAGGTTTTAGTAAGTTAGAAGTTATTTTCTGCGTTCTCTCGCAGAAGATAACTTCGTTAACGCACTTATCCTGCTTCACCGGGTTAGGGAGGACTTATGGCTACTGTAAACTTGAAACAACAAAAATATGGCGAGCTGATCGCTCCTGAAACAATTGACGGAGTTGCAAAGGCCATTGCTGAAAATTTCCATCCAGAAAAAATTATCCTGTTTGGTTCTTACGCTACCGGTACGCCTACTCCTGATAGTGACCTGGATTTTTTGGTGGTAATGGAGTCGGACGAGCCGTCACGAAAGCGTTCAATCCCTATGCGTATGATGTTTCGACCATTTCCTTGTCCCATGGATATTCTGGTGTTCACTCCTGAAGAAGTCAATAAATGGAATGGAACTACTAATCATATAATAACAGAGGCATTTTTAGAGGGGAGGGTTATCTATGAAGCTGGAACATGAATGGTCGCTCAAGTTTTTGCAGAAAGCGGAGCATGACCTTGGTGTTGCTCGCTTACAGGCCAAGCTTCAAGAAAATCGATAACCGATTCTCTGATAAAAACATCAATGATTTCAGGTATCGGATATTTTTCTGCAAAATGTAGTGCCATGAAATATATCTAGAGCTTGATTTTTCTCTTTCCGGCTGGTACCTTTCCCGACATGTATATACGACAAACAAAAACAAGTAATTCCGCTTCAGGTGAATCTTATCTAACATATCGCCTCGTTGCCTCTGTCCGCATAGGAAAACAGGTGCGCCAATGTACACGGCTGAACCTGGGACGGCATTTCCCGTTGCCCAAGGTTGAGTGGCCGGTGTTGTGTACACGGCTGGAATCGCTTTTATCCGGGCAACGAGAGTTGACACCGGTAGCAGTAGCTCCGCACATTGAGGCACTAGCTCAGAGGTATTATGCTCAGTTGGTGACGCGTAAATCTGAGGCAACCACCCCGGATGCTGAAACATCAGATAATTCGGCTGGTTCTGACTATCAAGAGGTTGATGTCCTGTCACTGGAGCTTGTTCAACCCCGTTCAGTAGGGGTGGAACATGCCGGTCTCCAGGCGCTGACCAAATTGGGGCTGCCAGAGATTCTGGAGCGGGTGGGATTAAACGGTATCCAGCGTTCTTGCGCTCTGGGGAGTATTATCGGCAGGATGGCTTTGCCTGGGAGTGAGCTGTCAACCTGGCACTGGTTACGCGAGCGGAGTTCTCTGGGGGAGCTTCTGGAGGTGGACTTTGAGGGAGTGGCGCTATCGCAGCTCTACCGTGCCTCCGATCTACTGGTACGACACCGTGAAACCATTGAGCAGCAACTCTTTGGCCGAATCACAGAACTGTTTACTCTCCCCACTACGGTTACTCTGTATGATCTCACGAACAGCTATTTCGAGGGAGAAATGGCAGGTAATCGCCAGGCGAAGCGTGGTCGTTCCAAGGAGAAACGTACTGACTGCCCATTGGTCACGCTTGGGTTAGTTCTTGATGGTAGCGGCTTTATTCGCCGGTCGCGGGTATTTGACGGTAATGTCTCTGAGGGCACGACTCTGGAAGGCATGCTTACCGGGTTGAACGCACCCGCAGAGGCAGTGGTGATTATGGATCGGGGCATTGCCACAGAAGCCAACATTGCCTGGTTGGTGGCGCAACACTACCGCTATCTGGTGGTCAATCGTGAACAGAGCCACCAGTTTGACGACAATCAACCGGTCGTGACGACCACAACGGCATCCGACGAGATTATCCGAATGCAACGAGTTCTCTCTGAAGACGGCAAAGAGGTACGGCTCTATTGCCATTCGGAGAAGCGAGCCGAAAAGGAAGAGGCCATTTCCGGGCGCTTCATGGAACGTTTTGAAGAAGGTTTGACCAAACTGGCAGACTGTCTGACAAAACCACGCGGTGAGAAGCGCTATGAGAAACTGGCGGAGAGAATAAGACGACTCAAGGAGCGCTGTCACGGTATTGGTCAACACTACACCATCACTTTGACACCTGATGAAAGCGGCACGAAGGCAAGCGCCCTGACGTGGGAGAAAACACCGGTAAGCGGTACTATGGTAACTCATCCTGGTGTGTACTGCCTGCGCAGCAACGAAACCGGTTGGGATGAAACGACGCTGTGGCAGACCTATACCATGCTGACTGATTTGGAAGCGGTCTTTCGTAGTTTGAAATCAGAGTTAGGTCTGCGACCGATATATCACCAGACAGCACAAAGAACGGAAGGGCATCTGTTTATCACTGTCCTTGCCTATCAGGCGGTACAGGTACTGCGGAAGCAACTAAAGGAGCGCAACCAGGGTAGCAGTTGGCAGAGATTACGGGAGATTCTGTCCGTTCAGCAACGGGTAACAGCCACATTCCAGAAGCGTAACGGTAATACATTGCATATACGTAAAGCTACCGTGGCCGAAGGCAAGCTGAAAGAAATCTACGGCATCTTAAAAATATCCGCTACCCCGG